>LSQX01086543.1_pt1 | contig 23811 bp, 21 predicted proteins | sample 654561 | NCBI WGS metagenome assembly LSQX01 (sample SAMN04489861, study PRJNA283612) | anaerobic digester metagenome | isolation source: 4 biogas reactors fed with cattle manure at either 37C or 55C with and... | place: Denmark: Kongens Lyngby | collected 2014
GCCGTTGAATACCTGTACAGCAGAGGTGTTGTAAAGGGTGTCGGAAATAAAACGTTCAGCCCGCGCAACACAACTTCCAGAGAGGAAGCAATTATCATGGTGAAAAGAATATATGAAGCTTTTCAAAAATCCGAACCTAAAGAGCTGCAATCACAGACTTTTAATCCTGACGATGATATTTCGTCCCGCGGCGGTGCCAGAAGCAATGTAATAGAAACATTGAAGCAGCTAATCTCCAAGGAAATGGGAAAGCCATACCAGTGGGGTGCGGCAGGCCCTAACAGTTATGACTGTTCAGGTCTGGTATATTATCTGTATGGCAAACTCGGTATATCCTTGCCCAGAGTATCCGCTGCCCAGGCAACAGCCGGAACTTATGTTAAAAAGTCTGATCTGTCATATGGCGATCTGGTATTTTTCGCCGCCGATGGAAAAAACGTAAACCATGTAGGTATATACGTTGGCAATGATGAATTTGTTCATGCCCCTTCCAGCGGTAAAGTAGTTAAAATATCCACCTTAAAATCCGGATATTACACTAACACATATTACACAGCCAGAAGAGTAATTCAGTAAACTGTTGTATAATAGTTATTTATAATATCGTGCTGAAAAAAGCTGCCGGAAGGCGGCTTTTTTTTGTCGAGTCATTACTGCCGTGTTCCGGCAGGTATGCGGCTTTTGTTTTGGCGTTTTCGGCAAATTCTGAGCGGGTTATGAGCCGAACAGTAACGATCGCGAATTTGAAATTTAGCTGTAAAAATTCTGTTCGCAAAATGATAAAAATGATATAATTGAATTATTATACATTTCCATGAAAACTTTGGTATTGAAAAATACCATAAAGTAAGGCTGCAGTCATGAATAAATATTTGAAATGGTTTTTTATTGTTATTTTTATAACTGCCGTTTTAAGCGGGTTTATTCTTTTCCGCTACAGAAGCAACCCAGCTTATGATACTGTAAATGAGCAGCTTGTTCTTCGGTTGGCCGAAACATACCCGGCGGATCATCCGTCGGCTTTGGCAGCTCAGAAATTCGCCGAACTTGCTTACGAACGAACAGACGGACGAATAAATATTAAGGTTTATTATAACGGTAAACTGGGCAATGAGAGCGAAGTGCTAAAACAAATGCAGTTTGGCGGTATTGCGATGGCACGGGTTAATTTCCTTGAACTTTCAAATATCGTTACATATCTGCAGGAGTATATAGAGCCGTATTCATATGAACGTCCGGAAGAATTCCTGAACGCTCTTGATGATGATAAAGACAATATATCGTTGAAAATGCAGCTTGAAAAATTCATACCCCTTGTATACTATTATCCTGATCATAGATGTTTTTATAATAACAAATCGGCTATAAAAGGCGCTGATGATTTCACCGGTCTCAAACTAAATACAAGCACTTCCGGCAAAATCACGGACATCGTAAAAACACTCGGCTGCGAGCCTGTAAATATTTCAACCGATAATATATTCAAGTCACTAACCGCAGGATATATGGACGGCGGTGAAACCACGTTCTGTGAGTTTGCGCTGAGTGATTACGCATCCGTTGTTCCTTATGTTTCATTAAGCGATTACCTGTATTGTCCTGATATTATTATCGCAAGCAGTGTATCATTAAGGGATATAAGCCGTGCCGATCAGCAGCTTCTGGAAGAATGTGCTAAGGATTCTTTCGTATATCAGAAGCAATTGCTGCTGCAACTGCAGCAAGACAGTCTTAGTGAACTTGAGAATAAAAGTATAGTTATTCAAAATAAATCCCTCCTTGAACCAATTCTTAAAAAAATATTCTTAAAAGCAGGAGGGAATAAAAATGATTAGACAATGGTTGTCCGGTATAAGAAAATTTTTTCAAAACTCACTTGTTGCAAAGATTAACCTGCTTTTTATTGTTTTGATTTTATTGTTTATTGTATTTTCAGTTTACAATACATATTCGCTTAGTACATCAAATAAAAGCTACAGAGATACAATAAAGAACTATTACCTTATTATGGAATTAAAAGAATATGCCGCAGCATGCAACCGCTCACTGAATGAGTATTTACGAAGCAATAACCGTACCTATTTATCCGACTTCAATGATGTTTCGGGTAAATTTCGAACAACCCTTGGGAAATTGAAATCCAATCTTAACGATGTTGAAACCCGTTATATTCTCCTTAGCATATCCGATTCCTTTGAAACGTACCATACGACTTGTTGTAACGCGTGCCTCAAATTCTACCAGACCGATTTCGTATATTATAATTATATGTATGAAGCACAGAGTATTAATTCTTATCTTAATAAATACTGTGATGAACTTTTTGTATATGCCCTGGCTGAAGGTGAAAAAACATATGCCGGAATGCAAATAAAACAAAATACGCAGGTTATGTTTAATTTTTTCGTAATCTTGTTTTTACTCATCCTGTTCGCATTCAGCGCAGTTTATATTCATGTAAACATAACCAATCCCCTCAATCAGTTACTGCTTGCAGCCCGAAAAATATCCTCCGGCAGTTTCGACATACATCTGGAACAAAAAAATTCAAAAGACACAATAGCCGTATTAACAAACGCTTTTAATGTGATGGCACGGAACATTAAGAATATGATGGCAAGCATCAGGGAAAAAGCGGAAACAGAAAAAAAGCTTCTTATTGAAAAACAAAAAAACGTTGAGTACCAGCAAATGCTGGATCGGGCAAACTTTTTGGCATTACAGACGCAAACCAACCCGCATTTTATGTTTAATACCTTAAACTGTATTTCAAGAACTATTACACTGGGTATGCATGAAGAAGCGATAATGATGATTGATTCGATGGTGACTATTATTCGGTATAATTTGACAAATGCAAATGTTCCCGTTATATTGAAGCAGGAACTTAATATCACTGAAAAATATCTTAAAATTCAGCAATACCGTTTCAGAGATCGCATACGGGGGGAAATTGATTGTCCGGCTGAACTTGCCGAGAATATAATAATCCCCCGTTTCACATTACAGCCGATTGTTGAAAACGCGATTATTCACGGACTTGAACCGGTGGAAAAAGGCGGAGCGTTAAGAATAAAAGTCCGAAGCATTAATAATGTATGCGTAATTAAGGTCATTGATAACGGGATCGGAATAAGCACGGAAAGACAACGTCAAATACTAAAAGAAGCTGAAAAAGGTCATACCTCATTGATAGGCATTGCGAATACGAAAAAGCGTCTTGAGATTTTCACCGGGATTTCCGATTCTTTCCGCTTTATCAGCAAACAGGGTATCGGTACGATAGCTGAAATCCGAATACCGATTAAAAAAACAAAGCATCATTGCACAGGCACTAATAACGATAACCGGTAATAGCTTCGCAAACAGGCGGATGAATAAGGTGTATCAAATTAATAATAAAATGGTGGGATGACAATGTATAAATTATTAATTGCAGACGATGAGCCATTGGAAAGGCAGGCAATACGCTATTTTATCGATGACTCTCATCTTGAAATCGGAGAAATTCTTGAAAGCGAAAACGGTACGGCGACCGTAAAAACAGCTATGGAAAAGCAACCCGACATTATTATACTGGATATTAAAATGCCCGGACTGACAGGTCTCGAGGCAATGGAAAGAATTATTGCCGTAAATAAAAAGTGTAAGGTGATATTTTCCACAGCTTACAATTACTTTGATTATGCTGTAAAAGCATTGAAATTGAACGCTATGGATTTTTTAGTAAAACCGGTAAAAAAAGAATTGCTTATAAGTGTAATAAACAAAGCGATAGACGAACTGGATACCGAAAAAAGTACTGAACAAAAGGAATTAAAGCTCGATGATGTCATACAAATTTTGGGCAACAAAATTCTCGGCGAACTGCTGATTGGACGAATAGATGAAGAAACCCTGTATTACCTGGACGCGATTGGAGTTGACAGTAATACGGGAGGGCAGGTCTTCGCAGTTAAAATGTCAAATGAGTTAAATAGTAATAAAATGCAGAAACTACAGTCAATATTGCGAAAGGATCTTTATGATGCGGGATATCAGAGTATTACGAAAATAAATGACAGGAACCTCTCCCTCATAGTGTTTTCCCCGGAACCTTCATTGAGAAAAAAAATTACTCCTGTGACAGAATTAATTTTGTCAAGCATTTTCCGCGATTTGGGAATGTCCTATAATTGCAGCTGTGGAATTGAATTTGAAGATATAAGCGAGATTGAGCAAAGCTTTTCGGACGCATATGGCTGTATCATTAAATCCCCCGGCATAGAACATGCCTGGGCTCCTCAAAAAGGGCGAAATAAAGGTTTCAGTTCCGACAAGCAAAGCATTCCGCCTGAAATAAAGTTTATCTGCAATTATATTTCGAGGCATTATAAGGAAAAGATAACGCTTGATAAAATAGCCGAAGAAGTAAAATACAGCAAGTATCATATCAGCCGTTTATTTAAGCAATATATGAATATAACCATCGTAGATTATTTAATTCGTCTGCGTATAAAAAAAGCAAAGGAGCTTTTATTGGACGGAAGTTACAGCATTAAGCAAATCAGCCATATGGTCGGTTACAGCGATCCGAATTATTTTACATGGGCATTTAAAAAACAGGAAGGAGTTTCTCCCGCAAAATTCAGGTATTCCAATAAAGCCTATAATCGGTAATAAAGTATCAAATTAAACATATCTATAAAATCTTGTGATCAAAAAGCAACATTTTATAGTTTGCTTTTTAATGCTAATAAAATATAGCAATATCACAAAGAATTCCTGCAATCCATCACAGTGCATTAATAGATTAAGTCAAATATAATTTTTATAGGCATTATCAACAGATAATGCAAAAAAGATTATGGGGAGGATTCCATTATGAAAAAGGCATTAAGTATTGCTCTTATTCTCAGTATGGTTATTATCGTTTTTGCGGGATGTGCGCCTGATTCGCCGCCTGCATCATCCGGACAAACATCTTCCGGCGCTTCTTCTCAGCCTGCTCCTTCAAAAGAAGAACCCTCTAAAGTGTATACTCTTCAAATTGGCCATGCGCAGCCTGAAACCAATCCGAGGCATATTTCACTGCTGGCATTTAAAGAGATGGTTGAGGATAAAACAAACGGCGGTATAATCGTTGAAATTTTCCCGGCAGGACAGCTCGGTAATGAGAAGGAAATGGTTGAAGCCGTAAAGATGGGTACTTTACAAGGTATGAGAGGCGGTCACTTTGAATATCTGCAAAAAGCTCTTATTTTTACGCTGCCGTTTTTATGTGAAAACGCAAAACAGGTTGAGGCGCTGATGAATTCTGATTTTGCCCTCGAAATATGTGAGCCCGCAAAAGAACATGATCTTATCGTCCTTGGTATTGGCGATGCCGGCGGATTCCGCCACTTCTCGAACAATGTCCGTCAGATTAAAAAACCTGAGGACCTTGCCGGTCTGAAAATGCGTATCCCCGGTATGGATACTGTTGACCGCACTTTCAAAGCACTAGGCGCGACAACCGTTAATGTACCATATGCGGATCTGTATATGGCACTTAAAACCGGGGTTGCCGATGGGCAGGAAAACCCTGCGGTAAACGTTGAAGGAATGAAGTTCTACGAAGTTCAGAAATATTTTACGATGGTAAGCTATCAGTTCCATCCCGATCCGTTCTGGGTAAACCTCGATTGGTTTAACAGCCTTCCCGAAGACTACCAGCAGATTCTTTACGAATGCACAAAAGAATCGATGAAAGTTAACAATAAGGCAATTGCTGAAAATGAAGCCGCTGCGATTGCGGTTATTGAAAACAATGCTGAAGTATATTACCCGACCCCCGAGGAAATCCAGGCATTCAGAGATGCAGTCGAAGTCGTATACGATCAATATCTCGAAGAAGGTTTGATTACCCAGGAAGAGTTGGATACAATGCGCCGGATTGTTGCTGAAGCGAAATAATGTTCCACATTCCGGTCCGAATACATTCCATCACACAGTGGGGAGAAATCTGACGGTTTCTCCCTGCTGTGTAATCTTAGCAAAGGGGTGATTAATATTAGCAAGCTTAATAAATTCGGAAGTATTCTATTTAAAATTTATTTTGGAATCGGTGTTTTTGTAATGGGTATACTGGCGATAAGTGTCATCTTCACCGTTGTTATGCGATACGTGTTTTCATTGTCCTGGAAGGAAGTGGAAGAGCTTACCGGAATCTTCTTTGCTTTTACAACATTCTGGGCAATGGGGCTTTGTGTACTGAAAAATGAGCATGTGGTTATTGATGTGCTTTATAATGTTTTTCCACCGGCGGTAAAACGTTGGATATCTCTGATTAACTATTTTGTCGTGTTTGTTATTAATGGTTTGTTCTTTTATTACAGCTTGATTTATGTGGGTAAAATTGGAACCCACCTGTCAAAGGGCATGATGATACCGATGAGTTACTATTATACAATTATGCCTGTATCTTGTTTTATATGTGCTATTTGTATTGTCATTAAAATGGTTGAAACAACAAAAGCTCCTGCCGGATTTTTCAATTCGGATAATTATAATATAACGGAATAATGGGAGCAATGAATCGAAAAGGAGTGGATTTACTCTATGGCAATGATTATCTTGCTGATTATTTTAATTGTATTCTGTGCGCTTGGTGTCCCTCTGGCGTTTTCCATCGGCGCTTCTTCGGCTACATATCTTGCTCTTGAACAACCGCAGTTTTTGCAGATGCTCCCTCAGCGAGTCTGGGGCGGTATTGAAAACCAACTTATGATTGCAATGCCTCTTTTTATGCTTGCCGGAGAGCTTATGAATACCGGTGGCATTACGAGAAGAATTATTGATTTTTGCCTTTATCTTGTAAGGCCGATAAAGGGCGGCCTCGGCGAGGTCAATGTTGTCGCCAGTATGATATTCGGCGGTATATCCGGTTCTTCTGTAGCGGATACATCGGCTTTAGGATCTATTTTAATACCGGCAATGGAGGATCTTGGTTATCCAAAGAAGGTTTCCGCCGGAATAACAGTCGCGTCATCAACAATGGGAATGATTATTCCACCAAGTGTTCCGATGATTGTGTTTGCAATGATCTCCGGCGCTTCAGTGGGCGCATTGTTTATCGCCAGTGCTGTTCCCGGCATAATGATCGGTTTGTCCCAGTTAGTACTGGTGTATATTATATCACGTAAAAATGGATACCATCCAAAGCCTGTCCCTTTTGACCGGAAGCACTTTATAAAAACGATGCTAAATGGTCTCCCGGCTATATTGATGCCTGTTTTCATAATTTTATCGGTATCATTCGGTGTATGCACCGCGAGTGAATCTGCCGGAGTCGCGGTACTATACGCTCTTTTGATTGGATTTTTATTTTACAGGGAACTTACCTGGAAAGGTATTGTCGAAGCGCTTAAAAAAACTTTGATTTCCTCGGCTTCTGTTATGCTTATTATCGGTTTTACAATGATTTTTACGTGGATTCTTACAATGCAAAAAGTACCTCATGTACTTGGTGAATTTTTTATCGGTTTGAATATGTCTCCCGCAATTCTGGCGTTAATGTTCAGCGGATTGATTCTTATACTTGGTACTTTTATTGACGTTAGCCCTTGTATTCTGATGCTTACACCAATAATGCTCCCGGTAATGAGAGCTGCGGGAATCAGTGATTTTCAATTCGGAGCGATGATGATCACAGGCCTTGCGATAGGACTGGTTACACCGCCTGTCGGGATGTGTTTAAACGCGTGTACTAAAATAAACCGGATGCCTATTATGGAAATTTTCAAGGGAGCGGCGCCTTATATTGTATGTAATGTACTTGTTCTTATAAGCATAAGCATATTTCCTGTTCTGACTACATGGCTGCCGGGTATATTGGGGTATTAATAAAACGGGGGCGAAAATATCATTAATAAAAGGAAGCGGATTTCCGTTTCCTTTTTTATTTCAACCGATATCGATCGTATTAAGANNGTTACCGGCGCGATTCGATCATTTTAATCGTTTCATCCGCCGCCAGCAATACTATACCTATACCATGAGTATCATTTGTCACCCACAGCAAATCTTTCTTGTAATATTGTTCGCTATATGAGAAATTGGAGCCGCGGCATACTCCGTATACATTCCCTTTGCAGTCGATACTGATAGTCATTAATCCTTCCAGGGCTTTGTAAATTGAACCAACATACCGTTCGGTATCATCAAGCCAGCCAAAACGTACCCCTTTCGCAAACGCGTATGTAAACATCGCTGTGCAGGATGTTTCTTCATAAGATTCGGGATCGGTAAGAACCTGGTGCCATAACCCGTTTTTCCCCTGAAGTTTAAGATAGCCCTCACACAATTCTTTGTAGAACCCCAAAAGCTGCATATAATCGTTATGGCTCTCCGGCAAAGATTCGAGAACTTCCGAAAGCGAAAACAATGCCCATCCGTTTCCCCTGCCCCAGGGTACAAATGTCGGTGTGTTGTATTTTAAATCGTATATATGGGACATAACCCCGTATTCAGGCATATACAAATACTTTTTGTATAGCAGGAACTGTCGTGCCGCATCATCTATATAACTGCGCTTACCGGTAAGGTTATAGTATTTTGCAAGAAACTGGTTTCCCATGTAAAGATCATCAACCCATATCGTTTCATCTCCCCTGCAGAAAGCGCCATCCTCTTTTCTTATTTGGCGGTTTGCGATATAGTCCGCAATTTTTTCGATTACCTTCAGGAAGCTCTTTTCTCCGGTTTCACGATAAAGCTCAATGACAGCGGCTCCAAAAGAACCACAGTCGTCAAGGGCGTCCAGTTCAACCAACTGGTGGTTTAATGACTGGTAACCGTATTCTTCACGATCGTAAAGAGAGTATTCATACATTTTGATACATTCTTCGGCATGGTTTATCGTGTAATTTTTTATGTCTTCTCTTTGAAGCAGCTTTGAAACACGGAAAAGGCCATATAAAGTAACCCCCAGATGGTAGTGCCATTTTCCGTATAAATTGTTTTCAAGATAAGGCCTTACCCTAAAACCGGGTTTATCAATGCTCCAGTATACACCCTTTCCGTCATTGTCAAACAGCCTGTATACGTCGGTTATTTCATTCGGCGGAATACTCAGCGGAGAATTAAAAGGACCCAAAAAAATCCATTCACCATCAGTTCCTTTTATATCGCAGGGCTGCTTAAAATCCTTTTGTTTTCCATTTACAACCGCCGTCAGCGTAAAGCCCCATTCTTCAGAGCGCCTACAGGACTCAACCAGAATATCGTGGTCACCATGCCCAAGATTTATATTAAATTCAAAGTTGCCGGCGTTTTCCATATAAAAAACTTTTTGATTATCAATCCAAATATTAACAGGTTCTGATGTTTCCCCAACAAATGCAACGGAGCAGCTGTGTTCCAAAATAAACAGCTTTGTCCATCCATAGGCCGCTATCCCGGCTTCCTGACCAAAGATACGCGAAAACACAGGTTTTTGGCTCTCAATGTCATCCCATTCAAGGACAGGATACCACTTAAGTCCTGTGGAGCTTTCAGACATCTGCGCATCTATATTCTCTTCATCAAGGCCTTTATCGCAATCTGTCAATTCCGAATATACCCAACCTCCCTGCCCGTATCTTTCGTTAAAAGGTGACATAAAATGAAGCGGACACCACTTACCGCTTGTAGAACCAATAATACATCCGAAACCGGCAGGCGTCTTTTGGCTTTTGATCAGGAAGCTGTTCCATCCCTTAACAAGTGTCAGTTTTATTATTCTTCGAATATCGCGGTATCTCTCCTCTTCGATGCGCGAACAGCACTGCAGTTTTTGATTTACAAACAGAAATGTCGGGGATTTGAAGGTTATTGATATGTCAATCTCGCATTCATTATCACACCAAAGCATCGCGAATGCGTATGCATTCTTTCCTAAAGGCGCGTTGGGATATTTGCCGTCAAAGTCTATATCATATCTTCCGTCCGGCATTTGCATGAATCCGTTTTTACTGAAAGCTCTTAAGGTAAAGCGGTATTCGGGATTGTCTGCGATATATCGATTGGCGATAACTGTTATAGCATCCCGTATATTGCTGCCGCATTTCTCAAAGATGCTTTCTTCTTTAACAAAATAACCTTCCATCGTACCAACCCTTTTATATTTATTTGATACTTTTATTATACATCAGCTTTTTATGCCAGTGGTAGCAATTCCCTCGACAAAATGCTTTTGTGAAAAGAAGAAAACCAGTACCGGAGGAACAATTGCAACAACCGACATTGCCATTACCTGGTTCCAGTTTACCGCCGCCTGGATGTCAAGAGCCATTCTAAGCCCCAGGGATACCGTGTATTTCTTTATGCTGTTTACATATATTAATACATTAAAAAAATCATTCCATGTCCATATGAATTGAAATATGGCTGCCGAAAAAAGTGCCGGCTTACTTAGCGGAAGCAAAATCCTTGCCAAAATCATGAAAGAATTGCATCCATCTATTACAGCGGATTCATCAAGTTCTTTCGGTATTCCTCTCAGGAATTGAACCAACATAAAAATAAAGAAAGAATTAGTCGCAAATATAGCCGGTATAATAAACGGAAGATAGCTGTCAAGCCAATCCAGAGAGTTGAACAATATGTATCTGGGAATGATAATAACAGCATTCGGCAGCATCAGCGTTGAAAGCATAAACATAAAAAGTATTTTTTTCAGCGGAAACTCAAAACGCGCGAACCCATAAGCCACGATCACACTTGAAATCAATGTGCATATTACCGTAGGAACCACCAGTTTAAGTGTATTAATAAAAAACACACCAAACGTAAATTGTCCGCTTCCCTTCCATCCCTCGGTATACGAGTTCCACATAAATTTAGACGGAACCAGGCTGAGCGTCCCGAATATTTCGTTATTGGGCTTTAATGACGCCGAAATTAGCCATATAAGAGGAAATATCATCGCAAAACCCACAAACACCAATACAAAATATGTAAAAAACTTATTCGTTTTTATTCTCATCTGTTACTTTCCTCCGTCAGTATAGTATACCCAGCCGGTTGAAGACTTGAATATAAGTGATGTAAATATGAGAATAATGAAAAACAAAACCCACGAAAGCGCGCTTGCATATCCCATTTTAAAAAACCGGAATCCGTCTTCATAAACCTTAAGTACATATAAATAAGTTGCGTTTACCGGCCCGCCGTTTGTAATGACAAGTGCTCCGGTAAACTCCTGAAAAGCATTGATAAGCTGCATTATAAGGTTAAAAAATATGATTGGTGACAATAAAGGCAGCGTTATATTAAAAAACATTTTTAACCTTGATGCTCCGTCTACTTTACAGGCTTCATACAGTTCAGGAGGTATTTGCTTCAAGCCAGCAAGAAAAATTACCATAGACGATCCGAATTGCCACACGACAAGACTGCTCAGCGTATATATGGCCAGAGATGGGTTCCCAAGCCAATTGGTCGCCGGAATTGAAAAAATGGATAACAGACTGTTGATATAACCTTCTTTCATGAACATCGCCTTCCATAATATCGATATGGCAACGCTTCCGCCCATAATAGAAGGGATGTAATATACCGTTCTGAAAAAATTTACAAATTTAAGCTTCATATTCAGCAGCATAGCAACAAGCAGTGCTGAAACAAGCTTAAGCGGTACAGATAGAAAAACATAAATAAATGTTACTTTAAGCGATTTACGGAATAACTCATCCTTTGTAAACATGTAAATATAATTCTGAACACCTGTAAATTCCCGCTTGTCGAACATATTGAAATTCATAAATGAGTATACAAATGATGAAATCAGCGGATATAATTGAAAGATAAAAAAACCGATAAGCCACGGACTTATATAAACAAGTCCAATATATCGGCTCTTTTTTCTATATATGCTGCGAACAGCTTTGTTCTTTTTTTCATCATGCTTTTTTATGCCCTGTCTTATATCAGCCATTTCCGCGGCTTCCTTTCAGATATACAAATAATTGATTGCCGCAGAACAATTAAAAGAATTCTCATTGCTCCGCATTTTAAGTCAATTCGCCTCCGCTCAACGAGGCAGGCGGTAATGTATTCCACCTGACCTCGTTAAACCAATGAATTCGTTATCATTCATTGCCGGCCTATAGAACGTTTTTTGAGACAAAGACAGAAAGAATAATGATCAATTTTTAAGTTCCTCCAATTTGGCTTCAAGTTTATTAACCAGTTCTTCCGCTGCCTGCTCGGGAGTTTTTACATTAAAGGCCATTTCTGTAAATAAGTCAAGGGTAAGTTTATCAATTTCCGCATTATTAGTGATATCATTTACAGGTGAGCCCGCGTTTTCCACACCCGCTGCAACAGCCTTAGCAAGAAGCGGATTCAGTTTGTCCGCACCGACCAATACATCCATTGCTGCCTGCGTCGGGGGCACTCCTCTTGTATCTCCCAGTACGATAAGCGCATCCTTGTCATTATTGTAGAAATCCATAAATTTTACGCTCTCATCAAGATATTCGGTTTTCTTGTTAATAGAGGTAAGAACACCGGGCTTTACAGTGATACCGGTATCTTCACAACCGGGCATAATCGGCGGAAGCATTACTCCGAGTTCAAAAGTGGAATTCCCCGCTATTTTCGGGATTACCGAGTCAAAATTGAATATAATTCCGGATCTTCCGTTTTGCCATATAGGATGCTCATCGGCTTCTGCAATAGTCCCGGTATCTTCAAACGGAACAACAACACCTTTGTCAAGAAGTGTTCTGAAATAGCCGAAAGCTTCGGCAATAAGCTCTTTATCGTATCCCAATGTGTAATCGTCATTTGCTAAATTATTTCCGGATTTTTGTTTCATATAGGACATAACCAGCATTCTCATCATACCAAAATGAGGTTGAATCAAATAACATTCAGGGTCTTCCTGATGGACTCGTGACCCTATTTCAAGTAAAACATCCCAATCCAGCTTTGTTTCGGGATCAATGTTAAACTTTTTGAAAAACTCGACATTATAGATAAATGTTGCTGTCGCTATACTTTTGGGAAGCCCTTGAAGCTTTCCGTCCACTTCACAGTAGTTCTTGAGAAATGCTTTGTCAAACCCGGACATATCCATTTTATCTTCCAACGTGTACAGGTCAACAAACATTTCTCCCTGTTTGTACAAATCTGCAATCCAAATCGAATCAACCTGCATAATATCAGGTGCTGATTCTCCGGCAAGCTGAGTAACCATTTTTTGATAGTAATCTCCATATCCGCCGTATTCAGCTTCAATCGTTACATGGGAATTTCTATCCATATACAACTGAAGGGCTTCGAGTGTTGCCTGGTGTCTCGCATCGCCTCCCCACCATGAGAACCTTAACGATACTTTTTTCGGTGCTTCTGTTGGCGTATCCTTTGCACCTTGCGTACTTCCGGTACTTTGAACGGATTGACCAGGCTGACAAGCCGAAAAAACCATCATAAGCACTGCGAGTAAACAAATAATTCCGATTAATTTCCTCGTTTTTTTCATTCTTTTCCCTACCTTTCAATTGAGATCATTGTCCACATGTTTAATAGTAGCAGAATGTGCGGGCGCATTAAATACACCCGGTTTTAGAAAAGGTATTTATTTTTGTCAATATATTCTGTGTTATACATTTGTCTTGACATTTGGTTTGTTTATTTGCGCTTTCTGTTGAATAAAAAAAATATATGAAATATAATAAATATGCTGGATTCGTTATAGTTTCCAAATAAAATCAATTTTGTGTCGGTCAATATTTGCAAGGATACAATATGTATAATCTGGTTATTATCGATGACGAAACAAAAATACGGGATGGATTATGTAATTATTTCCCCTGGAATGAGATCGGCTTTCGAGTTGTATATGATGCAAAAAACGGCAAGGATGCATTAAATTACATACAACATCATCATGTGGACGTAGTCCTGTCCGACATAAAAATGCCGGTAATGTCCGGTATTGAATTAATTGAACTGCTGCACGAACAGAAACCACATATAAAAGTTGTTTTTCTCACCGGATTCAGGGAGTTTGAATATGCGCAAAAAGCGTTAATCTACGGTGCTGTTAATTTTATTGTAAAACCGACAAAATATCATGAGCTTAAAGATGTCTTTTTGCGGATTAAAAATGATCTTGACGCTAATACGTCGAATACCGGCGTAACTAACGACAATTCCGGAAAACACGAATCTGAAACCGAACAGGGCTACCACGAAAAGATCTTAACAATAATCAGATCTTATATTGAAGAGCATTACGGAAACGTTACGCTTGATGATGCCGCGAAACTCGTTCATATGAGTCCCACTTATGTCAGCAGGTATTTCAAGAGAAGGACCGGGCAGAATTTTTCAGATTATGTGCTTTCAGTCAAAATGAAAAAAGCGGCTGTGCTTTTAAATGATATTAAATACAGGATATGCGACGTAAGCGCTATGGTAGGTTATGAAAATGCAAAAAGCTTCACCACCTCTTTTAAAAAGTATTATGGGAAAAATCCTAAAGAATTCAGGGAAAAGATATAGCAATAAAAAAATTCGTTTCTCTTCCGCATTCATGCAGAGAAAATATTTCTTTAAAAATTTTTTTCTGTTTATCATTCCCGCGCTTGTTCCCATTTTGCTGTTAGGCATATTTACGATAGTATTGTCGAATAATTTCAATAAGGAAACGTTTAAAAAAAATAATGCGGCCCTGCTGAAACAAATTGAAACAAATATGAACCTGATGATGAATGAATTGGATGCGCTGAACATGAATTTTGATTACAATATCGATATTTCCCTTCAGATAAAAAATTTACTGGAAAGCTCATCCACCTCATATGAAGAATACAGGATCAGCCAGCTCGTTAAGAATTTCGTTTCCGCACCGGCAAACTCAAAACCCTTTATTCACAGCATATACGTATATTATAACAACAAAAAGGGACGATTTATTTCATCATCGGACGGTGTTAATTCCATCGATAATTTTGCGGATACAACATGGTTTGAGCCCTACATAAATAGTGCAAGTAATGACGAATTGTACCCCGAAATAAGGTATATCTCGCATTATGAGTATCAAGCCAAAACACCTGTATTGACAATCTATAAAAAAATTTACTCTCCCGGTGTCTATAATGCCAACGGAGTAATTGTCCTTAATATATATCTGAATTATCTTGAGAAAATGATGGATGAACTCAAAACCTTCAATGAACAATCTCTTTTTGTTATTGACAAAAATAACAGGTTTCTTTTCGGCAATATGCAATCTTTTACCGAAGAGGATCTTGAGGCGATTAGCAAAACAGACAACCCATATTTTTTGTACAAGTCAAAAAGCGGGCCGTTTAATGTGTTCAGGCTTGAATCGGAAAGATACGGATGGAAATACGTTTCTGTTGTTCCGGAGAGTTCGTTCAGCCGGTTGACAACGCAGTTAAGGACAGTTACTGCGCTATTGCTGGCGCTTTCGCTGATATTGGCGGTTATACCGGCTTATTATCTGACCCGCAGAAACCATAGCAATATAAACAGGATTATATCCATAATCGATTCCGCGGAAAACCAGCGCCCCCTTCCACCGCTTCCGGATGTTGTTAAGGACGAATACAGTTATATAATACATAATATAATGAATACTTTTATCGAGCGAAGCTACCTTAAGCTGCAGCTGTCGGAGAGAAAATACAGACTTCAGGCCGCCGAACTTCTTGCTCTTCAGTCTCAGATTAACCCTCATTTTCTGCATAACACGCTCGAGACAATATATTGGGAAATCCTCCGTATAAGCGGGAAGCCAACAATTGCGCACAGAATGATTGAAAATTTGTCGGATATAATGAAGTACTCGCTTAACAGTAAGGATAATTTTGTAACACTAAAAGAAGAAATTGAAAATACAAATAGTTATATAGAAATACAGAAATACCGGTATGAGGATAAATTTGATGTTTACTGGGATTACTTACCGCTTGTGAATAATTATAAAATTAAGAAACTAATTTTTCAGCCATTGGTGGAAAACAGTATTTATCACGGAATTATTAAGAAAGATACGCGATGCTATATTAAGATCAAAATAATAAAATCCGGTTCACACTTAAGGATATTCGTTGCGGACAACGGTTACGGAATTTCGCTGGAAAAGCTCGAGGAAATAAAACAAAAGCTTGAATCCAGCGAAGATTATTTCGATCATATCGGACTGTTCAACACAAATAAAAGGCTGAAGCTAATATACGGTGAACAGTACGGCATTCGCATACGCAGTCTTCCAGGCAAAGGCACGGTTGTTTTCTTATACATACCCATTCTGACGTAGAGCATTGCCTATAATTCCAAACGCCTTTTATAATGCGTGTGTTCAAATTGTTACACATGTTTTTCCACGGTGTTAATTAAGCTTGTTTATCCGGATATCACCATTTGCAGACTTAAGGCTGACAGTTTTCTCCGAACCAGCGGTTACGACATATTCGGTGTTTTTACCGGATTTTTGTCCAGCCTGCATATTGTTTACATAAACACTTCCATTCGAAGTTTCCGCAATAACATTTATTTGGCCAATATCAGACAAATTCACTTCAATTCTTCCATTCATTGTTTGAATCTCCATGTTGGAAGGTAAATCCGAGACGAATACATGCCCGCCTTTACTCTCGACTGTTATCCTTTCCACATTGCTGTCTTTTGGAATGTATATTTCCAGCTCGGTAAGGCTTTCGTGCAGCGAAACAAGTTCAAAAAACGGCAGCCTGCCGCCGGACTTTTCACGGAAATACAGGGCATTCACTTCTGTTATTAAATCGCAATCTAGCCAGTCCGATTTTTCATAAACAAACCGGATTTTATCGCCTGAACCCTCCGACACCGTTACAATAGAATGCGCGGTTTCAATCGATATATCATTCACCTGATCGATATTGAACTGGTAGGACATCAGTTCAATATTCCGAGGTTTCATGCTGTTAAAAATGTTGAAATAACGCATTGGAAGCCCTGAAACTGCAAAAATAAGAAATCCCGCAAATGACAGGACAGAAATAAGCCGCACAGCTTTCCTGAGCCTTTTGGATTTTGTTTCTGTTGTTCTTTTTGATGACGGTTCTTTTTGCTGCGGCTTATTAAGAATCTTATCAATTGTCCATACTGAAAGCCTTATAAACAGGCGCCCCAGTTTGTAAAGGCCTATCGTTATAAGCAATAAAATCCCGGACATCATAATACCCGCTCCAATTATTCCAACGATCTCAATAAAAAATTTAACGGGCATTTTTGATACTTCATAAACAACTGCGGCAAATGCCAATATGGAACCTAAAAAAGTACAAAACGCGCCCGCGTAAAATGTTATAAAAGTGCCGCCCGATAAAATAACAAACATTGATAAAAACAATATCGAGAAAGGAGCGGTTATTACACGGAAAGTGTTTTTCAAAACAGCACCATAATTGCGTACTCCGGGATTGCTGCGTGCTCTGTCAATGCTTGCCTCCATGCGAATCATCGCAGCGATTTTTTCGGCTGTTCCCAGCCGGTTTAGCGCAGCATCAGGATCCTCCCCGGATTCCTTCGCATCGTTCAGGTATTCACGATAGTAACAAACAGCATCATCGATTTCATCTTTAGGGAGATCCTTTAGCTGTGATTCAAGCTCCCTGATAAAACTGTCTATTTTATCACTCACCCTTATCACCACCTATGATATACTCTATCAGATCTTTTAACTGCTTAAGCTCGTTTTTCATTTCACTAAACCGGGTGATTCCCTTTGCGGTAATCCTGTAGTATTTCCTTAACCGGCCTGAATACTCTGCGGAATACGTTTCAAGGAACCCCTGGCTCTCCAGTCTCCTAAGGACAGGATAAAGAGCAGATTCTGAAGTGTCCAGAATGCCGGTTATTTCCTGCGTAAGTTTGTAGCCGTAAGTGTCCTCTTTTTTTAAAACAAACAAAACACAAATATCCAACAGCCCCTTTTTCATCTGGGCATCCAATTAATTCCCCTCCTTGGCGGCGGATAATACATTTAACTTAAAACCATTTCAAACCGCACAGCCTCTCCGATATTTCCCATAAGCGACGCGCGGCGTCTTCTCTCTGGGAATACCGGCTTGGAGCTTTCGGCTTGCAATCTTTCCAGTAAACATGGTTTGTATTTTGAATGTCCGCATTTTCAATAAGCCAGACAATAGCTGATGCAGGTATGTCCGGGCTTATCCCTTTATTTTTGCGTTTCTGCCATACCCATTTTGTTATTCCCGCGGTACCTTTAAGCCCAATATCCGTATTAACAAGGCCGGGATCAAAAGCAAAAGCACGGACTTTAGATGATGGGCCAAGCCTCCGGTTCAGCTCCGTTGAAAAGAGTACATTGGCAAGTTTGGTTTGCTTATATGCCGACAGACAGTTGTAGTGCTTGCGCATCAGTATGTCTTTCCAACGCATCCTTGTGCGGTAATGGGAGCCGGAGCTTACTGTTATCACTTTGCCCACATCGGAATTCTTAATGAGCGGCATTAGTTCATACGTTAACAGAAACGGAGCGAGATGGTTTACTGCAAATTGGAGTTCAAGGCCTTCCTCTGTCGAAACATACCAATTGGAAACCGCTGCCGCATTATTTACCAGCACGTCTATCTTTTCATTTCCTGTTTCTCTTACAATAGACTTAATACGAGCCGATAAATCCCTTACCTGCCTTAATGACGATAAATCCGCGGCAGTATAGCATACCCTGGCATCCGGGGTTCTCTCCATAATTTTTTCAAGAGCTTTATCGCACCTCTCCTGCGATCTTCCAACTCCGATAACAAAAGCGCCTTTTTTTGTAAGGTTCAAGACAGTTTCAAAACCTATTCCCGATGTCGCTCCGGTAACTACAACAGTTGCTTCGCTTATATTATATTTTCTACACATAAACATCACAATCCTTTAAAAAATTAAAAAATTTAATTATCTGTTCCAAGTACCGGTTTATTATTCTGACAGGACTTCATGTGCGCAATCTTCCATCTGGCGCCAATCAATTGCGATACCAAAGCAGCTGGAATAAGGCTTCCGGCAAACCGAACGAATTTATTCATCAAACCCGGGATACAAATACATCTTCCCTTCAGTGAGGCTTCTATCGTACGTGATGCAACAAATCCAACATTTTTTGTTGTTATCCTTCCGGCTAATCCCTGGGCATCTATTGAACGGATGCATCTTTCGTTTGTTGGCATACCGGCGGGACATAATACGGTAACCGTACAATTCATTGGGCGCAGTTCTTCCCTTAAGGCTATTGAAAAATTCAGTAAAAACCGTTTAGATGCTGAATACATCGCTTTAACAGGCATCGGATAAAAAGCGGCAAGACTTGCTACATTGATGATTCTGAAAGTCTTATCTCTGTTCCTGAGTTTTAGCAGTTCATGGGTTATTTCCAGGTTTGCTTCCACATTCAGTCGTATTAATGTATGAATCTGTTGTTTTGTCCTATCGCAAAATTCTCCTTCAAAGTCAAGTCCGGCTACATTTATCAGCCCTTCCAGACATATCTTTCTATCTGACATCTCTTCAATAAGCCGCGCTCTGGAGTCCGCATCGGCAAGATCGCAGGAAAAATATAAAACCTTTATGCCGTATGCTGTCTTAAGTCCATCTGCGAGATGAATCAAAGCAGGTTCCGAAATATCCGTTATGAATAAATTCCATCCCCGGTTCGCGCATTCCACCGCAAATGCCTTGCCTAATCCTCCCGTAGCGCCTGTTATGAATACATATGACTCCATCTCATTCACCCAATAATATAATTTTATCTATACTATACAATGTATAATATTATTTGTCAAGTAGTATGTTTTGAAAAAAATAAAAAAAGAATATCAGTCTTTAAACCATATCCTTTTACAAAAGGCACAGAGAAGGTTGACGAATGGCTGAGTAGCTATTTTTAGTTTTGCATGGCCCACCGAATGAAAAAATAACAGAGCAAATTTATTTATGGAATAAACACAACTACACCATGGGTAATTTTATTGTCATCGGTCAAAACAGGAAAAACAATTACTTTTTTAAAAGTATTAGTTTTTAACTCATTCTTCAGTGTAATTCCTGAAAACATCGAGAATGGGTTTTTTATATCCTCCAGAAAAAAGGTGTCTCCTTTTAAAACCTGCACAATAGCTGAAATCAGCTGCGCATCCTTAATTTTGTGTTGAAGAATTTTCACAGGCCGTACCTTCGCTGTCGTAACAAAAGCGTCGTTCACTACAGCAAGTTCATAATCTGGTGTAAATATGGCAATCGGATAAGGAAAAAAGTCAATTATTTGTGAAAACAACCCGCCACTAGCTATTAGCGCCTGTAAGTTTTTTATCATTTTCCCATGTAATTCTGTTTTTCCCTCCAATAGTTTCTGTACCTCCGATAATTCATCAATTAGTTGTTTTTTCGTTTTGTCATTCACAAAAACACTCCTTCCCGTATGGACCATTGGAAATTCCACAAGCATTAAGGGTTTTATAGCTTTACATTCTTGTTACTGAAAACTATATAGAATTATATTGTTTTAACTGTCGGAAATATAGACTAAATATAATTATAATCAATACAAATGTTATTTTAGAGATAAAAAAAATAGGGATTCGAAACTGAACCAAAGCCTATTTTCTTTATTTAATAGTTTTTCAATCACTTTGACATTTTTCTATATATGGAAGGGGAAACACCTACTTTATCTCTGAATATTTTGGCGGAATGCCCGCTATAATCCATATTGCAAGCCGCAAAAGCCTGAGAAATGGTTAGGTTGACATCCATCAGCTTTTCCTTCAATTTCCCTATTTTATAGTTTATGTAATATTCATAAGGTGTTACTCCGGTATGCTTCTTGAACAGCTTTGAGAAATGGGCTTTACTCAGGCATGCCGCCTGTGCTGTTTTGTTTGCGTCGTACTTTTCCATCCAGTGGTTTTCAATATATTCTTTAGCCTTTTCAATTTCATTTTTGCCGCGATAAATCCTCCTGTTAATCAGAAAAGAAACAACGTATACCACACATTTATTTTCGTCAAAAACCGGAAAAATCGTAATGTCCTGATATACGGCATCCAGATCCAAATCCCGTATACCATACCGCTTCACGATATCTTCCAAAGGAACTTTTATTTCGGGAAAAAAAACGACTTCTCCCTCAAAAGCACGCTTTACCAGGTGAAGCTTACCTAACGCAATAATAGCGGGATCTTCGAATATATTGTACTTTCCAACAACCAAGTCCGGATCGGAAACATGATATTCGTCTAATATGGCCTTATTTACCAGCACTGTTGTTCCATCAGCAGCGTAAACCTCAATCGGGTAGGGAAAGCATTCTATCACCTTCGCAAGCAGCTCTTCTTTCCCTAAGAACGACTGAAATGATTCTGTAATATGCTTTTGCTGGCCTTCCATATCATTTCTCATCTTTATCACCTGTTTTCAGGCTTTTTATAACACCGATTGTTAGTCAGTTATTTTTATTCCATTATACTATAAATTTCGGTATATTTCATTTTTTACTTATGTATTAACGCACAAATCGGTGATGGCTGAATTAGGGCAGTACTCCATATCTGAAAAATGCGATTAAACTGCCTGAAATTTGAACAAATAAGACCGCATGGAATGAACCTGAGCCGTATACTACCCGGAATACGGTTACGGGAACATTAAAGTGTACCTTGGCTTTTTTACAGAACTTTCGCAAGAAATGCCTTCAAGCGGTCGCTTGAAGGATTTGAAAATAACTCAGAAGGAGGCTTTTCTTCCACTATTTTTCCTTCATCCATGAATATAATCCGTGTTCCAACTTCACGTGCAAATCCCATTTCGTGAGTCACCACTACCATCGTAATTCCGCTGTTGGCAAGCTGCCGCATAACATCCAGCACTTCGCCCACCATCTCCGGATCAAGCGCACTTGTTGGCTCGTCAAACAGCATGACATCCGGTTCCATACACAAAGCCCGAACTATGGCAATTCTCTGTTTCTGGCCTCCTGACAGCTGTGACGGATAAGCTTCCATTCTATCTGCCAGACCTACACGTTCCAAGAGTTCCGTAGCTTTACGGACAGCTTGTTCGCGAGGCTGTTTCAGAACCTTTACAGGACTAAGGATCATATTATCTAAAACAGTCATATGAGGAAATAAGTTAAATTGCTGAAATACCATTCCCATCTTTTGTCGATACTTATTTATATCCACCCTGGGATCTGTAATATCGGTTCCTTCGAAGAATATTTTCCCCCCTGTTGGCAATTCCAACAGGTTAAGGCATCTTAGAAAAGTGGATTTTCCGCTGCCTGAAGGTCCAATGACTACCGCTATATCACCTTTATGTATTTCGGCATCTATCCCGTCTAACGCATGTATACTGCCAAAGCTTTTTGTTAAATTTTCTACCCTTATCAACGTTTCATCGATCACTGCTGCGAAGTCTCCTTTCCATTACCCCCACTCCTTTAGACAACAGCATAACCATGAACAGGTAAATAAGCGCCACTGCAATTAAGGGCATAAAAGCATCATATGTACGACCGCGGATAATATCGCCCCCCTTTGCCAAATCCTGTAAAGCGATATAACCTGAAATCGAGGTTTCTTTCAAAAGAACAATAAATTCGTTAGCAAGGGCGGGCAAAACATTTTTAAATGCCTGGGGCAGTATTATGTAATACATTGTTTGGAAATAGTTCAACCCGAGACTTCGCCCTGCTTCCATTTGTCCTATGTCAATTGACATAATACCAGAGCGGACAATTTCGGCTACATAAGCGCCTGAGTTAATTCCAAAAGCTATGATTGCCGCTAATACTTTGTCAACATTAACAGACGCGAAAACAACAAAATATATAATCAGAAGCTGTACCACGACCGGAGTCCCGCGAATGACCGTAATATATAATCTGCACAGGGCATCCGGCATCTTCATCTTCCCGGTTTTATCGTGAGTTGATCGTATAATGGCAATGATGAAACCGATAAAAATGCCGATTAAGGCAGAAAAGAAAGTAACCTCTAATGTAATGCCTAATCCATTTAATAAATACTTCCAGCGATTATCAGATATAAAATTGTTAATAAATTTTATCTGGAAATCCTTTATCCATTCAGCCAATATTATACTCCTGTTCTAAGAAGACAACGGGCGGTATTAAACCGCCCCTATTAAGTTCTGTGATTTCTAATCCGCCGATATGTACTTATCAATAATGCTCTGAAGTGTTCCATCTTCAGAAAGTTCTTTCAGAGCTTTATTTATTTTATTTAATAAATCTTCGTTTTTCTTTGAAATAGCTATGGCATAATCCTCAACAGTATACGCTTCCGGAAGGATTTGCAGGCCTGGGTTTTGCTGAACAAATACTTTAGCGGGTTCATTATCAATAACAACCGCATCAACTTTACCCTGAATCAAAGCCTGCACCGCTTCAACGCCTTTGCTGTACCGCTGGACATCAGCATCCGGCATCTCATCGGTAACATATATGTCTCCGGTAGTGCTTTCCTGTACCCCGACAGATTTATCGGCCAGATCATCCGGACTTGCAATATCTGAACCTTCCCGTACGATAATGACCTGAGAGGCGGTTGTGTAAGGCACTGAGAAATTAACACTGACCAGCCTGTCTTCCCTTACCGTCATTCCCGCCAGGCCTATATCAGCTTTTCCTGTTTGAACTGCACCGATAATGGAATTAAACTCCATGTCCTCAATAACCAGTTCCTTTCCCAGTTTTTCCGCAATGGCCTTAGCAATTTCAACGTCAATACCCACAATGGCTTCATTATCGTAGTATTCATA
>LSQX01304999.1_pt1 | contig 23810 bp, 23 predicted proteins | sample 654561 | NCBI WGS metagenome assembly LSQX01 (sample SAMN04489861, study PRJNA283612) | anaerobic digester metagenome | isolation source: 4 biogas reactors fed with cattle manure at either 37C or 55C with and... | place: Denmark: Kongens Lyngby | collected 2014
TCTCGGTCCCTATGGAGGCGTACCAGGCCCCGCCGTTGCGGATGATGGTGGGGACGTTTGCCCAGGTTTCCACGTTGTTTATGTTGGTGGGTTTGCCCCAGAGGCCCTTGTTGGCCGGGAAGGGCGGCCGCGGGTAAGGCATCCCCCTTTCGCCCTGGATGGAGGCCATCAGGACGGTCTCCTCGCCGCAGACGAAGGCGCCGGCTCCTTCCTTGATGTGCAAGTGGAAGGAGAAGTCCGACCCCATGATGCTGTCGCCGATGAGGCCGTACTCTCCGGCCTGGGCTATGGCGCCCCGGAGCCTCTTGATGGCCAGGGGGTATTCGGCCCGGCAGTAGATGTACCCCTCGTCGGCCCCTATGGCGTAGGCGCCCAGCATCATGCCCTCGATGACGGCGTGAGGGTCGCCCTCGAGGAGGGACCTGTCCATGAACGCCCCAGGGTCGCCCTCATCAGCGTTGCAGATGACGTACTTCTTATCCCCCTGGGCTTTCCTGCAAAATTCCCATTTAGTACCCGTGGGAAACCCGCCGCCGCCTCTTCCCCTTAGTCCCGAAGTCCTTACCTCGGTGATCACTTCCTCGGGTTTCATGGAGGATAGAGCCTTGGCCAGGGCCTCGTAACCATCCCTGGCGATGTATTCCTCGATATTGTCGGGGTTGATGTAGCCGCAGTTGCGGAGCGCGATGCGGAGCTGCTTGCTGTAGAAGGGGATGTCCCTGTAATGGGGAATCTTGAATTTTTTGTCCGGCGTCGTGTAGAGGAGGCGCTGTACCAACCGCCCCTTGTAAAGATGTTCTTCGACTATCTCCGGAACGTCGTCGACGGACACCCTGCAGTAGAGGGAGCCTTCGGGGTAGACCACCACTATGGGTCCCATCTCGCACATCCCGTGACACCCGGTCTCGACCAGCGCCACTTCCTGGTCGAGGCCTCTTCGTTTTATCTCCTTCTCGAGAGCTTCGAAAACGGAAGGAGAGCCGCTGGCGGTGCAGCCGGTCCCCTTGCAGACCAGCACGTGGGCACGATAAAAAGCCATTTCCTTCAAGCCCCCTAGTCGGTTTGTCCGATGACCTTGTCCTCGACGATGCGGCCGTTGACAAGGTGTTCCCCGATTATCCTGACGGCGTCCCGGGGTGCGACCTCGCCGTAGGTCGTCCGCGGCTCTCCGGGTCTGATGATGTCCACCAGGGGCTCCTTTTGGCACATGCCGATGCAGCCGGTGGTCTCGACGGCCACATCCTTCAGTCCCCTCTTGTCCAGTTCCTCCAGGATCGCCGTCATAACCTCCCTGGCCCCTGCCGCGATCCCGCAGGTGCCCATCCCGATGATCACCCTGGTGGCACCCCGTGAACGGGCGGACGTGAGGTCCTTGGCATTCTCCTTGATCTTCCTGAGATCTTCCAGGCTAGTCACTTTCACCGGTGTTCACCTCCAGCGTGGGCCTATTCATAGGAGCTCAGTATTTCCATCACCTTGTCCGGCGTGAGCCGTCCATGGGTCTCCTGATCCACCATCATGACGGGGGCGAGCCCGCAGGCCCCCAGGCAGGCGACGGGCTCAAGGGTGTACCTGAGATCCTCGGTGGTGCCATTTTCCTCGACATCGAGTACCTTCTTGATCTTGTCGAGGATGGCGAGGCTTCCCCTGACGTGGCATGCCGTACCCCTGCAGACCCGGACGATGTGCCGTCCCCTGGGTTTCAGGTGGAACTGGGCGTAGAAGGTGGCCACACCGAAAAGCTCCGAAGGGGGGATCTTCAATTCCCGGGAGATCGCCATCAGGGCCTCCTCCGGGAGGTAGCCGAACACTTTCTGAACCTCCTGCAGGACGGGGATCGTGCCTCCACGCTCGCCCTTCCAGGGAGCCACGATCTGCTTGGTCCTCTCTTCCATTTCCTGTCTTTTCGGACTCACTCTCCATCTTCCTCCTTCGAGTTTTAAAGGCATGAACGTACCGGCGGACAAGACCGCGTCGATGTCGCCAATCGGGAAACCTGTCGGATCATTTCGCAAACAATTGAAACCGATAGTGAAAGCGAACGCAACAGTGGAAAAAAGGGAAACAGGGCATTTGCCGTGAACAATATTGAACATAAAGGGCATTATCGACCAGAAATTGAAGGTTCAACAAAAGAGAAATATATTCAAAGCAAAAGATATTTCATATCTCTTCTCTGAAATCCGAGTGGATCTCCGGACCCGAAGACCTGAAGCATCGGCCCTGGTCTCGTGCCGTTGGAGGTCCCTGGAAACAGGGCCGCCTCTCGTGAACCAGGAAGGAGGTGTTCGGTTCCCGCCCATCGCCGCCCGCAAAGGTATTCTTACCGATGTTAACCAGTTGAGACAGGGAGGGGAAATACATGGCCATTAAATACCAGGTAAAAACCGTTGTCATCAATGGTGTCAGCCAGAGAGTGGTTGCCGACGCCGAAGAGAAGCTGGTCAACGTGATAAGGCAACAGCTCCACCTTACGGGGACAAAACTGGGGTGCGGGCAGGGTCAGTGCGGGGCCTGCAACGTAATCCTCGATGGCAAGGTCACCCGTTCCTGCGTCACGGCCTGGAAAAAAGTTCCGGAGAACGCCGATATCCTCACTATTGAGGGCATCGGGACCCCCGACCATCTTCACGCGATCCAGTGGGCTTTCATCGCCGATGGGGCCATCCAGTGCGGGTTCTGCACCCCTGGGTTCATAGTCGCCGCCAAGGGGCTCCTGGACGAAAACCTCAACCCTACCAGGAACGAGGTCCGTGACTGGTTCCAGGTTCACTGGACGGCCTGCCGTTGCACCGGGTACAAGCAGATCACCGACGCGGTGATGGATGCCGCCGCCGTGCTCAGGGGAGAAAAATCCATGACGGATTTCGCTAAGTCCCTGAAACCGGGCGACTCGGTGTGGGGAACCCGTTACCCCCGCCCCAGTGCGATCTTCAAAGCCACCGGGACCTTTGATTTTGGCGACGATGCCGGGCTGAAGCTTCCCCCCGAGACCCTACACGCCGTGCCGGTATGTCCCGAAACCAATCATGCCAGGGTCCTGTCGATCGATTTCTCCGAAGCCGAAAAGATGCCGGGAGTCTTCAAGATAGTGACGGCCGAGGACATCAAGGCCAATAAGGGGACCAACCGGATCCGCGGGCAGGTCGGTTCCGGTACGGCGAGCACCGACGGCTGGGAGAGACGGATCCTCGTCGAGGAAGGCGACAAGATCCGCCAGTGGGGCGAGGCTGTCGCGATAGTCTGCGCGGACTCCGAGGCACAGGCCAGGGCGGCCGCTGCCGCGGTCAAAGTCAAGCTCGAGGAGATGCAGGCCGTGATGGATGTCAAGGAGGCCATGGCCCCTGGAGCCGCCAAGGTTTACGAGGAGATCCCGGATATAGACGGGATACCCAACTGCTTCAACAAACGGCCCATCATCAAGGGGGAAGACCCGGCCCCGCTCATCGACGAGGCGCCCCACGTGGTGGAAGCGGAATTCTGGAGCTCCAGGCAGCCCCATATGACCATCGAAACGGACTGCGGCTTCGGGTACTGGGACGAAGAAGGCCGCCTGACACTGCAGACCAAGAGCATCTGCGTCTACAGGCATGCCCTGATGATCGCGAGGGGGTTGGGTGTCCCCCCTTCGAAGATAAGGGTGATCCAGAACAACATGGGTGCGACCTTCGGCTACAAGGTGGCCCCTACCAACGAACCCCTGCTGGGTGCCTGCGTCATCGCCACGGGCCGTCCCGTCTACATGAGGCTTGACATGAAGGAGCATATCGTGAGGACGCCCAAGAGGTCGCCCTTCCTGATGAAGGTAAGGGCCGGAGCCGACGAGAAGGGCAAACTGGTGGGCCTCGAGCATTACTGGTACGTCGACCACGGCCCCTATTCGGAATCCAGCCAGGACCTGACCAACAAGGGAGGGCAGTTCATCTGTGCTCCCTACAGGCTGGACAACATCAAGGGAGCGGGTTACACCCTGTTTACGAACCACAAATGGTGCGGGGCTTTCCGGGCTTACGGCGGCCCCCAGACCTACTTCGCCGGAGAGCAGGTTATGGACATGCTGGCCGAAAAGGTGGGGATGGACCCGCTGGATTTTCGCGAGATAAACCTGGTCCGCCCCGGGGATACCTTTCCTAGCGGGCAGAAGCCGGAGATTTACCCCCTTCAGGCCATGCTTACTCGCCTGCGCCCTCTTTACGAAGAGGCCAAAAAGCGAGCCGAAGATGATTCCACCGACAAAATCAAAAGGGCGGTGGGCGTCTCGATAGGGATATACAACGCCAACGACGACGGAGCGGACGAAGCGGCCAGCAATATCGAACTCACCAGGGACGGTGTGATCCTGTACAATACTTGGGAAGACCATGGCCAGGGCGCCGATATGGGTTGCGTCGGGACGGCCCATGAGGCTCTTAAACCCCTGAGGTTCCATCCCGACCAGATAAAACTCGTTTGCAACGATATGGCGAAAGCACCCAACAGCGGCGCCGCCGCAGCGAGCAGGAGCCAGGTGATGGTGGGGAATGCCATAGTTGATAGTTGCCGTAAACTGCTCGCGGCGATGAAAAAGGCGGACGGGACCTACCGGACCTACGATGAGATGGTGGCCGAAGGGATACCGACCTGCTACGAGGGTTACTGGCAGGCAAAGGTCCGCGACATCGACGGTGAGGTCATCACCTGCACCGGTATGGACGACGTCACGGGCCAGGGATACCCTTTCTCAAACCACATGTTCGGCCTCTTCATGGCGGAGGTTGCCGTAGATGTCGAAACGGGCAAGGTCGCCGTGGAAAGGTTCACCCTGGTCAGCGACGTGGGCAAGATAAACAACTTTGATGTCGTCGAGGGGCAGCAGTATGGAGGTATAGCCCAGGGTATAGGGCTGGCCCTTACGGAGGACTTCGGCGACCCGGCAAAATATACCAACCTGGTCACCTGCGGGTTCCCCTACATGAAGGATATACCCGATGACATCAGGCTTATCCACATGGAAACGCCCCGGGAGTTCGGACCCTTCGGAGCCTCGGGGACCGGTGAGATGCCTCTTTCCGCACCCCACTCGGCGACTCTGAACGGTATCGCCCGGGCATGCGGCGCGAGAATATTCCAGATCCCTGCCCTCCCCGAGAGAGTGCTGCAGGGAATGAAAAAGAAGGCCTGACCGGGTGGTTGCGCCGACTGGGAGACCCGAGGGAGCTGGGTACGACAAGGGATTGGAGGTGAGTCAACGGAATGGGGACGGTATATACCGGGAAAATTGAGGATCTGGAACTCTTCGATGCCTCCTCGCTCGCCCCGGAGGTGACCAAGCGGGTTGTATACGGCCCTGGGCGCTTCTGGGATGACTTCACCCTGCGCCATTTCTCCCTGCCTCCGGGGACCGTCATCCCCGATCATGAACATCATTGGCCTCACTGGATGATCGGTTTGAGCGGCACGGGCTTTGTGACCATCGAAGGTAAGCGATGGGAGATCCCTCCCCTGGGTTGGGCCCATGTGCCAGGCGGGCTGGTCCACGGCTACGAAAACCCCGGCCCGGAACCTTTCGTCTTCCTCTGCATCGTGCCGACCGAAGGCGACCCCCATATGAAGCTGAAGCGCTTCCGGATGGAACGGGCCAGGAAGAAGGGATCACCGGTTCAGTCCAGGAAGTAATGTTGTTTGTTGTTTCATCGTTGCCGTCCGTTCCCCGGACGGCAACTTTCCGGTCTAAGGATGCAATAGTGTTGCATTTGGAGGGAAGCGATGAAGAAGGAAGAAGTTATTCTGTCCGGTCATGACATTCGCGCTACTCCGGCAAGAAGGGCCGTGCTGGCCGTCCTGTTGAAGGAAAGGCGCCCCCTCTCTTACCGGGAAGTGGCCGCAAGGCTTCCGGGAGACCTGGACCGCGTCACCTTGTATCGGACCCTGGGGCTGCTCCTGGAAAAGGGCATAGTGCACAGGGTATTGGACATGAAGGGGACATGGAGGTTCTGCGCCCATGATCACAACCAACCAGGGTGTCCCGGCGACCATCCTCATTTTGCCTGCCGGGCCTGTGGAAAGATGGAGTGCCTGGCTGAAATCCCCCTTCCTTTTATAGAGGTGGAAGCTGGAACGGTCGTGGAGGGGAAGCATATGGTCATCTATGGTTTCTGCCGATCCTGCGCCGAGAAAAAGGCCAAAAAAAGGAGGTAGATCGTCAATGATGGTTTTAACCGGGTTTATTTCCAGGAAATGGGTGGGACGTTTCGCGTTGATGCTTTCCTTGCTGGTCATCGCTGGTAGATCCCAAGCCGAGGTCTTCGCCGCCGCAGCCAGCCTTCAGCCGGTTATGGAGAAGGTTGCCGAAGAGTTCGAGAGGGAGAAGGGTATCGCCATGGACGGCGTGTTCGGAGCTTCGGGGCAGCTCGCAAGGCAGATAGAGATGGGGGCGCCCTACGACTTTTTCCTGAGCGCTGATGAGAAATGGGCCAGGTACCTGGAGGAGAAGGACAAACTCGAGGGAGTGCAGGCAGTAGTCGAGTGTCCCCTGGTGCTTTGGTGGTCTTCCGGTGAAGCCCCTTCCCTGGACCTCGTCAAGGACGGAAAGACCAGGGTGGCCATAGCGGATCCCCAGGTAGCGCCTTACGGAGCCCTGGCCAAGGAATACCTCGAGCAGATCGGCGATTACGAGGCTCTTGAAAAGAATGGACGGCTTATTATCGCCGGCGATGTGCTCAAAGCGGGTCTTGCCGCCAGCAGCGGAGGGGCCGACGCGGCCTATATCCCCTTGAGCATCGCGATAAAGCTCGAGGGGTCGTGGGCAAAAGTGCCGATGCCTCCTCAGCGACTCTTTGGAGGGGTGGTAAAAGGCGGAAGTACCGAAAGAGCCCTGTTATTTTTTGATTTTCTGTTCACATCGGCCGCTGAGGGTCTGTTCAGGGAAGCAGGGTTCGAGCCGGTTACGAACTGATCGGCCATAAAGATGGAACGGGCCCTCCTTATCAGCCTGAAAGTGCTGGTCATCGATGTCCCCCTGCTGGCCCTGCTCGGGGGGGGCCTGGGGTGGCTTTTGGCAAGGAAGGTGTTCCATGGACGGGAAGCGCTTTCCCTCCTGGTTCAACTTCCGATAATCCTGCCGCCCTCGGTGCTGGGGCTCTACCTTCTCCTCGTTCTGGGGCGGATTGATTTTTTCCGGGAGGCGGGATTCCTCTTCGCTTTCCCGGCGGCTGTTCTTGGAGCGCTTTTGCCGTCGTTGCCGATCATGGTACAGGCATCGAGGGCGGCCTTCGCCGGGGTGGACAGGGAGTTGGAGGAGGCGGCCCTGACCCTGGGCAGGGGGCCCGGGGAGGTTTTCCTCCGTATCACCCTCCCCTTGGCCAGGAGGACTCTACTGGTAGGGCTGGCCCTTTCCTCCGCCAGGGCCCTCGGCGATTTCGGGGTCACCCTTATGGTGGCGGGCAACATCCCGGGGAGGACCCAGACATTGCCTCTTTATATCTACGGCCAGGTAGAATCCCTCAACTTCGCCAAGGCTCACTTCGCAGCCCTCCTCCTGGTGGCCGTCGGTATTGTCAGCCTTTACGCCGTGAGGAAACTGGAGGCCGATGGCCATGAAAACCTGTCTTGAAGCCGAGATCAGGGAGAAATTGGGTGACTTCCAACTCGATGTTTCCTTCGACCTTGGAAGGGAGATAGGGGTCCTTTTCGGACCGAGCGGGTCGGGGAAAAGCCTTACCCTTCTGAATCTCGCCGGGTTGAGGTCTCCCGCGGAGGGGCGGATCGCCCTGGCAGGGCGGGTCATCATGGATACACGAACCAGGGTCTGGACCCCACCGCAAAAGAGAAGGATGGCCCTCCTGTTCCAGAACCTGGCCCTCTTCCCCCACATGACGGCCCTGGAGAACGTCCTCTTTGGATGCCCCGGCGGCACGACGACGGAAAGGCTGGCCAAGGCCAGAACATGGCTCGCGAGGGTGAGGCTGGAGGCCTTTGAAAGGCGTTATCCAGGCCAACTATCGGGCGGGCAACAGCAGAGGGTAGCCATCGCCAGGGCAATGGCCACGGATCCCGAGATGCTCCTCCTGGATGAACCTTTCAGTTCCCTGGACGGGCCACTGAGGAGAAATCTTAGGCGTGAGCTACGGGGCCTGCAGGCCGAAACGGATATCCCGATCCTTTACGTGACCCACCAGGTGGAGGATATCTGTGCGCTGGGGGATAAGGTCCTTTTTATAGAGAAGGGAAAATTATCCGGATCTCTCCTGGTCGATGAAATTCTCGAGGGTCCGGGCCGCATCTCTTTCTGGAGAATGATGGGATGGGGCAATATCCTGGAGGGGGAAGTCAAGGTCGGCGATAAGGGTCGCCACTGCTTCAGCTGGGGTCAGGGAGAGTTGGCTCTGAAGGGGTCTCCCCGACTCGGGGGGGCCATCGCCTTTGTCAGCCCGGAAAAGGTGCGCTTCATCGATCCCAGGCTGCCGGTAGATGCCGAACTGGCCGATAACGTTTTCACGGGGAAGGTCGATGAGACTCTCATGGAGGGAGGCACTTTGCGCATGCACTTATTGACCGACCGTGGTCCATGGCAGATAGAAAAGAGGAACAGGGACGTTCCCCACAACTTGTTGCGGCCTGGCGGCATGGTGGATTTCGCGGTTCCGCCGGGATCGATAGAGTTGATCTATTTCAAAGGCGAAAAGGAGGAGATCAGCCTTGGACAGGGATCTGCTGAATCTCATTCATGATGAACTCCAGGAGGGGCGGTTCGGAGTCCTCTGCACCGTGACCGGTTCCGAGGGGTCGACCCCGAGGGAGCTTGGTGCTTCTATGTGGGTCCGCCCTGACGGATCCATTGCAGGAACCATCGGTGGCGGGATCCTGGAGTACGAAGTGATAAAAAAAGCCACCGCGCTTCTGGGCGCGCGATCGGGGCCCGCTATTCACAGGGCTCGGCTGAGGGAAGAGGAAAGCGACGGCGAGTCCGTGTGCGGAGGCGATATGATCGTCCTGATGGAACCCCTGGGAGTGGAGGCTGAAGTGGTGGTCTTCGGCGCCGGCCATGTCGGCAAGGCCCTTGCCGAAGCCGCCAGTGCGGCGGGTTTCTCCGTGACCGTCTGGGACGAAAGGGAGGATTACGCCAATGCCGGAGAGATACCCTTTGGGAGGGTAATAGCCTGCCCCTTGGGGGAAGTATTTGAAAGGGGGCTTGAACTGGACGATAGGTCCTATGTGGTCGTGGCGACCCGCGGTCACTCCCTCGATGCGGAAGTGCTCCGCCTGCTGGAGGGCAGGCCGATGGCTTATTTGGGACTGATGGGGTCGCGGAAGAAAATAGCCCATGTCAGGAAGAGCCTCATGGAACGGGGAGTATCGGAGGAATACCTCGACCGGGTTTTCCAACCGGTGGGACTTCCTCTCAGGGCCGAAACCCCGGGTGAGATAGCCGCATCCATCATCTCCGAGATCATTGCCGTTCATCGGGGCGGAGACATCGAAACCCTCAGGAGCCCTTATGCAAAGGAATCCGGACCGTTCTTCCCCAACCGGTTTCCCGGCAACGAGGGAGGCGGAGACTAGATCATGGACCGCAGGGTTATACCCATAGAAGAGGCCCTGGGAATGCCCCTTGCCCATGACTTGACCATGATCGACCCCAAAGGGGGGACCAAGGGGGCGCGGTTCAGGAGAGGGCATATTCTGCAGCCGGAAGATCTTCCCGTTATGAGGATGATGGGAAGACGGAACCTGTCCGTGATCGTCCTGGAACCCGATGAGGTGCACGAGGATGAGGCTGCCCTGGATCTCGCCAAGGCGCTGGCGGGAGATGGGCTCAAGATTACCGGCCCTGAAGAGGGAAGGTGCAGGCTCGTTTCGCTGGGTCGAGGCATTCTGCACTTCGACCCCGAAGGGGTGAGAAGGGTTAACCGCGACAGGGAGTGGTCCTTCGCCTGTTGCCCCTGTAACTCGGTGATCGAGGCCGGAAGTGTGGCGGCGGCCTTCAGGATTCTCCCCCTTTGCCTGAAAAGGGATTCATTGGAAAGGGCCGTCAAGGCGGCGTCACCCTTTTCGGTTATACCCTTCACTCCCATGAAGGTCGGCCTTGTTTCGACGGGGCAGGAGATTCTCGAGGGCTTGATCGAGGATAGGTTCCGCGAAAAACTGGAGAGGAAGCTCCTGGAACTGGGAGGCAGTTTTTCCGGCCAGAAAATCTGCGGCGACCGCGCGGCGGATATCGCCCTCGCTATAGATGACCTGCTGGAGGTAGGGTCCGACATCGTGATCTGCACCGGCGGGATGAGCGTCGATGCCGATGACCGCACTCCCGAGGCTATCGCCAACGTGGCGGAAAAGGTTCTCTTTCGAGGAGTCCCGGCGATACCGGGTTCGAACCTGATGCTGGCCGCGAAGGGTGGTTCATGGATAATCGGGGCTCCCGCCTGCGTAGCCCATGAAGAACGCACTTCCCTGGACCGACTTTTGATCACCCTTTCCGCGGGGCTTGGAAAGCAGGTGGATGTTTCGCTTTGGGGCGAGGGGGGCCTATGCAGAAAATGCAGGGTCTGCATTTTTCCTGAATGCGAGTTCGCCAGGGTGCCTTTTTCGAAAAATAAGTCCTTCAGATAATGAGTTTATATAGCTTGAGCGGGCGGCCCACACTGCTCATTTCGTATTCGAAAGAGGCTTCCCCGCTCTCCACGAGGTATTCCAGGTATCGCCTTGCCGTGGAACGGGATACCCCGGTGAAGGACCCGGCCTCATGAGCCGACAGGCACCTGCCCCTTTCTGCCATGCAGGTGCGCAGACGCTTAAGCAGCTTGACCTGGATACCCTTGGGGCATTCTTCGAGCCCGCCGGAAAAACCCCCTCTCAGGCCGGTGATGACATCGAGGTCTTTTTGGCGCCAGGGGTTGGTTCGCTTGGTCAAACCCTGGTGGTATCGGTAATAGGCAGCCAATGCCCTCTCCAGCCGATCCGTCGAAAAGGGCTTGATCAGGTAGTCGAAGATCCCCAGGCAGACACAGCCACGGACGATATCGGGGTCCACACCGCTGGAGAGGATCAACCAGTCGACCCGGGGATACTTGGCCCTGGCCCTCCTGAGGGAATCAAGGCCACCCCATCCTTCCAGAAAGATATCCAGGAGTACCAGGTGCACATTGCCTCGCGCCAGGCAACCCTCCAGTTCCAGGCCACTGGTCACGGTCTCTCTCAGTCGGAGGTTCTGTGTCCTGGAGAGGGCCACGGCGTACTGGTTCTGCAGCACCAGGGAATGGTCGGCGATGACACAGGAAAGGATCATCGGGGGATTTCTCCTCCGGAGTACAAAGGCAGGAATGCACTGTTCAATGGACCTGTTCCTCCTTTCCAAAAGGGAGGCGCAGCCGTTTCCAGCTACACCCTGTCGTCCGTCCCCCCTGGGATTCGAATCCTTTAGGATGGCCGGCTCGGAGAAACGAGTTATTCAAGTATTTCCAACATATTATAACCCACCCCGGCTTGCTTGGCAGGCCCACCTTGGATAACTTCTTCTTCCCGCCTCAGGAGACCCTGGAGGTGAGCTTTATCCATCCGAGGCGGAAGGGGGTGCCAATCGGGCCCATGTCCGCCCTCCCGGGTTGCTTCCACGAAAAAGATAAAAATACTGTATCATGACGACAGGGGTTCCCCTCACCTCGCTGTAAGCGGCTCTTTGAAAGGATCATCAGGAATTGCCGGTTGATGCAAAACCCTGGACGAAGGAGATGGTGTCGTGGAAACAAAAGGGATCCTGAAAAGGGCTGAGATCGAGTTCGACGTGGTATTGCTCCTCGTGGCGTCCGTGACGATGCTTTTGACAGGCGCCTTGCTCTTCCCGGTGTCGGTGGGCCTCCTGCCATATTACGAAAACGGACTTTACGGGCTTTTACTTTTTATCTTCGCCTTCCAGATGGTCGCCTTGGGGCGGACTCCCTTCGGTGATGCACCGCGGTCAAAGGCGCTCCTGGCGGCCGGAGTCGTGGTGGCCGGGATGGGGATAATCACCTGCTTCATCCCCGAAATCTTCAGCCGCATTCCACGGATTGTCCTGTCCCTATGCTTCGGCCTGGGGGGCGTAAGCCTTCTTGTCCAGATGGTCTTTTCCGAGGACAAGCTACCGAGATGGAGGCAATACGGAGGGATTTTCCGGCACCTCATCGCGAGCTGCGCCGCGGTCTATGTCCTGTCTGCCCTTATAGGGCTCCTTATATTCAGGAAGGACCTGCTTTCCACGCCGATGACCGCCGTCGTGGTCCTGCTGATGGGCTTCTCCCTGGCCTACCTCGCCATCACCCTTCAGAAGATATATGTCGCCTACCCGGAGGCGGTCCACGAGCCAGAAGGGGATTTGGATCTACCCGTTGGGAGGGTCACGATCCTCATGACGGGCCTTTTCTTGGTCATCCTCGGTGTGCTCCTGGTGCCCGTGAGCCTCGGGAAACTCCCTTTTTCAGGAAGCGCCCAGCTGGGCCTGCTGATGGTGAACCTGGCCATCCAGATGCTAGCCACGGGGGATTCCCCTATCGGTCCTTTCCCCCGGACATGGCTCATGATGATCATCGGCCTCGTGTTCGCCTCCCTGGGGGCGACATCATGCATCATCCCCGGAATTCTTGTGGCGCCGCTGACGCTCCTCATCGGCTTAATGAACATCCTCGGGGGAGTGTTGAATCTGAAGCGGATCCTGGTGCCCATTATCAAGGGTTCCAGCCAAGGGGTCGGGCCTGTTCCCCCGATCGTGGTCAGGCTGAACCTGGTCCAGATTGCCATGAATGTCGTATCGATCACCTTCGGCGTTTCCATGCTGGTCCACAACCTGATACCCCCCTTGATCATCGGGGTTGTACTGGCTTCCAACGGGGGGCTTCTTCTCTACCTGGTGCGCCTATTGTATGTGCTGGACGGGTTGCAGAAGGCGAGGTCGCAGCCGGCCTCCTGAGGGGCCTAGGGGGGATTGAAAAATAGCGAGGGTCCCTTTTGGGCTCCTCGCTAGGTCTTTCGCACCCAATCCTCACCTGGCTGCATGTTCCTTTTGTACGGTAGTTTTCCCTTCGTCCAGCGGCCCTTTGACGCATCGCAAAAGAGGTCCAGATCCACGATGCGCCTCCATAGATCGAAGGTGACCTTCTCCGTCGGGAGTGTCATCCCGATCCCGACGTTGTTGAAGACGAAGTCGAGGTGGTCCTCGAAGGAACGGGCGGCCCCCGCCAGTGATTGGACCTGCTCCGGCTTCGTGACATCGGTGGGCAGGGGGTGAACCTTGCCGGGATACGGGGCGTTCAGCCTTTCGGCTTCCTTTTTGAGGTTATTCTCTTTGATGGCGCCCAGGGCGCTTGCGGCGGCGCCAGCGACCGCGGCGACCTTGTTCCTGAAATAGTCTCCCATGACGGGCCTCCTCAAGCGTGGGCTTTGTCCACGGTTTTTCCCATCCTTGCCGCAGCCCGGAACCCGGACCCAAGGAGACACTTAATCGATAAGCGTTATCATTGTCGCAAGGACAGTAATGTGTTAGTATCCTTGGTGCCCGATGATCGGGCGTCCTCCGAGCCGTGTCCCCTCAGGAGTTTTGAACCGTGGGGAGCGGCCGATGGGTTTTCCTGGAAACGGGAAGGCCTCCCGCGCTTGGAAAGGAGGAGCGGTCCGCCGAAACATGAGGCCGTCTCCTGTATTGGGAGGCGGCCTTTTTCTTTGGGGGTGTCCTTTTGGACCGCAAGTTCAGAGAGCGTTGGTTTATGTTGCTCATGGGTTCCTTCCTGGTGGTCTATATTATCTGGCCCCTGGCGGGCATGTTCTTCCGGGCCGACTGGGGTATTGTCGCTTCCACCACGAGGGACAAGGTGGTTCTGGGGGCTCTCTGGAGGAGCATCTGGACGGCCGCCGCGGCGACGGGGATAATCGCTCTTTTCGGTACTCCCCTGGCCTATTTTCTGGCACGGCAAGAATTCAGGGGCAAATCGGTGCTCGAGGCGGTGATCGATGTCCCCATTATGGTCCCCCATACGGTGGCGGGCATAGCCGTCCTCATGACCTTCTCTCCCAAGGCTCCCCTGGGGGCGATGCTGGTCAGGATTGGGCTCTCGCCCGTCAACAGCCACCTGGCCATAATCTTGGCCTGCATGTTCGTCTCGATACCCTTTTACGTGGACGCAGCCCGTGACGCCTTCTACGGAGTGTCGCCCAGGCTCGAAAACGTCTCCCGTACGCTGGGCGCTTCCTTTCCTCACGTTTTCTTCAGGATATCCCTGCCTTTGGCGAAAAGAGGGCTTGTCTCCGGCCTGATCATGAGTTGGGCCAGGGGGGTGAGCGAGTTCGGCGCCATCGTCATCATGGCCTACCATCCGATGGTCGCCCCCACGCTGATCTACGACCGGTTCGCCACCTTCGGGCTGAAGTTCTCCACGCCCATCGCCGTGCAACTTATCCTGGTCTGCCTGGGCATGTTCGTGGTGCTTAGGGTCCTGGTATCGGGAAAGCGCAGGGAGGTCATCGGCGGTTGATAGGACTGGATGACCTTTCGATCGATCTTGGCGAATTCGTGCTCAACTCCTTCTCCCTCCTGGTGGATGAAGGGGAGTTTTTCATGGTCGTGGGGCCCAGCGGAGCGGGCAAGACGGTCCTCCTGGAGGCTATAGCCGGGCTGAGACAGCCCTCGGGGGGCAAGATCCTCGTCGGGGGACGGGACGTCACCGATCTTCCGCCGGAGAAGAGGAACGTCGCCCTCGTCTACCAGGACTACGCTCTTTTCCCCCACCTGTCGGTGGAAGAGAACATCCGCTGGGGGTTGAGGTTCGTCTCCGGCCCGGATAACCGCCACGTGGAAGGGCTCGTGAAGCTGCTGAGGCTTGAATACCTGCTCGAAAGATCACCGGAGACCCTCTCGGGCGGGGAACAGCAGCGCGTGGCTTTGGCGAGGGCGCTGGCGGTGAAGCCTTCGGTGGTCCTCCTCGACGAACCGATATCGGCCCTTGACCCGCGCTTCAGGGAGGACCTGCAGGACTACCTTTCCCGGATCAACAGGGAGGGTATGACCATCATGATGGTGACCCACGATTTCAATGAGGTCCTTTCCCTGGGGCACAGGGTTGCCGTCATCGTCGGGGGCTTCCTCCAGCAGGTGGGCGACGTCAAGACCGTTTTCCAGGAGCCCGCCAACAGGCTCGTGGCGGATTTCGTGGGAATGAAGAACCTCTTTCCTTCGAGCGTGAAGGGGAGGAAGGCCAGCCTTGAAGGGGGCCTGTCCCTGGTCCTGAACGGACAGAAGTCCTGCGGGGAGTGCCTGATCGGGATACGCCCCGAGGATGTGATGATAGGGCAGGACCTCGTCGAGGGGACGGAGAATGTATTTCCCGGCCGGGTGGTGAGCATAATCCCCAGGGGGATGGCCTTCGAGGTGGTTTTCGACATTGTGGGCCTGAGATTGACGGGGAGGATGCTCTCATCGGCGCTGGTCAGGGAGGATGTCCACCCCGGAGTGGAGTGCAGGGTGGGATTCTGCCCTGGTGCGATACACGTGTTTGACGAGGGTCATTAAATCTAACGGAGGTGTTGTGCAATGAGCAAGTTCAGGAGAAGTATGGTTTTGCTGATGGTCCTGTCCCTGGTCTTCGCTGCGACCGCTGCCCTGGCCGCCGAGAAGGTCATCGTCTTCCACGCGGGCAGCCTGTCGACCCCCATGGAGAAGGTCGAGGAGATTTTTGAAGCCGCTCACCCGGGCGTTGACGTTCAGCGCGAGGCCGGGGGAAGCGCGGCCCTGGCCAGGAAGATCATCGACCTGGGAGGGACCTGCGATGTCTTCATGTCGGCGGACTACATGGTCATCGAGGAAATTCTGCGCCCGGCGGAGGCCGACTGGAATATACTCTTTTCAAGCAACGCCATCGTGCTCATGTACAGCAACCAGTCGAAGTACAAAGATGAGATAAATAAGGACAACTGGACCGAGGTGCTCATGCGCCCCGACATCCGCTGGGGTCACTCCGAACCGGACCAGGACCCCTGCGGCTATCGAAGCCTCATGGTACTGCAGCTCGCCGAGATCTTTTACAAGGACAAGGACCTCTACGCCAGGGCCATGAAGCACCCCGAGAGAGCGGTGCGGCCCAAGGCCATCGACCTCGTGGCCATGGTGCAGAGCGGCGCCATGGACTACGCCTTTGAGTACAAATCCGTAGCGATGCAGCACGGCCTGGAGTACCTGGACCTGCCCGACGAGGTCAACCTGAAGAACCCCGATTTCGCCGAACAGTATTCTGCTGCTTCGGTGGAACTGGCTGGCAAGGAGCCGGGACAGACGATACTCGCCAAGGGCGAGCCCATCGTCTTCGCCCTTACGATCCCGCGGAATGCACCGAACAAGAAACGTGCCCTGGAGCTGGTGGAACTCATTCTCGCCAAGGACGGCGGTCTGAAGATCCTCGAGGAGATGGGGCAGGACACCGTTGGTCCCCAGACCTACACGCCGGGAGAAAAGATCCCCGCGGAGCTCGAAGCGCTGATGGTAAAATAACAAGTGAGATTAAAAGGGGCCCCGGCACGAGCCGGGGCCCCTTTTTCAGAGGATCAGTCGACCCCGATCATCACGTTGGAAACCTTGATCACGGCGTAGACTTCCTTCCCCGGCTTGAGGCCCAATTTTTCCGCGGATTCCCTGGAGATCATGGAGACCACCTCGCCGCCGCCGGGAAGTTCCACGATGACCTCGGTGTTCACCGCGCCGGTCTTGACTTCTCACAGCGTTGTCCCGGCAACAAGAAATTTTCGGTTGTCGGTCTCATTTTAGGCTCTTCGGTATCGTGAACTTGTATATGCCCCCCTTGGGAAGCAGGCAAGGTCCACAGCCATTGTCACGCGGCTTCAAGCCTTTTTGATCAAAAAACGCTCACGAAACGTACCTTTGACATTGGAAATAACCTGGAATAAACTAATGAGTACATCAAAGATGTATTCATCAGTTTGCAGGAGGCCCAAGACGTGAAAGACAATGCGGAAGAAAGAGCTTACCGATCGATTATTGGCCTCATCCTCTCCGGAAAGTACAGGCCTGGGGATTTTCTCCTTGAGGTTGATCTTGCCTCCCAGATGGGTGTGAGCCGAACCCCGGTAAGCAGGGCTCTGGCAAGACTTGTGACTGAAGGTTTCCTGAACAAACTGCCCAAGAAAGGGTGTTATATACCGCTTCCCACGCCTGAAGACGCCGCACAGGTTTTTTCCGCCAGGGAGGCTGTCGAAGGGATGGCCGCTGCCGAGGCGGCCGTCAACGCCACCGATGAAGAAATCGAAGGGTTGAGCGAATTCATAAGGACCGATGAAAACGCTGTAAGGGAGAAGGAAAAGGAGATCTTCGCCCAAAACAACGAATTTTTTCATACCGGCATAGCCCGGGCATCGAGGAACGTATACTTAGAGAAGTGGTGTAAGAACATTTTCTGGCGTTCCAATATCTACATATTTTATTTCGACAGTTTTTACAAAACCCAGGAAAAAAACGCAATAGAGCAGCTCACCCCTATCCAGCATAAGGCTATCCTCGAGGCGATTAAGGCCAGGGACTCGAGACTGGCAGAACAGAAAATGAGGGAGCACATATCCAGAACATACAATTTTCTTTTGATGGGTTGATCCGCCCCCGAGGGGAGGTAATCCATGGTCATCGGCCTTGACAAATAGAGTAGAGGGAGGAAAATATCAAAATGATGGGATGAAGTGATTGGCTGCATCCCGGTGTTGCGTCGGAATCATGTTCAAGATGGAGCACATATTTTTTTATTCCCATGAAATGGATACATTGAAGCATTTATTATAAAATCCATCAGGAGGCTTTGGCATGGGGAAAACAGTGGTCCAGTTGGGATATGGGATGCAGGGAAGAGCTTCACTTTTTGATCTTTTACAGAGTGAACAGGTGGACAGTGTAATCGTCGCCAGCCGCTCCCCGGACCTTTTTGAAGAGATATCTAGGCTGCGTTCGAAGAAGGTGACCGCCGTCACCCTTGACGCATCCGACCCCGCCGCGGTCAAAGAACTTATAGACAAGGCCGATGTGGTAGTGGAACTCCTTCCGGGGTTCTTAGCCTTTCAGACCGCGAAAGCTGCCGTCGAGACCGGGGTGAGCCTCGTGTCATCGATGTACCTCACCAACCCCGGTGAGCAGGACCCCAGGAAAATTGAAGCCCAACGGAAGGAACTTGAAGCCTTGGACAAGATGGCCCGGGAAAAGGGCATCACCATACTCCAGGAGTTTGGGATGGACCCCGGGATAGACCTTGTTCTTGGCAACAGGGCATTAAAAGAGCTCGACGAAATCCTCGCTTTTCACTCCTATGGTGCTGGTTTTCCCGAACTGGAATCGGCTGACAACCCGCTTCGCTATAAATTCACTTGGTCGATCATCGGCGTTATGCGCTCTTACCTCCGACCCGCTAAGATTCTAGACAACGGAAGGGTCCTTGAGATCCCCGCCGATGAGATGTTCTCCTCAAAGAACACACACATCCTGGATCTCCCCGAGATGGGAGGGCCCCTGGAATGCTTCCCTAACGGCGATTCAGAGTATTTTGCCAGGGCATTTGGACTCGAGGGCCAGGTACTTTCCATGGGGCGTTATATTTGCCGATGGCCTGGCCACGGGGCCTTCTGGGAGACGATGGCCAAGAGCGGATTCCTGGGTGAAGAACCTATCAGGTTCGGCGAGAAGGAAGTCAGCCCCGTTGAGTTTTGTGCCGGCCTCCTGGGCTCACAGGAGCAATTCTTTTACAAGGATGATGAAAGGGATGTGGCACTGATAAGGTCCGATGTACGAGGCCTTAAGGCCGGAAAGAAGATAAGGGTAGTCTGGCAGATAACGGATAAAAGGGATCTTCAAACAGGATTTACGGCCATGCAGAGGACCGTCGGTTTCCCGGTGTCGATAGGTGCCCAGATGATCCTAGATGGTAGGCTGTCCCGAAAGGGGGTCGTAGATCCCACGGAAGTGCCCTTTGATCTCTTCATGGAAGAACTGCAGAAACGCGGCCTTGTGGCCAACCGTTTGGAAGAGGAGTGGAAGGGGGCTTTCAACCCATGATGCTTGACTTCGTCAAGGGACACATGGGCGGCAACACCATTACAATCATTGACGGGAGACAACTTCCCGCGGGAAGAGAACTGGAGGTCTCCCTTGCCGTATTGGATGACTGTTACCTCTGCTCCCACGAAGCGGGAATTCTTTACCCCGGGGAGGATGGGTGCGACCTGGTCCTTCGTATCGTAGGCCGGGCCTCGAGGAAATTCATATCGGCCTGCGGGGGGCTTACGCAAGTTTTGGGGAAGGTGCTGGTTTGCACTGCTTGGGCCAAAAAATTCGGGCTAAACCTGGGCCACGAAAGAACCCTGTTGCTGGGGACCCCGGCGGGTATTACCCCTATCCACATCGCTGGTGAGGGTAACACCTCCTCCACGGAGACTGACATGACTCAGTTCCTGGGGGAAATTTATCAACAAGGGATCGAACCCATGGTCCTCGACGGGATCAGGGCTTGGAGGATCGGCAAGTTCCTGGTCGTACACGCCGACGAACTTCGGAAGGCCCTTCCCGGCTCAGAGGTGGAGAACCTGGATGAGGTCGCAAGGCATAAGATAGTGACCATGCAGGAAGAGTTTTTTACGCTATCTCCCTGGGCCGGCTTTGACCTTGCCCTTTACGATGATCATCCAGCGAGGGAGGGAAATGATCTGCGGGTTATATTCCCCCATTCGATTCCGAGGAATTTGATCGAGCCGTCCTGCGGCACCGGCTCTATAGCGGTTTGTGTTGCGGCTCTTGAGGACGGTTTGTTTAAGGATAAGGGATCGGTCGATGGGGATGCTGCCCATTCTTTCTATCTGGAATCCGGGGGTGGGTACGACCTCGGCGGCCCGGATGTGACCCGAGTGACCCTCGTCTCGGGGAAGAACAACAGGATGGAGAAGGCCTTTTTCTCACACAGCAACGTGGAAGTGACCTGCGAAGGCAGGGCTTCCTTGCCGTAACCGGCACGGGGGAGCCGGTAAACCCGATGAAAGGAGGAGAAGGAATACCCAAAGGCAGATTTACCTGGTTCAAGTTTCAAAGATGAGACCATTCCTTGACGGAAAGGAGAATGGAAGATGGAAGGTGTAGCAACCAGAGGCATTCTTTCACTGGTCCCCGTCGTTGTTGCCTTGTTCCTTGCTTTCAGGACGAAGGACGCCGTGTTCTCCCTGGTCATAGGTTGTCTTTTGGGCGTTCTCCTCGCTGGCTTCGACCCCGCCACGGGGCTATCCAAACTCTTTCAGAGCGCTCTTGGTAACGCCGATTTCATATGGGTGATGATGATAGAGGTAGCTATCGGGGTAATGATTGCCTTTTACCTTAGATCAGGCGTTATTGAAGGTTTCGCCGAATGGGCATCGACGAAGATCCGCTCCAGAAGAGCGGCTTCCGGGTTTGGCTGGCTTTTGGGCATCTTCATTTTCTTCAGCGACTACTTCAGCCCCCTCTTCAGTGGTCCCATCGCCCGCCCACTGACGGACAAGTACAAGGTATCAAGGGAGATGCTTGCATACCTACTGGACTCGGGAAGCGCACCGGTGTGCACCCTCGTGCCTATATCCGGATGGGCCGTGTATATCGCGGGACTCCTGAAAGGTTATGGGCCTATCGTAACAGCTGACGAAGGCATGTCGGTCTTCATTAAAGCCATCCCCTACAACTTTTATGGGTGGTTCGCCGTGATCCTGGCTGGGCTTTTCGCGTTCCAGATCATCCCCAACTTCGGGCCGATGAAAAAGGCTGAACTACGCGCGATGAACGAAGGGAAAGTGATCCGTGACGGGGCGACACCCCTCACTGGAGAGGAGATGGACCTCATTAAACCCATCCCGGGGAAAAGGGTAAACCTCCTCGTCTACCTTGTCGTACCTGTCTTGATAGTGATCAGCATTGCTCTTGGCACTTTCCTTATCCTGGGCAGTACCAAGATACTGGAGGCCTTCTTCGCTGGGGTGATGTACCAGGCCGTGATCATGAGTTTCGGCGGTTACTTCAAGGGTGTCAAAGACGGAATGGACGTCGCCGTAAACGGGATAAAGGCCGTCCTACCGGCGATCATGATTCTTGCCCTCGCCTATTGCATTAACGACATCTCCAAGACACTGGGAGCACAACAGTTTATCATCTCCGTCACCCAGGGTTGGATGACCGCCGGTATGCTCCCGGTGGTTACCTTCCTGACCGGTGCCTTGATCTCCTTCTTCACAGGCACTTCTTGGGGAACCTACGCGATTCTCACGCCCTTCGTGCTTCCCCTGGCCCTGAACCTTTCAGGAGGAGCCATCAACAGCGTAGTCCTTGCCACGGTCGGAGCCATCGTGGGTGGGGGTTGCCTCGGGGACCATAGTTCGCCGGTCTCCGACACGACCTGCCTTTCATCCTTCGGGGCGGCTTCGGACCATATGGACCACGTTATGACCCAGTTGCCCTACGCTTTGACAGCCGCGGGGCTCGCCGTTGTAATGTTCCTAGTGATCGGTTTCATGGGCTAGATTTGGGACTGGAGAAACGTAACGGATGGATCGGCGGTCCACGGCTACGGAGGACCGCCGATCCTCTTGATCATGGAAAATTATTTTAACTTTAAGGGATTGAGACGATGGTAAAAGCAGGCGCACCTCCCAAAGTTGGGATTCTCTGCTGGGAAGAAGGGCATGTCCCAAGGGGGCTTGCCCAACTCGAGTCATTGAAGGGGAACAGCACCAATCCTGATACCTACGATTTCCCGGTCCGATTCTGCCGGGTGAAGGGGGCCAATATTCAGACTATTCTTGAAAGCCCTGATCGAAAGGTTCTCCAGGAGATGATCAGGGAAGCCCGCTTAATGGTATCCGATGGTGTGCGGGCCATCACCACCAGTTGTGGCTTCAACGCTATCTTCCAGAAGGAACTGGCTTCGTCCCTGGACGTGCCGGTATTCACCTCGAGCCTCCTGCTGGTACCCTTGGTCCATGCGATGTTGGGGCCGAAAGCCGAGATAGGCGTCATTACCGCCAAAAAAGCTGCGCTAAGAAAGGAGCACCTTGAGGCGGTCGGCATCCATGAAGAGATACCCCTGAGGCTCTTCGGACTTGAGGAATGCCCCGAATGGGGTAAAATCTTCACCGATCCCGATGAGGATATCAGCCTTGAGACCGTTGAAACCGAAGTGACTGGAACAGCCAGGGAGGCTATCCGCCAATACCCCGGCATCAGGACTTTCGTGCTGGAGTGCACCGACCTGCCCCCCTTCTCGGAATCGATACGAAAAACGACAAATTTGCCTGTTTTCGATTTCATTGGCCTTGTGGAGATGGTAGCCAGATCCCTTTGATGGGGCGGTTCTACGGGTATATTTTTTGGCGAAGGAGTGCTTCCAAATGAAAAAAATTTTGGTACTTGGCTCCGGCAGGGTTTCCAGACCCTGCGTTAATTACCTGGGGAAGTTGGAGGGAGCGGTCGTCCACGTGGCGGCTTCCTCGGAGAAAAACCTTGGTAGAACCGTCGCGGGTATACCTGGAGCAAAGACCCATGTCTTCGACGCGGAGAGTCACAGTGGAAAACTAATCGATGAGGTAAACCCCGACATTGTGGTCAACCTTCTCCCACCGGCTTTCATGGTCCCCATAGCGAAAGAGTGCCTGAAGAAAAAGATCCCCCTTGTCCATGCCTCCTACCTTGACCAGGAGATGAGGGGCCTTTCGAAGGATGTCGAAGCGGCGGGAATCCCTTTCATCACGGAAATGGGTCTCGACCCCGGAATCGATCACATGTCGGCGGCCAGGACGATAGACAGGATCCGCAAAGAAGGCGGAGAAGTGGAATCCTTCCGCTCGATCTGCGGAGCCCTTCCCTCGGCCGACGCGAATACCAACCCTTGGGGCTATAAACTCTCCTGGGCCCCGGCGAGCCTTATAGGCGCAAGCAAGAGGGACGCTCGGGCCATGCTTGACGGCAAAATCTTCGAATGGCCTGGCGGAAAGACCTACGAACATGTTTACCTCGAGGAAGTGCAAGGTCTGGGATGGTTCGAAATTTACGCCAACGCGGATTCCCTGCCTTACCTTGATATTTATGGAATTCCCGAAGCAAGGAGTATCTACCGCGGAACAATCCGATACCCGGGCTGGTGCGAGACCATCTGCAAGATGAATGCCCTGGGACTCTTCGAGGAGAATGTAATGGACATGAAGGGGAAGACTTTGAAGTCCTTCATGGCTGAAAGGGCAAGCCTTGAACGGGGAACCGACTTGGTATCGGGTCTTTGCGAGTTTCTCCGGTTGGAGCCCTATTCGACGGTAATGCTTCGATTCGACTGGCTTGGCCTCCTGGAGGACAGACCGATACCCTTTGCCAAGGGAAGCCCAAGAGACGTGGTTTCCTTCCTTTTCGCCGAAAAACTAGTTTTCAGCAAGGACGAAAAGGACCTGGTAATTCTGCAGGACGAGTTTGTCGCTGCTTACAAGGGAGAGGGCAGGAAGAAGGTTTTCCGTTCCACTCTCATTGATAGGGGCGTTCCTGGTGGGGATAGCTCCATAGCGAAGACGACAGGGCTGCCGCCAGCGATCGCCGCCAGGCTTATCCTCGAAGGCAAAATTCAAACGCCTGGGGTCCATATCCCGGTCCTACCCGAGATCTGGGGCCCTGTCCTGGAAGAACTGGAGAGGCTGGGCATCTCCCTGAAGGAGACGATAACCCAGATCTGATCGAAGGGAGGCCCCTCTTTTACCCGTGCTGAAACGGACTGGGAGCGGAATGCACCGAACAAGAAGCGCGCCTTGGAGCTGGTGGAACTCATTCTCGC
>LSQX01074303.1_pt1 | contig 23807 bp, 17 predicted proteins | sample 654561 | NCBI WGS metagenome assembly LSQX01 (sample SAMN04489861, study PRJNA283612) | anaerobic digester metagenome | isolation source: 4 biogas reactors fed with cattle manure at either 37C or 55C with and... | place: Denmark: Kongens Lyngby | collected 2014
CTTCAAAAATAGACCAGTCCACTTCATTGGCTAAAATGAATAAAGGATGTTCGTGATTTAGCATCTCTTCAAAGGAAGAAAATAAGCTAATTTGATTACGATTTATTGGCTTTGGTATCATATAAATTTGCAAGTTTTAGATTACAAAGATACAAAATCTTGCATTAATATCAAAGCCTTTTGTGTGTTAAATTATTGATAATCAAATAGATGTGTGGTTTTTAAGGGACGACTCATTAATAATATGTTTTGCACCGGCGTATTGGTCTATAATGTAGAGAACATATAGAATATCTACGCTGATGGTTCTTTGTAGTTTTGGTTTATTTCAACTTTTTGATTGCTTTGCTTTCAAGTAGGGATTTCATTTGAGTAATAGCAACCTTATTTAATTCAATCAGTCTTTCATTCTGAGGAAATTCTTTTTGGATAAGCAACGCATTGATACTCTCCATATTGCTCAAAACTACCAACTGCTCCAATGTCGCATAATCTCTAATTTTTCCGTCCTTGTCTTGGTTTTTATCTCGCCACTCTTTGGCTGTAATACCAAAAAGTGCTACATTCAGCAGGTCGGCTTCGTTAGCATAAACAAAACTAGCTTGCTGTTTTGTGATTGTTTTTGGTATCAGGTTTTCTTTAATAGCATCGGTGTGGATATGATAATTTATCTTTGCTAAGGTGCGTTGGAGATTCCATTCTATATTCAGACGATTGTTTTCCTCGTCTTTTAAACGTTGAAATTCACGTATAAGAAAATATCTGAACTCAGCAGAAAGCCAAGTGCCAAATTCAAAAGCAATATCTTTATGTGCAAAAATTCCACCACCATATCGTCCCGATTTTGAAAATATACCTATAGCGTTTGTCATTTCAACCCAACGTTTTGGGGTTAGAACTAATCTTCCCTCTCCATTTCTAACCGTATGGAATCCCATACGGTTAAAATCTGGATTGTTAACTTGTTCCCACACTGCCAGAAAATCAACTGTATAGTATGTGCTCATCCAATTGGATACAAGAATTCGTGCATCTAAATTGTCTTTATAGCCCGCCATATCGGTAAGAGAAATATAATCTTCGTTTTCAATTTGGGTAACAGTAATTTCTGTATTAGATACGATTATTTTAGAAGCTGATTTTGTCATATTTATTACTTCACCAAAGTTAGCTCATTAATAATATGTTTTGCGCCAGCGTATTGGTCTATAATGTAGAGAACATATAGAATATCAACGCTGATGGTTCTTTGTAGTTTTGGTTCAAAGGAGATATCTCCGCTCATGGCTTCCCAGTTGCCGTCGAAGGCAAGTCCAACAAGTTCGCCTTTTCCGTTTATAACGGGGCTTCCGGAGTTTCCACCTGTAATATCATTATTACTGATAAAGTTTATGTGAAGTTCGCCACCATAGGCATTGGCGTATTGTCCGAAGCTTTTTGTTGTAAGTAATTCTTTCTGTTTTTCGGGAACAATAAATTCATATTTTGTTGGGTCTTCTTTCTCTAAGATTCCTTTAAAAGTGGTGTAATAATTATAATGTACTGCGTTACGTGGCTCATAATCAAGCACTTGTCCGTAGGTTAGTCGCATGGTTGAGTTTGCGTTGGGATAAACAGTTTTCTTTGGATCTTTTTCCAAAAGTGCAGCTGCAAAATTACGTTTGCCCATGCTTAGCATCTCCTCCTTTTCGTTGTAAATATCCAAGAATTGGAAGTATGAATTTAATAAACTTGTTGAAAGAACAAATATTGGATCTTTGGCGAAGGTGCTTAGTTTGGGATTGTCTAATGCTTTTTCTATTTTCTCTTTGTCTGTGAAAATAGTATTTTTGTAAAGCTTATCCACAAAAGCATACACTCTATTTGCAGGCTGATTTTTAAGCTTCAGTATCTCTTTTGGAACCAAAGTGCTATGTACATTTTTATTGAACATCATAATGAGTTCAGCCATCATTTTTTTATCTATTTCAACATAGTAATCTTTAAAATGCTTGTCCAATTGCGATTTCAAGTTTTTCGCAATATTATTTATTATTTCATCACCTCTTTTTTCTTTAATGGCATTTGTAAGTGCATTGTATCTGTACGACATTAATATTACCTCTGGTCCGCGGATAACGGCTTCAAGATAGTACCAAAGCGCCACCTCATATTTATTCATATGATTGTAGGCTTCTTCAATTTGCGAAAGTGCTTTTCCATATTTTTTCTCCCTTGCTGGGTCAGCTTCAATCCACGATTTGAGGTCGTTTTCGAGAATCATTTTTTTCTCAAAAACTCTGTTGTTTTTTAGTTGTTGAGTTTGACCAATGAAGTATTTCCAATAGTTTGATGTTTGGGCATATTTTGTTGCATACTGAATTCTTACAGCATCATCTTTATTCATAAACTCACGCATTACAGCAAGTTTTTTCTCGCGAACCTCAACAATGGTGGGATTTTTGTATTTAATATTATTTTGTACTCCGTACGAAGTTAGGTATCTATCCGTTGAGCCGGGATAGCCCAAAATCATCACAAAATCATCTTTTTTCACTCCACTAAGCGAAATTGGTAAATGATGTTTTGGCTTAAAGGGTATATTATCTTCTGAATATTCGGCAGGTTTTCCGTCTGGCGACATATAGATTCTAAACAGGGCAAAGTCGCCAGTGTGGCGGGGCCAAGTCCAGTTGTCGGTGTCGGCACCAAATTTCCCAATTGCCGATGGGGGAGCACCAACCAAACGAACGTCTTTATATATTTCGTAAACAAAAACATAAAAAGCATTGCCATCAAAAAATGGTTTAACATCGGCAGTGTATTCTGTGCCTTTTGTTACCTCATCTTTGATAAGCTTTATTTCGTTATCAATAATTTTTTGTCTCTCTTGTTCAGTTTGTTTGTCGTTTAGAAGTTTTAAAATTCTATCACTAACATCGTCCATACGTACCAAGAACTTAGCCGTTAAACCTGGGTTTTTAAGTTCTTCTTTATAATTGTTTGCCCAAAAACCATTTGTTAGATAATCGTGCTCAACGGTTGAGTGCGACTGAATTTGACCATATCCACAGTGGTGATTTGTGAGAACCAACCCATTTTCGGATATAATTTCGCCAGTGCAACCGCCACCAAATTGAATTATGGCATCTTTTAAGCTGGATTTGTTTACGTGGTAAATATCCTCAACGTCTAACTTTAGACCCATTTTTTGCATGGTCTCAATGTTTTTGTCAAGTAGCATTAGTAGCCACATACCTTCATCTGCAGAAACATAGCCTGCATTTAAAATGAAGATTAAGAATAGTGTGAAAAATCTTTTCATAGTCTTGTTTTTTGTTTTTATTTTCAAAGATAAGACAAATAAATTAACAAATCACACAATGAAGTCTATAATCTACAATTTTGAGGTAAATGTAATTAAATGAAAATTGAAGTAATACAAATATGTAATCGGTAGAAATCTCTATTTAGATATAATCATAAAAACAGTTCTACGATTTTTTGCCCTTCCCTCTTCGGTGCTATTGGTGGCAATGGGGCTACTTTGACCATAGCCTTTGTAGCTTAATCTGGATTTTGAAACTCCACTTTCAACTATGTAATCAAATACAGCTTTTGCCCTGTTTTCCGATAGGGTTTGGTTGTATTGTGCCGAACCAATATTGTCGGTATGCCCTTGTAGCTCGACTTTTACGCTGAGGTGGTCGTTCATAAATTCTATAAAGGCATCTATCACAAACTTACTCTCTTTGTTTAGCTCGTATGAGTCGGTCTTGAAATAGATGTCGCTAAGCTCGTACGATTTGCCAACGTCTATGGGCTTTATCTCAAAATCTATTTTTTGCACTGGCTTGGTTTTCTGATAGCTGGCATCAATATATTTGGTTTCGTAGGCGTGATTTTCTTTTTTAACAGTAAGTATATAATCATTCTCTAATAGTGCAATTGTGGCATATTTACCATCGCTCATATCTATGGGGATTTCGGTAACTCTTTTAGTAGCCGTGTTTCTAAGGCTTACCGAAGCCTCAACAATTTCGCCATCTTCGTTTTTCACATCTCCTTTAATCAAAACAACTTTTTGAGGACGATATTTTTCGGGCAAGTCAAATTCGTAGAGATTCCAGTCGCTCATTCTGTTGGATTGTAGGTTGATATTTGAGGCATAATAGCCCTTTGTTCCATCTATGGAGACAAAAAAACCAGATTCGTCTCTATCTGTATTAATAGGGTAGCCCAAGTTTACGGGCTTCGACCATTTATTATTGCTATCCAGTCGTGAGTAGAAAATATCAGAGCCCCCAAAACCCACATGACCATCGGAGGAGAAATATAGGGTTTGGCTGTCGGAGTGAATAAATGGGGTTCGCTCTTTGCCTTTGGTATTGATTGTTGGACCAACATTTTCGGGCTTACCCCAGCTACCATCTTCGTTTCTGTTTGTTACATAAATATCATAATCGCCATACCCTCCGGGACGGTCGCTTACAAAATATAGTGTTTTGCCATCGGGGCTAATGCTGGGCATGGTTTCCCATGTGTCGGGGTTGTTGATTTCTGGACCCAATGATTTTATTCCCGACCAATAGCCACTTTCAAATTCTGAATAGTATAAATCGCAATTCTGATAGCCATCCATCATTCTAAAACAGCGCACAAAAACCATATATTTATTATCAACGGTTATTGTGGCACCACCCTCGTTCTGACTTTGATTGAAGGGCATGGGCATGGCTTCGCCAGAGGAGAATTTTTGTCTTGTCTCGTCAAAATAGCTGTAGGTAAACATCTCTTTGTTTGGGTTTGATGAGCCCAAAAAATCGGCTCTATTTTGTTCGGCGGGAACAACCCTTGTGTAGTACATAGTCTCTTGGTCGGGCGAAAGACTAAAAACATATTCGTCTAATTTGGACGAAACCCCTTCGACAATTTTTGGCTGAAAGCTCACTTGATTATTCTCACTCTCGATGTATAGGTTCATATATTTTTTTCGTGATTTGGCACTTTCAACCATATCTTTGTTTCTAACAATATCTTCATTGTCAAGAAGTTTGTCGTAAAACTCGAAAGCTTTTTTATGGTCGCCACTATGTTCATAAAGGCTTGCTAAATAGTAGAACACATTAACATTATATTCTGGACAAATATTTATCAACGACTCAAAATACCCCCTACACGCTCTCACTTTTTCGGACAATGTATTAATATAATGCATGGCATCTCTGCTATTCATATTGTCGGGATTGCGATCAATTTCGCGATATAGATTCATTCCCAATTGATAGTAGGGTGGCGGAAAATCGGGGTCCATTTCTATCACTTCCTTATAAAGCATCACAGCTTGTTCGCGTTGGCCCTTTTTGCGTGCTTTTATGGCTTTGTCATATTTTTTCTGAACCTTTTTCTCCACAACAGTCTTGCATCCCTGCTCTTCGTCATCGTAATCAGATTGCGAGTAAGCAAAGTTTATCAACATAAAAAATGATAAAAACAAAACTCCTATATATGTTCTTTTAGTTTTCATAAAGCAAGTTTTAGGTGCAAATTAGGTGTAATAATAAGCATATTATACCAAATAAATTCCAATTTCTACAAAATTAATCTATTATATTTTACTAATCGGTATTGTACTATAATATTTTTCAATCGATATTAGTTGTTTTGGTCAATAAAATTTAAAAATCGAATCTTTTAATTTATGTAAAAGAGTTTTTGATTTCAAAAATTATTTAGGAGAGATGAAAAACACAAAATTTGTTATAAAATCAGAGGATTTAGTAACAATAATGGGAGTTTCATCGTTAAAAAGCAAGATAAAAATATGTTTAAAACAGTGTTAAAGTAAAATTGCTATTTTTGCACTTAATATTTAATGTATTATTTATGACAATAGTTGGTTCAATTATCAAGCATGGCATAAGTCTTAGGAGTAAATTTCCGGGAACCATAATTAGTAAACATAAAAGATTTTCCAATCCTATTAAAACTCAAGAAAAAGAGTTGAAAAAGCTCATACAAAAGAGTTTTTACACCGCTTTTGGCGAAGAGTTCAAGTTAAAACAATTATTATCTAGCAAAACTCTTATTGCAGATTTTAAAACAAATGTGCCAATTTACGACTATAATACAATTTATAAAGAGTGGTGGTACAGAGCTTTAAGTGGCGAACAATATGTTTGTTGGCCAGGAAGTGTAAAACATTTTGCATTAAGTTCTGGAACTTCTGAAGCATCTAGCAAATATATTCCAGTTACAAAAGATATGATTGATGCCATTAAAAAAACAAGTGTTCGTCAACTTCTATCTTTAGTGAATTATGATTTTCCAGCTACTTTTTTCGAAAAATCTGTACTAATGCTTGGTGGCAGCACGCACTTGCAATATAATGGAACATACTATGCTGGCGACTTGTCGGGTATTACAACAGGGAATTTACCATTTTGGTTTGAACACTATTACAAGCCCGGAAATCAAATTTCAAGAGAACGCGATTGGAATACAAAATTAGAAGAAATTGTAAAAAATGCTCCCAATTGGGATATAGGTGTAATTGTGGGTGTTCCCTCGTGGTTTCAACTTTTATTAGAGAAAATAATTGATAGATATAACCTTAAAAACATTCATGATATTTGGCCAAATTTATCCATTTTTGTACATGGAGGTGTTGCTTTTGGACCCTATAAAAAGAGTTTCGAGAAACTTCTAGGGAAGCCACTAACTTATATGGAAACATATTTAGCTTCCGAAGGCTTTATAGCCTATCAAAGCCGACCAGATGTGGACTCAATGGAATTGGTTATTGATAATGGAATTTTTTATGAATTTGTACCCATAAATAATGATAATTTTGATGATGATTTTAATATAAAACGATCGGCTAAAACCCTAAATATTGAAGAGGTAGAAGAAGGTGTTGAATATGCTCTGCTGATTTCTACCTGTGCTGGTGCATGGCGTTATCTTATCGGCGATACTATACGTTTTACTTCCAAAAAACTGAATGAAATTGTTATTACCGGTCGCACAAAACAGTATCTGAATTTATGTGGCGAACATCTTTCGGTAGAAAATCTCACAAAAGCAATAAAAATGCTTGAAGATGAAATGGAAATTAGTGTAAGAGAATTTACAGTTATTGGATATAAACGTCTCAATGCGTCGATGTTTGCTCATCATTGGTATATAGGTACCGATTCTAAAGTTGATAATAAGGTTGTGGCTAAAAAAATTGATGAATATTTGAAAATTCTCAACGATGACTATAGAGTTGAAAGGGGAGATGCCATAAAAGAGGTTAATGCCGAAATTTTACCTATGGAAATGTTCTATAATTGGATGCGAAAACATGGAAAAGAGGGAAGTCAAAATAAATTTCCACGTGTGTTAACAGGCGATAAACGTGCAGATTGGGTTAATTTTATAAAAGAAGAAAATAGTAAGAAGCTGTGATGATACATGCAATCATAGAAGGCATTATTTTAGGACTAACTCTTGCAATTATGGTGGGTCCAGCATTCTTTTCGCTCATCCAAACGAGTTTGAGTAGCGGAATGAAAAATGGAACATTTTTGGCTGTGGGAATTTCATTAAGCGATGCATCTCTTATAATTTTAACCTCTTTAGGAGCTCTATCCATTGCAAGTAATGACTCTTTTCAGCTTATATTTGGACTTGTTGGAAGTGCAGTATTGTTAGGTTTTGGAATTTATAATTTACGAAGTAAAGTGATAATACATAAGCCAAAAGATATTGAACTCCCAGGAATATCCAAAAGTTCGCACCCTCTTATTTACGTTTTAAAGGGTTTTATATTAAACTTTGCCAATCCCTTTCTATGGATTTTTTGGCTCACCATTGCGGTGGCAATAAATACGCGTTACGATAGTTTGCAAAACTATATAATATTCTTTATTAGCACCATAGTAACAGTATTTGCTACTGATTTATTCAAATGTTTTATTTCAGGAAAAATCAAAAATTTCCTATCAAACAAAACCATGTTTATTATAAATAGAATTGTAGGTATTATGTTTATAATATTTGGAGTTGTACTATTGGTGAGAGTTTTATGGTTTAATAATTAGTTCTACAACATTTCATTAGCCAAGTTTGCCAGCTCACTTCTTTCACCTTTCACAAGCTTAACATGCGCATATATGGGGTGATGTTTTATTTTGTCAATTAAATACGATAATCCATTACTTTGTGCATCAAGATATGGTGTGTCAATTTGAAAAACATCGCCTGTGAAAATTATTTTTGTGTTTTCACCAGCTCTAGTAATAATAGTTTTCACTTCGTGTGGAGTGAGGTTCTGTGCCTCGTCAACAATAAAGCATATGTCAGACAAACTTCTACCACGAATATACGCCAATGGCTGTATCAACAGTTTTTCGTTTTCCAAATCCTCTTGAATCGAATGCCACTCTCTATCCTTTTCAGAGAACATATTTCGGATAAATTTCAAATTATCAAAAAGTGGTTCCATATAGGGGTTAAGCTTAGATTTTATATCGCCGGGCAAAAAACCGATATCTTTGTTGCTTAGCGGAACAATGGGTCTTGCCAAAAACACCTGTTTAAAAAATCGTTTTTGTTCCAAAGCTCCGGCCAATGCCAGAAGGGTTTTACCAGTACCTGCCACCCCTTGAATGGTAACAAGTTTTATATTTGGATTCATAATGGCATGTAGAGCAAAGATTTGTTCGGCACTTCTGGGGGTGATTCTGTGTGCTGAGCGTTTTTCCAACCTTTCAACCATATTGGTAATGGGATTGAAATATGCCAAAACAGAGCTACTTCCATTTTTAAGTATATAATAGTGGTTTGGAATTGGACTTTCTAAGCCAATTTCTGAAGCTTCAAGCTCATTTTTTTCATACAATAGTGAAATAATATCTCTGTCAACTTCGTCAATTTCGGTAATTCCTGATGAAAGATTTTCAATGTTTTTGATTTTGCCAGTTTCATAATCCTCGGCAACCATTTCCAGAGATTTAGCCTTTATCCGTAGGTTAATATCCTTGCTCACAAGAATTACCTGACGCTCGGGATATCTATCTTTGAGCCAAGTTACGGCATTCAAAATTCTATGGTCGGCTTTGTTGGCACCAAAAACCTTGCATGCGTCCACCGATATATGGTCATTATCAAAAATCACTCTTAAGTTACCCAAATCTTCCCTTTGTAAGGGAATCCAATCCTGCAAAGTGTAGCCCATGGAAAGATTATCCAAAATTCGAGTAAATTCACGAGCCTCAAAATTCTTTGTATCGTTACCTTTTTTAAATTGATCAAGTTCTTCCAAAACCGTTATTGGAATGGCCACATCATGCTCTTCAAAGCTGAAAATAGATGAGTGATTGTGGATAATTACGGAAGTATCGAGAACGAAAATTTTCCTGTTAGAATTTGACAATGACATATTCATGATTTTATTTTTTTAGAAGTTTCCACAAATATAAGAAAAACTATACTGAATACTATTCTAAAATGAGTTAATTTTTATTATTTATTCATATTTAAAAATCTTCATTCTGCAGTTTTTACAGTCATATGAAAGTTTGTATGTATTTTCTCCATCAGAAATAAATTCAGGGTCCGAAGGGGCTAAAATCAAAGGTTTTGGGTTATATTTTATAGTGCAACGACCCAAGCTATATTTTATGCAATGATGGGTAGTCATTAGTGCAACATTTTCGTAATTATGTTCAAATTCGGGAGCCATTTCCACAACTTGAGAACCACATTTCTCATAGAAAGTTTTTGCATAATTATTCAGAACATTGTGATAATGAAGGATTTCCTTATCTATATATTGCGGATATGATATTTTGCCACCATATTCTCTTTTGTAATTTTCAAGCCTTTTATCTTCAAGTTGTTGCAACAAATTCCTCCGTATAGAGTTGAGTTCCGAAATACGAATAAAAGCAATTTCATCGCCCTCAATTTTAACATTGTTAATACTGAAAATAGTTCCTCCAGCTTTAGAAAATTGCTCTTTTATTGTAGAAATTGCCTTCTCCGCATTCAAAGCTTCGTCAAAACTGTTTTCCAAAATAATTTCAACTCTGTTTTTGTCCTCATCAGTGGCAGAAAGTGCAATTTGTTTGCCAAATTTAACCCCTATTTCGACATCAATTAGTCTCTCCGTTTTATTTCTATTTAGTTCATTTTCAAAATTCAAATCTTTATTTCGAAAAACTTCAGTGCCAGGCATGCAAGTTTCAATTCGGCGAGCGTATATTTTATTGCCCTCAACCTTATAAATTTCACTGCCGATAATATTTCCACTTTTGTCTATCCAGCAAATTCCATCTCCTGCAATAGCTTTCTCTTTAGTATTGATTATAAGGTAGTTATCTCTATTTTCTATGGTTTTGCCCAAAAACTTCCCCATGGATTTTGGTCCAGCGGTATTGGCAATATCTGCAATTATACCATTTATATTTAGCTGTGTAAATTGTCTGTTAAACGATTTTTCGGGGTCGGGAGTAAAGTCAAAATATACTTTTCCAGAAGAAGCCTTTCCAAACTCCCTGTTATCCAACAGTTTATCTAAAACTTGCCTATAATGTGCCACAATATTTTTTACGTAAGAAATGTTTTTCAATCTTCCTTCAATTTTCAAGGACATTACGCCAGCTTTCAGTAGATTTTTCAACTCATAATCTAGACGAAAATCTTTGAGCGATAAAATATGTGAATTTTCAAGTAAAAATTGTTTACTTTTATCTAAAACATTCCAAGCTAGTCGGCAGGGCTGGGCACAAGCACCTCTGTTGGCACTTCTTCTACCTCGCTCTGCACTCAAATAACATTGTCCGCTGTAGCTAACACAGAGTGCTCCATGGACAAAAAACTCAATTTCAATATCTGAGTTTTGAGAGATATTTTCAATCTCCGAAAGTGAAAATTCACGCGGTAGAACAACTCTTGAAAATCCTACGTTTTCTAAAAATTTCACCTTTTCCAAACTATCGTTGTGCATTTGCGTACTTGCATGAATTGGAATTGGGGGCAAACCAGCCTCTATCAGTCCCAAATCCTGAATTATAATGGCATCAACACCTGCATTATACGCCTCATGGGCAATTTTTATGGCATCATCAACTTCATTATCATAGAGCAAAGTGTTGAGAGCTAAATATGTTTTTGCATTAAATTTATGACCAAATTTTGCCAATTTCTCAATATCCGAAATGGAGTTCATGGCATCTTCGCGGGCACTAAATAGTGGACCGCCAATGTAAACAGCATCAGCACCATGCTGAAAAGCAGCCATGCCCACATCAAGGTTTTTTGCCGGCGAAAGAAGTTCTATCTTTTTCAATTTTGAATTGTTTTTTACAAAAGTAATGGATTTTTAATTTATCATCTCTTTTTGGAATATAGAAATAAGAATAAAATGTTTTGCTAATTTTGCAGAAATATTTTATTTTGTCAAAAACAGAGAGCAAAAACCTTAATTCTAAACCAAGAATAAATCGTTGGTTTGTCTTTTCTATTGTGGCTATGGCATTGTTAATGAACACAATAGACTCCAATATTGTAGCCACAGCTTTGCATACTTTGCAGGAGGATTTGAACACTTCTGTAAGTTGGGCAGGTTGGATAATTACTGCATATGCTTTTGGTTTTGTATTGATGTTGCCCCTCAGTGCCAAGCTTAGTACGCAGTTTGGTCATCGTAGAGTTTTCATCACATCTGTTGCTACATTCACTTTGGCATCTTTGCTTTGCGGATTATCAAATAATATTTACACACTAATTACAATGCGAGTGTTGCAAGCCGTTGGTGGTGCTGGCATTACACCCTCTGCCACTGGCATAATTGTAGAAAAATTCCATACGGCAAGAGATAAATTCTTAGGTCTTTTCGGCAGTATTTTTTCCATAGGAACGATGATAGGTCCTGTTTTTGGAGGTATATTTGTTACCTATTGGACGTGGCAGTGGATATTTTTTATAAATATTCCCATTGGTTTAATGGTGGTGATTTTAGCATGGTGTTTTATACCCGCCGACGAGAGAAAAATTATTGTTGGTGGCGAAAAGATGGATTTTGTGGGCTTGTTATTTTTGGCTATGGCACTACTTTTAGCCATGTATTCGGGTACAATTATTAGTAATAATGTTGCTGGTGGAAAATATTATCTCTTTACTTTTCTACTAATTTCATCCATACTCTTTTTCGCTCTCTTTTATAGGCATATTAAGCGGGTTCCATCGCCATTTATTCAAGCAAGATTTATTTCAGGTGCTGGTTTTGGTACTGTAAATATTCTAAACATTGCCTACTCAGGAATGGTAATTGGAGCATTGTCATTGGTGCCACTATACGCCATTAAGCGGTATGGGATAAGTGAAATAAATTCGGGTACACTTTTGGTTACGCAAGGTGTAGCCTCTGTAATTATGTCCACCATAATGAGTATAAATTTACGCCGAACAGGTTATCGTCTCCCCCTATATATTGGATGCTCGCTGACGGCTTTGGGAGTTTTTCTTCTGACTTTTCATCCACCAAGTTTCATTTTACCCTTTTGGTGGCTCTCGCTGAGTACTCTTTTGATAGGATTTGGTTTTGGTTTTATGAGTCCAGCAGCCCGTAATGCAGGAATACATTTGGAGCCACATCAATCTGCCAACATCGCTGCCATTAGGTCGTTGGGACTGCAATTGGGTAATATATTTTCGGTAGCAATTGCAACCACCATTATTACTATTTCCTCCAACGAAACTTTTGCCCAATCAATGGTATATCTTGCCCTTTCTGTGATACTTTTCATGCTACTTCCCACTATTTCTAAGGTGCCAGAAAATAGAGGCTCATGGTAATATTTTTTAAAGAAAAAACATCACCTAAATCGTTAAATACGTCCAAAAATTAGAAAAAACTCTTTTTTTTATTACTTTTGTAAAAATAATTAGCAATGATAAAATCCATGACCGGTTATGGTCAAAATTTGTTCCAAATTGGAGAGAAAAGTGTTCAAATTGAAATTAGAGCATTAAACAGTAAATTTTTTGATGTAAGCATAAAAACTCCACCCTCGTTGCGTGAGTACGAGAGCGAAATTCGAAATATTATTTCGGGTACTCTAGAACGTGGAAAAGTTGATGTTTACATATATATAGAGAATTGTAAACCAGCTAATAACACCATAAATCAAAGTTTTTTCAAGAGCTATTATAATGAGCTTAAATCTTTGTCGGAAGAGGTTCAGAGCGATATTACCAAAGGACTTTTTGCCCTTGCTTTGCAGCACCCAGAGGCCTTTAATAAGAATTACGAAAAAATGGACAAAGAGGAGTGGCAGCCCATAGCTGAAAAAATTAAAGAAACTTGTCTGGCTGTTGACCAATTTAGGGTTAAAGAGGGTGAAGCCTTAGCAGAAAAGTTAGTCGAAAACGCAAGAGAGATAGAAAACTTGCTTTCTAATATCCAAGCCTTTGAAGAGGAACGTTTGGAAACTGTTAGAGAAAGGCTGCAGAAAAACATAGCTAACTTGTTGAATGACAGTCAGTATGATAAATCGCGCTTTGAGCAAGAGATGATATATTATATCGAAAGATTAGATATTACAGAAGAAAAAGTAAGGCTAAAAAATCATATTAATTACTTTATGGAGACCATAAACGAGGAGGTTTCTAATGGTAAAAAATTGAACTTTTTAACCCAAGAGATGGGTAGAGAAATAAACACAATTGGCTCTAAAGCTAACAATTTCAGAATTCAGCAAATTGTTGTAAATATGAAAGATGAATTGGAACAAATAAAAGAACAACTGAATAATATATTATAAAATGAGTTTATATCCACTTAAATTTAAGACCCAAGCTTACGAAAAAATTTGGGGAGCAAATAGAATTAAAGAGAGATTTTCAAAAGAAGATTTAAAAGCCGATAATATTGGTGAAACATGGGAGCTGTCGGGTGTTGAAGGTAGTGAAAGTGTTGTGATAAATGGAAAATATAAAGACAATAATATAAATGAACTCACCGAAGTTTTTATGGACGAATTGGTGGGCGATAAGGTTTTTCAAAAATATGGAAATAAGTTTCCACTACTTTTTAAACTTATAGATACTTCCGATTATCTCTCCATTCAGGTGCATCCCGATGACGAAATGGCTCAGCAACGCCATAATAGTTTAGGAAAAACAGAGATGTGGTATGTAGTTGATTCTGAGGAGGATTCAACAATCATAAATGGTTTTAATAAAGATTTGACCAAAGAGGAATATCTCAACCATTTGAACAACAATACTTTACGTAAAGTCCTTGAAGAGGGAAAAACCCAAGCTGGCGACACCTATTTTATTCCAGCAGGGCGAGTTCATGCCATTGGAAAAAATATTCTATTGGCCGAAATTCAGCAATCCTCAGATGTTACATATAGAATTTTCGATTGGAATAGAGTTGATGATGAGGGAAATCCACGTCAGTTGCACACCGAAGAAGCTGTTGACGTTATTGATTATTCCAAAATTCAAAATCCAAAAGTTGATTACAAAAGAGAGATAAATAGTACCACGCAATTGGTGGAATGTCCATACTTTGTGTGTAATCTTTTGTGGTTCGACAAAATTGTGGAAAAAGCCTATGTGGGCATCGACTCTTTTGTGGCGTATATGGTTGTGGAAGGGGCTTTTGCCGTACATTATAACGGAGAAGAGGTTGAGGTGGTTCGTGCTGGCGAAACAATTTTGATTCCTGCCATAATCGAAGAGGTGAAATTGGAACCAATTGTGCCATCAAAAGCCTTGGAAGTTTATCACCCTTAATCCAAAGAAATGAAGTTCCCTGAAATAGATATGTCGCAGTTCGACTACAATCTTCCGCAAGAAAAGATTGCACTTTTTCCTGCCGACAAGCGTTCAAACTCTAAGCTAATTGTGCTTTCGGGCGACAATGTGGAACATCATTACTTTAATAATATACCAAATTTACTACCAAAAGATAGTTTTTTAATTTTCAATAATACAAGGGTTATCCCTGCTCGATTGCTGTTTGCAAAAGATAGCGGTACAGTAATCGAGATTTTCTGCCTTGAACCGATGGAGAATGTAGATTTTCAGATTGCTCTATCGCAGACTAAAAAGTCCCAATGGCATTGTATGGTTGGAAAATTGAAGCGATGGAAAGAACCCATAAAAATTTCGATAAAAGATCCAGAAGGAGATATTGAACTAACAGCTACTCAGTTGGCTAGAAACGATGAGGTTGTGGATGTTGAATTTTCGTGGACACCATCGCACATTAGTTTTGCTGAGGTGATTGAAAAAGCTGGGAAAATCCCTCTGCCGCCATATATTAAACGTGATAATATAGAGAGCGATAGCGAAAGATATCAAACTGTTTTTGCTAAATTCAAAGGCTCTGTTGCAGCTCCCACGGCTGGCTTGCATTTCACCGACGAGGTTTTGCAAGAGATTAAAACCAAAGGTATTCAAAGTGATTTTATCACCTTACATGTTGGAGCAGGGACTTTTAAGCCAGTTTCGGCCGAAAATGCTGTAAACCATAATATGCACACCGAACTTTTTGTAATTAGAAAATCTATGGTAGAAAATCTTCTGCAAAATATCGATAAAAAGTTCACCGCTGTCGGCACTACCACCACACGTGCGTTGGAAAGTTTATATTGGCTTGCAGTGAAATATCAAAACCAAAGCCTGCCACTACAGCCCGAACTTTTGCAGTGGGAAGCCTACGAATTGGAAAACGATCAAATAAGTTTAGTGGAGGCACTTAACTTTTGGCTTAGCTATTTCCGAGAAAATCAAAAAGAAGAAATTTTAGCCAAAACTTCCATAATGATAACCCCATTTTATCAGCGAAAGCTTGTAAAATTACTTATTACAAATTTTCACCAACCTCGAAGCACCCTGCTTTTACTCTTAGCATCCTTCACCGGAAACAGATGGCTAAAACTCTATCAAGAAGCCATAGACAACAATTACAGATTCCTCAGCTACGGCGATTCGTGCTTGATATTGGGCTAGGAAAATTGTTTTAAAAATATTGTATCAAAAATGTTTTATTCAAATTTTATATCTTTGCGACTATGAAAGTATTGGTAATAGAAGACGAGGTTACTTTAAACAAAAACATTTCAAAAGCTTTGAAGGCTGAAAATTTTGTTGTTAGTAGTGTGTTTGATGGATTTTTGGCAGAAAGATTATTAAAAAAAGAGAGTTTCGATTGTATAATAATGGACATAAATTTGCCAAAGAAAAATGGCTATGATTTGTGTAAGGAATATAGAGAATACAATAAGCATACCCCTGTGTTAATGCTTACAGCCTTTGACGAACTTGATGACAAAATAAAAGGATTTGAAAGTGGTGCTGACGATTATCTTACCAAGCCTTTCTTTATGAAAGAGCTTATAGTGCGTATGAATTTGTTGATAAATAAAAGTAGGAATACTATAAAAAATAGGCCTAAGGAGTTGATAGTTGTTGATGACATTACCATAAGAACTGCCCAAAAAAGTGTTACAAGACAAGGTAGAGAAATTGTACTAACACCCAGAGAGTATCAGATATTAGAAAAATTGTGTAAAAACCAAGATGAAATTATATCTAAAGATGAACTTATAAAAGAAATTTGGGGAACTTCTTTGGGGATAAATACCAATACAATTGAGGTTTATATCAATTTTTTGAGAAATAAAATAGATAAGCCTTTTGGCAAAAATTCCATAAAAACAAAAATAGGTTATGGATATTATTTTGATTCAGAATGAAAATTAGAAATAAAATCCTTATTTATTTTTCTAGCACAGTGGTTGTTCTTACTGCTGTTAGTCTTATAATTGTTTTTATTCTTTTTTCTGCTCACCGTGAAGAGGAATTCCAGCAGAGGCAATTTTCTAAAATAAAATATACCATTGGCTTGGTAGATCAGTTTGGGAAGATGAGCGAAGAAATCTCTATGTTATTAGATGAACAAGATATTAATGACTTTTACGATGAGAAAATGCTCATCTATGATGCTCATAAAAACTTGATTTTTTCTAGTATAGATAGTCTTGATATTGAGAAATCTCAAGAGATATTAAATCAGTTGTCTTCTGAAAATTTTTGGATTGAAACTAAGGAGGATAATTATGATTTGATAGGAGTATATGTTGTAAATAATTCCAATGAGTATTATGGTATTAGTAAGGCTTATGATTACTTTGGATACTCCAAAAAAGATTTTTTAAAGAAAGTTTTAGTAGCAATATTTTCGGCAGTAGTATTTGTTGTTTTGCTTATTTCGTTCATACTTTCAAACTTAATCGCAAGGCCTATTTGGGAACTAACCAAAAAGATAGAAGAGTATGATTTGAATGATGAAAGTGACCAGATGATAGAGATAAACACCAACACATCAGAGTTTAAAAATCTATCTATAAAATTTAATGAGCTAATAAAACGAACTAATGAGACATTTTTGTTTCATAAATATAGTATTCAGCATATTTCCCATGAGCTGAGAACGCCTATTGCTGTTCTAGTTTCGGAACTTGAAAAAATGGAAAATTTAGATGATATAGATAAAATAAAATTGGGACTTAATGAGCAGAGACATAAAGCCAAATCACTGGGAAATACTATAAATATACTTTTACAAATATCGAAAATTGATGCAGGACAAGAGGTAAATAAAACCTTAACTCGCATTGATGAGCTGATATTCAATAATATATCGGAAATAACATCCTACAATCCAGATTTTAATTTCGAAGTGCAATATATTCCAGATAATTTCAACGAGAAAATTTTAAATATAAGTGTCAATGAAGAGCTTATAAAACAGGCTTTTATGAATCTGCTTGCCAATGCTGTTTACTATTCTAATAATAAAAAAGCAAAAATAATACTTGATGGAACAACTGAAGTTTTGAAAGTCAGAATTTCAAATTCAGGCGAAACATTGTCTGAAAAAGAGCAAGAATTTCTATTTTCGCACTTCTTTAGAGGTGAAAACTCCAAGAATAGACAAGGTTTTGGCTTGGGATTAGCACTATCCCAAAAGATTTTTATCATACATAATGCCACCATAGAGTACACCATAGAAGATGGTTTTTTCAATGTATTTATAGTGAAATTTGCGTAAACTTTAAGGCTAATTTTATTTGCTTTAAGCAGTTTTTAAGTTGCCTATGGATAATTTTGTCGCATAAAAATAATCCATGAGACATATTTTGTTTTTTATATTTTTCTTCCAAATATGGGCATCTGTTTTGGCTCAGGAGACTCTATACTTGTCGTATGAAGAGGCTGAAACAATCTTCTTGCAAAACAATTTGAGCTTAATTTCGGAACAACTGAATATTGAGAGCCAGAAAGCCGAACTTATACAGGCAAAAGTGTGGCCAAATCCAGAGTTATCAGTAAGTGAAATAAATTTATGGAAAAATCCAAACATGAATTCATCACCACCATTTTTTGGGAGTTTTGGAGAAAATCAACAAATAGCTTTGGAGTTGAATCAGCCAATACCAACAGCAGGAAAGCGCAGAAAACTTATAGCATTGGAAAAAACAAAGCTCGAAATATCGGAGCAGTATTTTGAAGAATTGCTTAGAGAACTAAAATTAGAACTTAGAACTAAATTATTGGAACTAAATTATATACAGAAATATTCAGAGATTTATAACCATCTGTTGGAGAATATAAGCATAAACCTTAGAGCCCTTAAAAATCAATATGAAAAAGGTAATATTTCAAAATCTGAATATATTCGCCTGAAGACTCATAAGTTGGAGGTAAATAAAGATTTTATAGAATTAAAAAACAACACCAATCAGTTACAAAAAGATATTAAGACTTTTCTTAGCTTGCCTCCAAATATTGAGATTATAATAAATGAAGATAAACTGATAAAGGACTTAGAATCATTTAAAAATATCTCCATTGAGGATATGATTAGCATAGCTAAAGAAAACAGAACAGATTACAAATTGGCTCTTCTGGAGGTTGATTATTCCTATAAACTTTTGAAATATGAGAAATCTCAGCTTGTGCCAGATGTTGCCATTGGAGCAACGTACGACAGAAGTGGTGGTGTGATGCCTGATTTTGTAGGCTTCGGATTTTCTTTAGATTTGCCACTATTTAATATAAATAAAGCCGGAATAAAAAAGGCTAAAATAAATATGGAAATGGCGGAAAACAATAAAAAACAAATTGTAAATAATATTGAGAATGAAATTTATTTTTCATATAAACTACTACAAGAAGCATTAGAATTTCACGGCATCATAGAATTTAGCGAGGAGGAAGATTTGGATATTTTATTTAATAAATATGATGAAAATTTTAAAAGTAGAAATATTAGCATGTTGGAATATATTGATTTTGTAAACACATATTTGAGCACTAAGAAAATCATTTTAGAAAGTGAGAAGGAACTTGGTCAAAGGATAGAGGAATTTAAGTTTTACACCGGAAACATTCAATAATAATGAAAAAATATATAAAGTATTTTAGTATAGTTATTCTCTTAGCCGCTTGTAGCAAGGGAGGTAAATCTGAGTTGCATAATGAAGAATCTTTTTGTATAGACAGCAAAACAAAGAGTATTCTAGAATTTAAAACTGTACAAAAGCAAGTTGTTGAGGAGGGCATTCAGCTCACTGGGAGTGTGGAGACCAATTTTGACAAGCTTATTCATTTCAATAGTTTGGTAAATGGAGTTATTTCCAATACTTTTTTCTCATTGGGTGATGCCGTAGAGAAGGGGCAAGTTTTGGCAGAAATGCAGGGTGCTGAGCTAAGTTCGCTTCAGGCAGAAATGGCAAGTTTGAAAGCTATGATTGAGGTTGCAAAGGTTGATTTTAAATCCAAAAAGGCTATGTTCGAAGATGGTATAATATCTAATAAAGACTTATTAGAGGCAAAAAACAATCTTAGTGTATTAGAGTCCCAGACTCTAAAAACAGAACAAATTCTCAGTTTATATTCTGCAAGCAATACCAATAATGTTTTTCAAATAAAAGCACCCTCAACTGGAATTGTTACATCAAAGAATATCAATATTGGAACCACGGTTGCTGATGAAGGAATGCCACTATTTTCCATTTCCGATTTAAACAAAGTTTGGGTTATGGCAAATATATACTCATCTGATATTGCAAAAATTAGCCAAGGAATGCGAGTGGAAGTTAGAACTCCTTCTTATCCAGATGAGGTTTACAAAGGCAAAATAGATGTAATATCACAAGTTTTGGATGAAGAAGAAAAAGTGCTAAAGGCTAAAATAGAGATAAATAATAGGGATTTAAAATTGAAACCAGGTATGATAGCTGATATTATAGCTTTCAAAACCACCGATAAAAAGAAAGTGGCTGTCCCAACCTCAAGTTTGATTTTTTATAACAACAAAGATTACATATTGGTACATAAAGATGATGATAGTGTAGAAACACGCGAAGTAAACATTTTTGCCAAAGGCAATGGTATAACATATATTGATAGCGGTTTGTCCGAAAATGAAAGAATAATAACAAAAAATCAACTTTTAGTATTTGAAGCTATAAATAACTAGTTTTTCATTATGAAAAAATTCGCCCAAAATATAATTGCATTTTCACTAAATAATTCCATTATTATATTTTTCCTCACAGGAATACTTATTGTTACTGGTATTATAAGCTTAAAAAACACACCTGTTGAAGCATATCCAGATGTAACAAATACACGTGCTAGAATCATAACCCAGTGGCAAGGCAGAAGCGCCGAGGAGATTGAAAAGTTTGTTACTTTGCCCATAATGAAAGAGATGAACACAATACCCAAGAAGGCAGATGTCCGTTCTATTTCTTTATTTGGTTTGTCTGTTGTAACAGTGATTTTTGATGATGGAGTTGATGATTTTTATGCTCAGCAATATGCCTCTAGCAGAATGCAAGGGGCAGATTTGCCTGATGGGGCAAGAGCCGATATAGAAGCACCATACGGAGCCACAGGTGAGATTTTTAGATATGTGATAAGAAGTGATAGACCCATAAAAGAGATAACAGCAATTCAGGATTGGGTTATTGAAAGGGAGTTGGTATCGGTTCCAGGTGTAGCTGATATTGTGAGCTTTGGTGGTGAAGAGAAAATCTATGAAATAAAAATCAACCCTACAAAACTTGTTAATTATAATTTGTCACCTTTGGATGTTTATGAGGCTGTTGCCAATAGCAATATAAATGTAGGTGGTGATGTGATAGAGAGGGGCTCACAAGCTTATGTTGTTAGAGGCGTGGGCTTGTTAGAAAAGATTGAAGATATAGAAAATATATTAATCGAGGTTCGCAACAATGTTCCAATACTTGTGAAGCATGTTGCCGAAGTAAATATTTCTGCCAAACCCAGATTAGGACAAGTGGGATTGCAAGACGAAGAAGATTTGGTGCAAGGAATTGTTGTTATGCTTAGAGGAGAAAATCCGGGAGATGTTATTCCAAGATTAAAAGAAAAAATTGAAGAATTAAATAAGAATATTCTTCCAAAAGATGTCAAAATAGAGCCTTTTATAGATCGAACAGAGTTAGTAAATATAACCGTAAATACAGTAGCAAAAAATATTATTGAGGGTATTTTATTGGTATCAATTATAGTTTTCATATTTCTTTATAATTGGCGCACTACTGTCATTGTTGCATCAGTTATTCCTCTATCTTTTTTGTTTGCAATTATTATGTTGCGGATACAAAATTTGCCTGCCAACTTAATATCTATGGGAGCAATAGATTTTGGATTGCTATTGGAGGGTACATTGGTTATCGTAGAGTCAGTTTTTGTGGCAATGGACAAAAAAGCTAAGGAGATAGGCATGCCTGCATTTAACAAAATGTCCAAATCGGGTATAATAAAACGAAGTGCAGGTAGTATGGTGAGCTATATAGTTTTTGCTCAAATCATTTTAATAGTAGCTTTAATTCCTATTTTTTCATTTAAAAAAGTTGAAGGCAAAATGTTCTCACCACTGGCTTTCACTTTGGGATATGCTCTATTGGGATCATTAATATTGAGTATTACATACGTACCTGCTATGTGTAAGGTATTGTTGAGAAAAAATATTGTTGAGAAAGAGAATGCAATATCACAATTTTTCAAAAAAAGTATGTATAATCTGTTCCTTTGGAGTAACAAAAAAAAGAAAGCTACAATTATAAGTTTTCTAGTAATTTTGGGCATTTGCACCTATGGTTTTATGAATTATGGGACAGAGTTTATTCCAAAGTTAAACGAAGGAGCATTATATGTTCGTGCTTCGTTACCCAATAGTATTAATCTTCAAGAATCAACGCGCTTGGCAAAGGAAATGAAGGATAAAATAATAAGCTTTGAAGAGGTTGAATTTGTATTGTACCAAGTGGGACGCCCCAATGATGGAACCGACGCCACAGGCTTTTTCAACATAGAGTTTCACATTCAGCTACACCCCGAAAAGCAATGGAGTAGAAAGATTAGCAAAGAGAAACTTACCGAAGAATTGCGAAACGAACTACAAGTTTATCCAGGTATTGTTTTCGGTTTTAGCCAGCCAATACAGGATAATGTAGAGGAGTACGTGGCAGGAGTAAAAAGCTCTTTGGTGATAAAAATATTTGGCAACAACCTTTTTAAACTCGAAGAGTATGCAGAGCAAGTTGCAGATGCTATAAAAGATGTACCAGGTATTGAAGACCTGAATGTATATAGAAATATAGGATTACCGGAACTAAGAATACAACTTCACGATCATAAAATGGCCAGATATGGTGTAGATGTTGCCAATGCACAAGCCATAGTAGAGATGGCAATAGGAGGAAGTGCAGCAACAACATTTTACGAAGAAGAAAGAATGTTTGATGTAACAGTACGTTTTGCAAAAGAGTTCCGAGATGATGACGAGAAAATTGGGAATATTCTTATTCCTACAAATTCAGGAGCTAAGATACCCCTGAGAGAGATTTCTACAATTAGCTATATTACGGGACCAACATTTATATACCGCGAGGGTAGTAGTAGGTATATTGCGGTTGGTTTTAGCGTAGCTGGAAGAGATTTGGGAAGTACCATAAAAGAGGCAAAGGAAGTAGTAGCCGAAAAAGTTAGTATTCCAAAAGAGAATAAAGTCGTTTGGGCTGGTGAGTTTGAAAGCAAGGAAAGAGCTACAGCTCAATTGGCTGTCATTGTACCGGTAGTTTTATTGCTAATTTTATTCCTATTATATTTCAATTTTGGAACTATTAGCGACACTCTGGTTGCTGTTAGCACTATTCCTTATGCATTTATTGGAGGTTTTATTTCACTTTGGATAACTGGAACACTTTTTGGCATCTCTGCTGGAATTGGATTTATAATATTATTTGGAGTAAATACCATAAATAGTATTATTTTAATAGCTGTAATGCGGGATTATTCGCGCAGAATGCCTTTAGAAAAAGCTATAGAAAAAGGTGTTTATGACCGATTAAGACCTATTATAATGATTGCTTTAATGGGATCATTAGGGCTTCTTCCTGCAGCATTGTCAACAGGAATGGGATCCGAAATTCAAAAACCAATTGCAATTATGATTGTGGGCGGAATATTAATATGTATGGTGCTCTCACTAACAGTCTTGCCACAGGTTTTTTATTATACTTACCGAAAAAAAGACAAGTAATTATTTGTTTTGTAAGAGATACTAGAAAACCCCAAACTTGAAGTCTTAGTTTTTGATTATTTTAATAGTTTTATTGTCAATATTATTAGTTAGTTGCAAATAATAAATACCATCACTTAAGTATTGTATATCCAACCTGTTAGTGCCAGGCATGATGTTCATAGATAGCACTTTACGT
>LSQX01260867.1_pt1 | contig 23801 bp, 21 predicted proteins | sample 654561 | NCBI WGS metagenome assembly LSQX01 (sample SAMN04489861, study PRJNA283612) | anaerobic digester metagenome | isolation source: 4 biogas reactors fed with cattle manure at either 37C or 55C with and... | place: Denmark: Kongens Lyngby | collected 2014
CCGTAATATCCCTGGCCTGCACCTAAAACTGTTCCATCAGCGGAGAACTCCATATCTTCCACTGCATGCTGGTGTGTTAAAACATCCATCAGCGAGCCATCCGAGAGATGGTGAATGTGAACTACTTCAAGCTCCCCTACAGCAACGGTTTCGCCGAATGTGGCTACACTATAGATCTTATCCTCGTGTTTGTGGCTCCACACCAGTTCGGGCTCCTCTTCTATTTCCGGGTCTTTCGTTTCAACCGGGTCTTCTGTCGTCTCTGAGGTATCGACTACAACCGATTCGTGGGCTGGTTTAGGTTCACCTGCGCAACCTGTAGTCAAGGCAAACGCAAATACGAAAAGTAAAATAAGTGTTAGACGACAAGCTTTCATCATATCCTCCTCTCATAAATTTTTAGATTGAGTTTTTAAAACAATACTTAATATGATGACTTTTACCCATGATAACATGATCTCTAAAATAAATCAAAAACCTAGACATGGGCTGAATCGACTCTGCCGGGGTTTTCTATGCTCTTATTGAACCTCAAACACCGGAATGAACACCCCTTCAAAAAAGTGAACACCTTACTTGCTCGTTGGCGTTTCCTTTAGCGCACAAATGATATTTGGGCAGTGATTTGAGATTTTGGGTCAACTTTTTAGTTCATGATATCCCGCGTGCAACACACGAAAGCAAAAGATAAAAGCCCGCAAAATGGCTGTTTAACAGGCTTTTCGCATATGAAAAACCACCCTGTTATTGATACAATGTTTGTAATTGTAACAGAGTGGTCTTATGGTGCAGGCAAGAGGACTTGAACCTCCATGCTATTGCGAGCACACGGACCTGAACCGTGCGCATCTGCTAATTCCGCCATGCCTGCCGGCGTGTTTGATTTTAGCATAGAGAAGCTGTTTTAAAAAAGTTTCACATTTAGACAGCTTTTTTTATTTAACAGGATCTTTCACAATTTTTTTTGTTGGAAAACAACTCCAGTTTCTGTTTATAAGAATGGGTTATTCGCCCGCTCGAAGCCAACCGTGGTCTCCGGGCCGTGGCCGGGCAATAAACGCGTTTCATCCGGCAGAGAAAATACCTGGGCGCGGATGCTCTCCAGCAGGGTTTCCAGATCTCCGCCGGCCAGGTCTGTCCGTCCGATGCCCTGGTAAAAGATAACGTCACCGCAGAACAAAGTGCCCAGACGCTCCACATAGAACATAACGTGCCCGGCGCTATGACCGGGCGCATGACGCACCTCAGCCACCGGCGGCAGGTCTGCCCGCAAACCCAATGGCGTACCATGCGTCAAGGGGCTAGTTTCTTGCGGCAGCGGCGAAATCGACATCCCAAATTGACCCGCCCCCCCTTCCTGTCTGTACCAGGCCAGATCATCTGGATGTAAACCCACCGGCAGGTGCGGCGTAAAAGCCCGGGCAATCTCGCCCGCTCCGGCGAGATGGTCAAAATGCCCGTGTGTCAGCCAGATGCCGCGCAGGGTCCAACCCAAGGTTTCTGCCTGGTCAAGCACAGCCCGCGACTCAAAACTGGGGTCGATCACCACCGCGTCACCGCTAGTATGGTCACCCAGAAGGTATACATTATTACCAAGGGGCCCTAAAATCAGGTGGATAATTTCAAGTGTCATTGCAAACCTCCTTTTTTTATTCCCGCAAGCTGCCGTTACAGTCTTTGCTGGGTGCGCTTAAAATAGCGGTGACTTAATAAAAAAGCCAGGGCTAATACCAGCAGGCTGACTGGGTAAACCGAGGCCGGCTGCCAATCGTATAAAAAGCCGGCCAAAATAGGCGCAATCACAAAGGCCAACAGGGCTGCGCTTTCAACAATCCCGAAAGCCAACCCAACTTCATATTCACGCACCAGAGGTTGAACCAGGGTGACTGCCATCGCCCGGCACAGGCGGTAACCGCCCAGGAAGAGATAACCCAACCCGTACCATAAAAAGCTGCCACCACCCCAGATTAATCCCGCAAACAACACCAGGCCGCCCTGACCAATCAGCATGGCCTGGCTCGCCGGCAGGTGGCCCAAGCCCAGCATCATCAGAACACTGCCCAGCGCGCCAAGCGCGCCCAATTGCCCAATATGTGCGAGGGAAAGCCCCCGCTGATTTTGTAAAAAATTCGCCGTCAGCGGCTGCGGGAGCGTTACCGCAACCATCACCAGGGCGATCACACCCAGCATGCTCATAAACCGCTGATTCTGCATCAAGTGCGCATCGCCTTCCACCTTAACCAGACTCTCTGCAGACTGTTTGCGGATGAATAAAACGATCAGGGTTGAAATAGCAAACAAAACCCCGGCAGCAAAATAGACGGCACGTAAATGATAGTTTTCTGCAACGATCCCACCAATAATTGGGCCGAAAATTCCGCCGACATGATGGGCAGCAGAGACAAAGCTCACCGCCCGCCCAACCGACCAATCACCCCGTGCTGCCTGCACGTAGGTATTCAACGGCGCCACCACCGAAGAGGTTAAACCATACAGCATCAACCCGATCAAAAAAACGCCCAACGAAGAGGCCAGGGCCATAATCCAGACCGCCGCCAGCCCGGCAACCCAGGAAAACCACATTAAGGGTCTGCGCCCCAGCTTATCCGCCAGGTACCCCGAAGGGATCTGTGACAGGGTCATCATCAGGCCGTTCACGCCCAAGATCATCCCGATCAGAATCGGGTCTGCACCCAGCTCCTGAATGTACAGAGGTTGAAAAATGAAGAACATTCCCTCACCGATCCCCCAGATTAACATCGATGCTGAAACGATTTTTAAATCCCGTGTCATCCCAGCACGATCAGTTTTCCATAAACGCTTCCAGGGGGAGCACCTGGCGCGGCATATCCGTCAAGGATTCAAACCCGGTTTCCGTTACCACCATATCATCCTCAATGCGAACCCCGCCCTTACCCGGCAGGTAAATTCCAGGCTCAACCGTAAAGGTCATTCCAGAGGTCAGGATACGTGGGTTCGTATCAAAAATATACGGTTCTTCGTGCGCTTCCATCCCCAAACCATGCCCGGTACGGTGGATAAAGGCATGTCCATAGCCCGCGTCCGTTATTACTGCCCGGGCCGCCCGGTCAACCGCGCCCGCTTCAATCCCCGCACAGCCGGCCGTTTGGCCAGCCAAATTAGCACGTAGGACAATCTCCCCGATTTTTTGCAGTTCTGGGTCAACCTCACCCAGGGTAAACGTGCGGGTAATATCGGAGAAATAACCTTGATAACTGGCGCCCCAATCCACCAGCAGCAAGTCGCCCGGTTTTAATCGCCTTCCAGAGGGCACGCTGTGTGGGTCGGCGGTATTCTCCCCAAAGGCGACAATCGGAGCAAATGGCAGGCTCGGGTCAGACCCGGCGCGCAATAATTGGATCATCAACTGGTTAGCAACTTCCACTTCGGTCATCCCGGCTTTGATGTCCTTCAATGTCGCTAACAATGCATTTTGGGCAATGACAGCGGCCTGCCGCATTTTTCCTTGCTCGTCCTCGTCCTTCACAATGCGCAATTCCGCCAGGCAGGCACTCGCATCTAAAAAGCCCAGCTCGGGGAAGGCGTCCCCCAGGTACATCAATTCCAGGTAGCGCATACGGGTGGCCTCAACCCCAAGTTCCTTGGCGGAAAAGTTAAGGAGTTCAGCCGCCCGGACAAAGGCCTCCGAGCGGGTTGCCGGATCATCGCTGTAATTAAAAGCCTCTATTTTTATCGGCATGCTCGCCAGTTTTCCAACTTCCAGGGCCGGCAAGACCAGTGCAGTTTTTCCTTCAACGGTGATCAACAGTACTGTCGGGCGCTCCATCAGATGAAATTCCAGGCCCGTCAGGTAGGTCAGCGTAGGGCCCGGGTTTAAAGCGATCCCTGGCAAATCAAATTCACCCATCAGTTTTGTTAATTTCTTTATGCGTTCTTGCATGATCCAGCCTCCTTGGTTAACAATGAGGATAATTATAATCGATAGAAGTATGGATTATAAAAAGGCTGTCCTGTTCAGACAGCCCTGTGCCGTAATCGTAAAAGAAAATTTATTCCAGAGGATTTTCCGCCCGGTAAAGGTCCAGGGTCTCCACTGCGTGGCGTAAATGCGGAATGACGATACTTCCGCCCACAACCAAGCCCACATTGAAAGCATCGTAAATCTCTGCATCCGTCCAACCGGTGTCCACGCACTGCAGGATATGATAGTCAATACAGTCGTTACACCGCAGTACCAGCGAAGCCACCAGGCCCAGCAGTTCTTTTTCCTTTTTACTTAATGCACCATCTTCATAGGCATGGGTATCTAGGTTAAAAAATCGTTTGATGCCCAAATGGTTAATCGCGGCAATGCGCGCGTTCATTTGCTGACGGTATGTTTGGAATGCTTCTAAGCGATCTGTCATTGACATTCTCTCATGGGAAAAACGCCTGGATTAAGATTTTTTTTTACGCAAGATCGTCTCGCGTAGTGTAGCCACCACCGCAATCAAGATCAAAACCGTACTCCAGAAAATAATCCCACCCGTATGGCCAATTTCTTCAGGGTCTAAATAGCTCTCCTCTTGAAGTGCAGACTGTCCTGACTCCGGGTATGCTGCCAAAACGGCCCCCGCCGGCATCTCTTCCAGCTCAGGCCCTGGGGTCCGTTCCCCAATCGGTTGTGAGATCGGGCTGTGCAAAGCCAGCGCAGCAATAGCAACAATCAGCACAATCATCGCAATCAAAGCCCACAGCAACCGGTCCCCCCAAAATGATCCGTTTAAATCCTCAAATTGATCCGGCATTGTCATTCTCCCAAACCTTCAATCACCAGTTGGGCCGCCTGGGCTGGGTCGGTCAATCCTTGCAGCACCTGCCGGCTGCCATCCCGAAGGAACGGCCCCAGGGCGAGGATGACCTCATTTGGCGGTCGCAAAACCGCTGTCATCGCAATTTGGCTGAGCGTTGCCCGAATTTTCTGGTTGGTCCAACCTTCCAATGCGGAAGGACGGGGAGGCAGATAACCTGCAGCACGAGTCCATTCTGCCAGGAACTCCGATTGCACCAAATACTCTGCCAATTTCACAGCCAGAGGGTGTCGGTTTTCATACGGCGAAGCCAGAGACCAGCTCAGACCTGTGCCCATGGAAAAAGTCTCCTCTGAACCCGGAAAAAGGGGTGCGATCATCGCATCAGGGGGTGCCTCCTGCAAGTAATAAGACACCCAGGTAACAGCTAAATCGATCTGCCCCTCATTAAAGGCTGTCCAAACCTGCGAAGATGACTGATACTGGTTTAACCAATCCGGGAAGGCCCCTGTTTGAACACCCTGTTCAAACAGCCGGAAAACCTCCGTCAGGGGTGCGAGTTCAAGCTGGGGACGCCGCTGTGAATCCTGTAATTTACCGCCTTCCGCCAGATACATGGTCATCGGGAAGAGCGCCTGATCGTGTTCGGCCGGGAAGACCAGTTCAAGTTTTTCATCAAAAAGGTCGCTCCAGGTATGGGGCGGGTCGAGAACATATTCAGGGCGATAGACCAATACAAGTGCATCCGCTGCAAAGGGCAAACTAAAGGTGCTGCCTTGGATCAGAGCCATGTTGCGGGTAAAACCATACCAATCGGCATCATCCGGAATTTCCGTCATCCCATCCATCGAAGAGATCAAGCCTTTCAGCGCGGCTGTCTCCAGGTCGGCTCGCGTCAGGGCAATTAAATCTGGTAAAGAGTCAGGTGCTGCTGCACTGCTGGCGGTGAGTGCATCCAATAAGCCGCCGGCGCCACTGGCTGGTTTAACCCTGACATGGACTTCAATGCCGTCATGGTCGGCAGAAAAAGCTTCCAAACGGTCTTGAAAAAGGATCGTGGCTTCGGTCTTCAGTTCAGGGTCCATATCGGGCGGCACCCAAATCGTCAAGCTGTCAATCGGCGCGGGGGTTGCTTCAACCGCTTGCGTCGGGTCGGGCGCGGGTGTGGCTTCTCCGGCGACATCAACGGGCGCAGTGGGTGTCGATAGGTCTTCTGTAATCCAGGGCAGGTCAAAGGGTAAGCCCGAACAAGCAGAAAGCAGCAAGCTGAGTAATACCCCAACCCTTAAAAAAAGTTTAACCCGCTTCAACGACGATCTACCATCCTTTCTGGCAGTTAATCTAAAATAATCGGTGCTTCCAGCAATTTTACCAATAAGCGCACTGCATTTTCAACATCGTCAGAGTCTACCATCTCGGACGGGGAATGAATATAGCGGCAGACAATCGAAACACACCCGGCCGGCACACCAGCCCGGGTTAATTGAATGGCGCGTCCGTCAGTTCCACCTGCTTCCAGCACTTCCATCTGGTAAGGAATGCCCGCGTCCTGTGCCGATTTAACCATCCACTCCACCAGCCGGGGGTCAGCAATAAAGCTGGCATCGCGCACTTTAATGGCGGGCCCATCGCCTAAAGCTGTGGCCATTTTCGGGTTGGTGCGCGGTGTGTCTCCACTGCGGGTCACATCGATAGCAAAGCCCACCTCCGGGTCAACACCATAAGCCGCGGTGATGGCACCGCGCAAGCCTACTTCCTCCTGTGTGCTGAACACAAAGTGCACTTCATGCGGGGTGTTTTTAAGCCGTTTCATCGCTTCGATCGCCACGACTGCCGCAATGCGATCATCCATTGATTTGGCCACCATACGCTTGCCCAAATCCAAAAACGGGCGTTCAAATCCGCACACATCGCCAACCTTCACCGGGCAATCATCCTTGCTGGTCGCGCCCACATCAATAAATAGATCGGATAGTGCGGGCATTTTGCCCCGCTCAATCCCATCCATCCCGATGACGCCCTGGGTGCCGTCCATAAACAAGACGCGCCCGCCAATACAGGTCAGGGGTGATACACCGCCAATATTGACAAAGCGCACAAAACCATGCTCGTCAATGTGCGTGGCCATCAGTCCGATCTCATCGATATGCGCCGAGATCATCACCCGCAGGCCTGCATCAGTTTTGGTGCCTTTTTTGGCAATCAGGCTGCCCAGGGCGTCCACACGAATTTCGTCGGCAAAATCTGCGATTTCTTCGCGGATCACATCGCGAATAGCGTATTCAAAACCGGAAGGTCCGGGTGTTTCAACAAGTTTTTTGATTAAAGGTTTCATAAAGCAACTCCTGAGGGTATTTAAATTAAATAATCACATCTCATCACACACAAGATCATCAATCCCGTCGCTCACCTGCCAGCAGGTCGGGGGTAATCCTGCCCAGCGCAGTGTGCAGCAAATTGAGGGTATATGCCCAATCATCCAGGCGGGCTAAGCTGACCGCAGTATGGGCATAGCGGATCGGCACCGAAACAGAAACACTGGGAATACCTTCACGCACCTTGTGGATGGCGCCCGCATCTGTTCCGCCGCCGCCTGGCTGTCGTAATTGGTAAGGGGTACCCGTTTGTTCACCGGTCTCCACCAGCCAATTGATCAGTCTGCGGTCAGGGATCGTGTAAAAATCCATCACATAAATAGCCGGGCCTGCATCCAGTCGGGTATTATAGCGATCATTTTCATCGTCATCATCCCAATGCGGAAAATCATTCGCCGGGGTGGCATCCACTGCCACCGCCATATCCGGGTGGAAGGCATACGCAGCCACACCTGCACCCCGCAGGCCAACTTCCTCCTGAACCGTGAAGGCCGCCAACAGATCAATTTGCTCCGGAGCATGCTTGAGCAATTCAATCAAAGTCGCCACACCCAGCCGGTTATCCAGGGCTTTGGCGCGCAGACTTGGCCCGATGACCTCAAACCGCGTGGCAAAGGCCGCCCGATCGCTGGGTTTTACCTTGTCACCGATCTCCGGCCCCAAGTCAATCCGCAGAGCCGAGGTTTCAATCTTATTTTTGCGTTCGTTGGACGTGGTCATATGGATCGGTTTGGCGCCAATCACACCAGGCAGATGCTCCCTTCCAACCAGGACGGGTTTACCGGGCAGCTGACGTTCATCAATGCCGCCAATGCGTTCAAATTCAAACAGCCCATCATCATGTTTTTTAACAACCATAAAACCAATCTCATCCATATGGGCTGCCAGCATCACCCGCAGGCGGTTTTCTCCACGTCCGAACCTGGTCGCCAAAACATTTCCCAGCGCGTCCACTTTAACCTCGTCCACATGCGGCTTGATCTCCTCAAGAACGATCTGGCGGACTTCATGCTCATCACCCGATACGGCTGTGGCATTACATAATTTTTCTAATAACTCAAGCTGGCTCGCGCCGATTTCCAGCGCCAGCTCTGTATGTGTTTCATTCATCTTTGTCATTGGTCACTCTTCCCATTGAATTTGCTCTAAGGTTTCTGGCATTAAGTCAGCGATGACAGCAGCCATCAACCGGCCAGCCCGACGAATATCCTTGAGCGAAACGGTTTCAACTGGCGTGTGCATATAACGCAGCGGGATGCCCAGCACCATGCAGGGGATCCCCTCTGCCACCACCTGGACGGCCATTGCATCCGTGCCAGACATCCTGGGCATCAAATCTTGATGATAGGGGATTTCCAGCGCTTTTGCTTTCTGCTCAAAGCGTTGGTATAAGGCCGGATGGATGTTCGGTCCGTACCCTAACCCCACGCCCTCGCCAAAGGGTAGGCTGCGCCAATCAGAAGAGCCCGGGCCTTTGGCAAAGCAGACGTCAATCACAATGGCGATATCCGGGCGAATGTCAAAGGGCGAAGTCAACGCGCCGCCCAGGGTTTCCTCCTCCTGAGCAGAAGCGACCGCCCATACATCCCATTGATGCGCCCGGTTTTTCAGTTCTTCCAGGCACAGGGTTGTGGCTGCCACGGACACCCGGTTGTCAAGGGTGTGCCCTGCCAGTGCTTCTCCGGTTAATTCCAGAGGTTCCTGGGCGAAAGAAATGGTATCCCCCACCCGAACTTTTTCTGCAACGTCACCCGGACGTAAGCCCACATCGACAAACAGGTATTTCATCGCCACCGGGCCGTCGCCATCCGTTTCGGGCAAGACATGGGCCGGGGGCTGAACCACCACCCCGGGCAGGTCCTCCCGTCCATGAACAATCACCAGTTGACCGGGTAAAATGCGGGGATCAATCCCACCCACTTCGGTAAAGCGCAACAGGCCATCCTGCATCCCGGTCACCATCAAACCGATGGCATCCATATGTGCTGAAATCATTACACGGTGACGGGGCTGCTCACCCCGACCGATTTTTAACCCGTGCAGGCTGCCTATTTTGCTCACCGAAAGTTCATCGGTCAGTGGCGCCCAAGCTTTCTGCACAATCTCACGGATGGGTTTTTCAAAGCCCGATAGCCCTGCAACGGACAACATATCTTTAAGGTGTGCTAATAAATCAATCATCAAACTCCATTTCTTTATCAGTGAAAATATGGATTACTCAATCCTCAGTGAACGCCGGGGTGAAGGAAGGCACTTCAGTAGGGCTGTCGGTAGGGGTCGGTGGAACCTCTGTCGACGTTTGTGTGGGTACCTCCGTCATCGTTGCTGTATTCGTGGGGGTGGAAGTCGGGGTTGTTGTTCGGGTAGATGAAGCCACCGGCGTGATAGAGGGCGTCAGGGTGATGTAAGGCGTCGGGGTGATCGTCCCCGTTCGTGTTGGGGTCAGCGTAACCGTTGGCGTGAGGGCCTCCGGCCCCGACTTATTAACCCAAATAATCATTCCGCCCAGGCAGTAACAGGCCAAAGACGCCAGGATTACCAGGATTAACATATAACGAATCCGCTTTGTTTTACTCAGGTTTTCCAATACACCTCCAACCCATCAAATCATAACATCAGGTAACAGGCTGGGCAAGGGAATGTAGAAAAGATACCGCCCCGGAGGTCTTCGGGGTTCAAGATGGTTTCCTAGCGGCAAAGAATACCCGGGGAGAGGTGGTCTGCAATTCACTGCGTGCGCTCAAAGACCCGTACGTCCCGGCAATTTCAAACCCGGTTTCATTCAATAAAAACTGCAGATCTGCAACCGGGTAGCCGCGCTCACGGTGAGTTTCCTGGATACGCGCCCACAGCGCATCCGATTCTTTCTTAAAGATGGTAATTTCTATGGTGGCAACCAGGTTTTCATAATCAAACTCATGCCGATGATATTCAATAAAATCATCAGCTTCGTTTTGAACGTAAGTTTTTTCACGCATCCAGTTCACTGCCAAGCCATGTATTGTGTTCATATCAAAGATGAAGTAACCGCCCGGTCTGAGGGCAGCAAACGCACAGCGAAAGGCGTCCTGCAAATCTTTGACCGTCAACAGATAGTTTAAACTGTCAAAAAAACAGGTTGCCAGGTCAAATTCTGCGCTAAACTGCAATGATCGCATGTCCTCGACAGCAAAAACAACCTCGACATCTGTATCCTGAGCGCGTTCCCGAGCCAGGGCGATCATTTCAGCAGATTGGTCAACTCCGGTAACCCGATACCCTGCTCCTGCCATCGCCACGGCAAAACTGCCTTCACCACAGGCGATATCAAGCAGATGGATCGGATGAAAATCGATCAACGCCAGGTATTCCGGCAGCACGGATTGAGCCAATTTCTGAGAAAAGAGCAGGTACTGTCCACGCTGGTAAAAGGGTGCAAAATGATGATAAATTGACATCTGTACAGGTAATTATAGTCGCGATTGGTGGCGGTTGCGGTTTGCGCCCGACCCAAATTTGTCTGTTTCGAGGAAAAATAATTCACTTCCAGGTCCATGCCTTTGTACTGCAACGTAGCCTCTTCGGCTTAACCATTGATCAACAGAATTTCGCGCTGGGGGATACGGCGGAGGCGACCTTGACCTTTACAGAGCAATTGGAAGATTTTCAAAGCTGTGATTAATTTTACTTTCTACCCTGTTCCACATCATTCGGGCTCACACAGACAGGTGGCAGTCTCAGTCCCTGCCAGAGGGTATAATGACCGGGTTGTTGAATAAAGAATAAGAAAGAAACTTTTAAATGCTGTTTAACCTCTCCGTGCCGATCCTGATCTCTCGTATCATCACTCTGTTAATCGCTTTCACGGTTCACGAGTTCGCCCACGCCGCCACTGCAAACGCGCTGGGCGATGATACCCCCCGCATCCATGGTCGCTTGACTCTCAACCCGATGGCACACCTGGATATGCTGGGCACGATCACGCTTTTGTTTGCCGGGTTCGGCTGGGCCAAGCCAGTGCCGATCAACCCTCATGCCCTGCGGCGTAAAACCAACGCGGGGGTGATGTTGGTTTCGATTGCCGGGCCGGCTTCTAACCTCCTGCTGGCACTCATCGCGGCCATCCCATTGCGCCTGCGTTGGGTGCCCCTGACGATGAGCCGCGGGCCGATTTTGCCCAGCGGGGGCGAATTCTTGCTGGAATTCCTGTTCGTCAACCTGGCTTTGTTTCTGTTTAACCTGCTCCCCCTGGCGCCCCTGGATGGCGAAAAAGTGATCACCTTCTTTTTACCCGGTCACTGGGCGGACTTTTACGATCGCATTCGCCCCTACAGCCCGATGATCCTGCTGGCAATCCTTTTCGTCCTGCCCATGTTTGGCCTGGACTTGGTGAACCTGATCATCCGCCAGCCATTGATGAGCCTGGCGCGCTTTCTGATCAAATGGTGAGCCGCGTGCCCGCAGAAGAGACTCTAAAAAACCATTACTACTGCTATATGGTGCGTTGTGTTAACGGTGCCTTTTACACCGGCTGGACCACCGACCCCGTACGCCGGACAGCCGAGCACAACGCCAGACGGGGCGCACGCTACACCCGCATGCACGGCCCAGTGGAGCTGGTCTATGTTGAAGAGGTGGCCGATCATATCTCGGCGTTGAAGCGTGAAGCGGAAATTAAAAGACTTCCGCACGCCCGCAAGGCAGCCCTGGCCGCCGCCACCCCCCTGCCCGAAACGTTTCGATCATGAACAATTGAACATCTTTGTAGAGTGCGCACAGCTTTTGTGCGCACCAAGATATTGCGACAATTGAACATCTCCTGTAGGATGCACACGGCTTTTTGTGCACACCCATATACCGTATCAAAACAATGGTGTGCGAAAACACACCGCACACCCTACAGATCCAACAAGATTATTAAAACATAGGATGTGAATTGGTTTTGTACGCACCACAATAGATGCCACGGCAATTAAACATCTTCGTAGGATGCACACAGCTTTTTGTGCACCAAGATATTGCGACAACTGAATATCTCCGTAGGGTGTGCACGGCTTTTGTGCACACCCATATACCGTATCAAAATAATGGTGTGCAGAAATACACCGCACACCCTACAATCTCAAGAAATTTATTAAAACGTAGTGCGCACCACAACAGCTGAGAGAAAATCGCTCAAAGAGAAAAGCAAAGAGGCTGCTTTTTATGACAGCCTCTGTTTTATTGTTTTAGAAAATACAGATGGACTTATACCATCACGCTGGCGTGACCATAGAGCTGCTCGCGCAAGGTTAATATCTGGCGTCGGAAACGGTCGTCGGTTTCCATCAGATCGGAGACTTTCTCACAGGCATACATCACCGTGGTGTGATCACGTCCGCCCACATACTCACCAATTTGAGGCAGCGAAACACCACCTTCTTCGCGCAACAGATACATTGCCACCTGGCGCGGCAGGGCTACCTCGCGCGTGCGTTCGCGGCCCAGCAATCGCTCATTCGAGACGCCAAATGCGGCAGACACTGCAGACAGAACGTCATCGGGTTGTAAATCAGCACCCTGGGGCAGGAAATCGGCCAAGGCCTGCTGTGCCAGGTCAAGTGTCAATGGAATGCCACTCAGATCTGAATAAGCCAGCACCCGGTTAAGTGCGCCTTCCAGCTCACGAATATTGGATTGCACCTTGCGAGCGATCATCTCCAAAACCTCTGGCTGGACTTCGCGATTAGCGCGGTCTGCCTTAGAGCGTAGGATCGCCAACCGCGTCTCAACATCGGGGGGCTGGATGTCCGCCGTCAGCCCCCACTCAAAACGAGAGCGCAAACGTTCTTCCAGCGTTGAAAGCGATTTAGGAGAGCGATCTGACGAAATTACCAATTGTTTGTTCTGCCCGTGCAGGGTATTAAAAGTGTGAAAAAATTCTTCCTGGGTCGATTCTTTGCCCGCGATAAACTGGATGTCATCAATCAGGAGTACGTCCACCTGGCGATATTTTTCTCTGAATGCAGCGGTAGTATGCGTGCGAATAGCGTTAATCAGGTCGTTGGTGAATTCCTCTGATGAAACGTACAGCACGTTCAGCCCGACGGGCTGACAGGCGTTGCCAATGGCGTGTAACAGGTGAGTTTTGCCCAAACCCACACCCCCATAGAGAAACAGAGGATTGTAAGCCCGAGCCGGGCTTTCCGCTACAGCCAGGCAAGCAGCATGTGCCAAGCGATTGTCGGCGCCCACCACGAAATTGTCGAAACGATAGCGCCCGTTGATGGTAGGGTTTTCCTGAGTGAGGGGTTGCGAAGTTGCCTCAGGGGCAGATGCTTCGGCTTCTGTAAGAACTGGCTTGGCGTTCCATACCTTGAACTGAAGTTTCACCGGGTGGCCTAACATGCCTGTCAGATGCCTGGTTATGGTGGCGCCTAAGCGATTTTCGAGCCAATCGCGGGCATAAGCATTTTTAACCCCGATCTCGACACAATGCTTCTCTCGATCATACTCAATTAGTTCTGCACTGCTAACCCAGGTATCAAAGGCAGCTTTTGACATATCAAGTTGAAGTTGACCAAGCGTTGCCTGCCAGGCATATTCTACATTCATTAATAATTCCTCTCAGACGCCAACAGCCGAAATACCCATCTTACAATTGCGTTTTGTTAAAAAATGCCACTGTCGACAAGCGTTCAGTGACTATAAATCCACTTCAATCTATTTTTTTCTGCGGTTTGAGGGTGCCTCTCCCGCTCGTATTGGATCATCTTTATTCTAACTGAGAAAAGCGTGTTCCTCAATAAATTTGCTCTGAGTTTGCTAAAAAAATCGGATATTTTAAGACAGCCTTATCTTAAAAAATAGACACTATTTAATTAGATATCACCCAGCAATTATCGATAGACAACGATCCGCTTTTGTAGTGGCTCTGCTAACCGCACCCGTAGATATAGGGGTTAGACATTAAAAACGTGAGAATTGCTCGGTAAATCTGGTTACCAAAAAACTTGATGTTTGTGGAAAATGATCATTTGTTCGAAAACGAATTGCGAAAAATGGAATCAGGGCGTTTTGTCTGAAATCATCATCCTGGCTGCGCGTCGACCGATCTCAACCGCGAAGTTCGTACCCCGATCCCAGGGATAAACCTGGCTCATGCTGGCAAAATATAATCCAGTGATGGGCGTACGGATTGCGGGAATATTCTTCGAATGGTGCAGTAAGGGTACCGGCTGGGCATACTTAGTGCGTGAAAGCCAGGTCCGGTTAACCCAATCGGGAGAAAATTCCGGGTTAATGCGTTTTAGGTGTGGTAGGAACCTGGCTTCCAGCTCTGTCTGCGAAAGTTGGAAATTCTCATGTTCAACGGGGAGATAATCACCAATATAGATGATGTGATCGCCGCCAAAATATTCCGGTGAGAGATAATTGGTATGTTCCACCAGAGAGAGGAAAGGAAAGCCTGCATTCTTTGGGATGTTGTACCAGTAATACCCTTCTTTGGAAAGCTGATGTTTCAAAGAAAGGGTCATCACCACGGCGCCCATGCTTTTCAGTGAGAGCAGTCCAGCAAGATAGTCCTGTGGGAGCATGGGCGTCAGATGTGCCAACAACCCCGGAGAAGCAGTGACCAAGACCTGGTCGTAAATTTGTTCGGCGGCATCCTCAAGCGAAATACCCAGGCGGCCATCAGCCGTAGGGTTAATGGAACTCACGCGAGCGTTCAGTTTGATAGCCACGCCCAATTCGCGCAGGCGCTCTGCCAGCTGGTCACAGAAGGCCTGAAACCCACCTTGAAAGGTTCCCAGCCGGGTGGTGCGCACATGCAAGCGCGCCCACAGCCAGGCCATATTGACCACTTTGGCGTATTCTTCTCCGAACTTGCCGATCATCATGGGCTCCCACATGGATTGATAAACTTTATCCCCGGCCCATTTCCGCATCCACGCATCGACCGTCGTCTTTTCAAGCGCTTGCCAGTTATCAGTCATCCGCAGATACAGCCCAACCAGCCCGAAGCGGACCTTGTTGACTCCCCAGCCCAGGCCGGGGTAGCACAGGGCAGCCGGGATCGAATCGAAGGGATAGAACTTTCCCCGGTAATACATCACCGTCAGCGGTCGCGGAAAAAGCACCTGCTCAGCCCAACCCAGTTCATTGATCAAACCCAGGATATGTCGGTCGGATTGAAACCAGTGGTGATAATAACGTTCAACGCTCCAATCCCAATGCGGTTCTTTAAACCCCGCTGCCAGCCCGCCCACACGATCGTCAGCTTCAAAGAGGGTCACCTGTTTGCCAGCCCTGATCAGATCATAGGCGGCAGACAGTCCGCCAATGCCCCCACCGATGATTGCGATATTATCTTGGTGTGTTTCCATGGTTTCAACCTTTCTAATCACTGGAATCCACAGTTTCAGCCTGGGCTTGCATCTCCGTGATGTCCAGGGTCCACTTTAACCCCTCCCGAATGAAATACAAGGCGCCCAACAGGGTGATGGGCAGCCAGATCGCCATCCGTAAAATAAGCGTGTAAGCCAGGGCAGTTTCAGATGAGATTGCAAGCGCTTCCAGCATCACCCGGCCCGCGGCATCAAAAGTGCCCAGTCCACCCGGGGCTGCCGGAATCAATAAGACCATGTTGACAACGCCGTTCAGCAGCAAAAGCTGGCTAAAAGTGAGGTCCAGGTTAAAGGCTTGGCTCACACTCCAATATAAACCAGTTTCCATCAGCCACACCAGGATAGATGTCAGCAAGATCATCAGGGCATCTTTTGGCGAGCGCAAGCTCATCAACCCATCCAGGAATTTGTTGATCACGTTAATGATCGATTCACGCCAGCGCGCCGGAACAATTTTAACGACGATGCTGTGCAGCAGGCGCTGGGCGGGTTTAGGAAACATGGCAATAACCACAAATAACCCCAGACCCACCAGGAAGACCGCTGCTGCCCAGGTCGTCAGCCCGCTGACCTGCGTCAGCGGCCCTCCACCCGGCAACCGTTTCAGCTGGCCTAAGTTGAGCAGCACAAACCCGACCACCACCACCGCGTCAAAGATCTTTTCAACCACAATCGTCGCCAGGCTGCCCGAGATCAAAACATCAACACGTCGTTTAAGCACCACGCTTCGCAACACCTCACCCATTCTTAACGGGAAGACGTTATTGCCCATATAGCCGATCATGATAATCTGGAATAGATTCCCAACAGATACATCTTTCAGAGGCTTGAATAGGTACTGCCAGCGCCAGGCGCGCACGACCATGCCGCCAAAATAAATCACCAGGCCCGGGGCCAACCACCAGATTTGAACTTGTTGAAGGGTGTGCCAGAGGTCACGATAATTAATTTGTCTGAAGGCCAAAAATAAAAATATGGCTGAAATCGTCAACCCCAACCCCACCAATCCGCGCTTAACGTTAGGTTTCATAGCAGAAATTCTACCATGCTAAGCTAGCCGGGGTACATAACCAGCCCCTGGTTTCTGGTTGGTTGATAGTTCAAAATGGTATACTTTCAGATATGTCATTAATTGTCGCCTCTGATCTGGCCAAGTCTTTTGGCCCTGATGATATTTTTGATGGGATTTCGCTTTTCATTCCCCACGGCGCGCGCATTGCCATCGTGGGCGCGAATGGCGTTGGCAAAACCACGCTTTTACGCATCCTGATCGGGGAAGATTTCTCCAACGCGGGCTCTGTTCAGTATGCTAAGGACCTGGTAATTGGTTACCTACCCCAGGCGCCAACCCTGGTTAAGGAGGGCACGCTCTGGACGCATTGTCTGACAGTATTTGATGAAATCCTCGCCATGCAAGCCGAATTAGAAACCTGTATGGCCGCGATGTCTGACCCTGAGCAAGCTGAAGAGGCGCTGGCCCGGTATGGGGGCCTGGAACAAGCCTTCGAACAGCGCGGCGGCTATACCTACGAAGTGCAGATCAAGCAGGTCCTCTCCGGGCTGGGCTTTGACGAACGCGATTACCAGCGACCCTTAGCTCAACTTTCAGGTGGTCAGCGCACGCGAGCGCTGCTGGCCACGGTTCTATTGAAAAATCCGGATGTGATGCTGCTGGATGAGCCCACCAATCACCTCGATATCCAGGCAGTGGAATGGCTGGAATCCTTTTTAAAAGATTGGGAAGGTGCATTGGTGGTGGTATCTCATGATCGCTACTTTTTAGACCAGGTGGCCAATACCATCTGGGAGATGACACCCGCTTTGGAGGTTTATAACGGCAACTACTCGGCCTATCTGACGCAGCGAGAAGACCGCTACACCCGGCGCCTGGCGGAATACGAAGCACAAACGGCCTTCATTGAAAAAGAGCAGGAATTCATCCGGCGCAATATCGCCGGGCAGAACACCAACCAGGCCAAGGGCCGTCTACGGCGTCTGGAGCGTTTGTTAGAAGACGCTCGATTGGCACCACCGCCCAAAGAGCCACGGCGTATGCACATAAACCTCAAAACACAGGGGCGTTCCGGCGACCTGGTCCTACGCACCTATCATCTGCAGGTCGGTTACCACAATGAGGGTCAACCCCTGTTTGATTGCCCGGACCTCATCTTTCAGCGCCGGGAGTGCGCCGCCATCATCGGACCCAACGGCGCAGGCAAGACCACTTTCCTTAAAACTATCCTGGAAAAGACGCCACCCTATTCTGGCAAGGTTCAACTGGGCGCCAGCCTGGTCATCGGTTATTTTGCCCAGGCCCATGAAGGTCTGGATCCTCATCAGACTCTGATGCAGGAAATTGAAGCCCTGGCACCGAATTTCCTCCCCGCCGAGACGAGAAATTATCTGGCTCGCTTTCTGTTTACCGGTGACGATGTCTTCCGTAAGGTGAGTACCCTTTCTGGTGGAGAGCGCGGCCGGCTGGCATTGGCCAAACTCTCGCTTTCTGATGCCAACCTTTTAATGCTGGATGAGCCCACCAATCACCTCGATTTACCGACGCAAGAGGTGCTTGAATCGGTGTTGTCAAACTTTCCGGGCACGATCATGCTGGTTTCACATGACCGCTACCTGATCGATTCATTGGCAACACAAATTTGGGAGGTTGATCCACAAGAGCAAACCCTGCATGTGTTTAAAGGGTCCTACACACAGTACAAAGCCTACAAGCTAAAACTGCAGGAGCGCAATACACAGGCCGTTCCAATTGAAACAGCCAAACGCCAACGCCTAGTTTCATCGGCAGCCGACCCAAAGCAAGCCCGGGCACTTTCGAAGTTTGAGCGTAAGCAAATCCAGACACGGATTGCAGAAATTGAAACCCAGCTTCACGCACTGGAGAGCGAACAAATCCGGCTGGCCAAATCCCTGGAAACACCACCCACCGACCCGACCGAAGTCCACCACCTGGGCGAGCAGTATGTGAGCATTCAGCACTCGATTGAAAGCCTGCTGGCAGAATGGGCTGCCCTGGAAGAAAAAATTTAATCTATATTATTGTTTCATACCAATTACCGATAAGTATTCAGAGTTTTTATGGCCCGCAGGATCCTTCAGTTGTTCGTTTCAGCGCTGTTAATCCTCCTTATGGCGCCCCTGCCCCCACAGGCTGAAGCCCAGGTGCCCATAGTAGGTGTGCGCATCCCGATTGAAACAAAGAGTGTTGGGTCGCGCGCGCTGGGAGTTCTCGGCGAAATTGTGATCGATTACGGTGCCTTCATCTGGGTGGTGATGTCTGCTGAAGAATTGGATGCGCTTCAGCAATCTGGTGTGCCAGCCCTTGTTTATCCCAATCCCTATCTGCTGACCCTGGGCGGCGAGACCTTTGACCCACTGCTCTCCCCACCCCGGTCCAACCTGGAATGGCAAGCCCTAAGCCAACCCAACGAACCCGGCCTGCACTTGGTGCAATTCCTGGGGCCCACCAAGGACGAGTGGTTGGCGGAACTCGAGGCAGCCGGGCTGGAGGTTGTTCTATATATCCACCCTTTCACTTACGTGGTGTGGGGCGATCCGGACATGCTCACTGGGAAAACCCGTGGGGATTTTGTCCGCTGGACAGGAGACTTCTTGCCTGCCTATGCCCTCTCGCCAGTTTTTCGCACCCAGGCGATTGAACCCATCCAGGTGCGCATCCTGCTCTACCCCCGGGCGGGATTAGATGAAACCTTGCAGGCTATTGAAGGTTTGGGCGGAACACAAATTAGCTCACAATCCGGGCTGGACCCGGTTTTTGACCTGATCACCTGCACCCTGCCTACGGACCGCCTGCCTGCGGTGGCAGTGCTGCCGGGCGTGTATACTGTCCAGCCTGTGCCCACTGATGGTGGTGAACGGGGCGAGCTGAGCGACCAAGTCAATGCTGGCAATATTAATCACATCAACCAGGCCTTCCCGGGCTACCTCAGCTGGCTGGGGCAGATGGGCCTTTCCGGACAGGGGGTGGTGATGGCTAATGTGGATAATGGAATCGATCAAAGTCATCCCGACCTGTTAAATCGCATGATAAGCTGCAGCGGTTCCACCTGTGGGAATGATGTTTTCAGCGACCACGGCACCCACACTGCGGGCATTATGGGCGGTGATGGCTCCTCCGGTGAGGTTGACAGCGCTGGCTTTCTACGCAGTCTGGGAACGGCCCCGGGTGCCAGCCTGGTGGAACAACTCTTTTCGCCCACATACACCCATTCAGGTGGGATGTTAACCCTGATGACCCAATCCTATCAAAATGGCGCCGTTATCTCCAACAATAGCTGGGGTGTTGCAGGAACGCCCCGCGGCTACGATGCTGACACCCGCCTGGTGGATGTCGGTGTGCGCGATGCTGATCCGGATGAACCGGGTAACCAGCCCCTGACCTATGTACTTTCAATCATGAACGGGTATGGCAAGACCTCCACCCAGGGAACACCGGATGAGGCCAAAAACGTCTTCAGCGTGGGTTCCACGATCATGCAGGATGGTGCTGGCAATCAGAACCTGAATATCAACAACCTCTCAGCCAACACCGCCCATGGCCCGGCTTTGGATGGGCGCAACCTGCCTTTGTTGGTCGCGCCGGGTTGCTATGTAGATTCGAGTCTGCCAAATTCTGATTATGGAACCAAGTGCGGCACCAGCATGGCTGCCCCCCACGTCAGCGGCGCGATTGCATTATTTTTCGAGCAGTACCGAGGGAAATTTGGGGTTGATCCCAGCCCCGCGCTGGTTAAAGCCGCTTTCCTGCCCGTAGCACACAGCCTGGCCGGGCACCTGGACGCAAATGGCAAGGTATTGAGTCACCCCTTCGATTCGAAACAGGGCTGGGGTCGCCTGAACCTCGACGCGGTGCTGAACCCTCCGGGCATGGTATTTTATTATGACCAGGCACACATCTTCAATGCATCAGGGCAGACGTGGTCAACAAAGCTCACCTTTGAAGCCCCTGTTCAATTCTTACGCGCCATGCTGACCTGGACAGACGCGCCCGGGCACGGTCTGGGAGGGGCGACTCAGGCCTGGGTTAACGATCTGGATCTGTCGCTTGAAATTGACGGTCAGGTTTACTATGGTAATCGTTTTAACGCGGAGGGTCTTTCCATACCCGGCGGGACGCCGGACACAAAAAACAACACCGAGGGCCTCTTTTTGGAATCGCTTCCAGAGGGCACCTATACCTTAACGGTCACCGCTGCCAACATCAGCGGCGATGGTGTGCCGAATTTTGGGGGTGACCTGGACCAGGACTTTGCACTGGCAATCTATTATACTGAAGCACAAAAGCCATCATTCAGCTATCAATATATCTTCCCACTCTTTTTCCATTGAGCTTGCCCTGGCATTCATCAGGGACCTTTGCCAGCATGGTTCAAGAGCGGCTTTGCTTGAGAATAATTGAGATGCGTACCCCTTCCCGTTCGGGTGCTGCGATGGGGTCACTCCTTGCCAGGGCCAATTAAACCCATTATCCAGTTTGCAGCTTAGACTTTACCCAACATAACTGCTGAACAATTCCAATTTCTCCCAGCAGGGCCGGCAGCATAACAGCTAGCGTCGCTACCGCGCCGCTGGTGAAGAACGTAATTTCCCCCGAAGGTTGTTTCGCGTTGAGCCAGCCACGTTCTTCCAGCAAGCGCCGGGTTTGACGGGCAATTGCCGGTGCAGGGTCAATGGTGTGCACATCAGGTCCGGTGATCTCTTGTATCAGCGGGATCACAAAGGGGTAATGGGTACAACCCAACACGACAGTATCAACAGCTTCTGCCAGCATGGGGTGCAGCGCTGCCTCCAAAATCGCCCGGGTGACGGGCGTATCCAACTCGCCCCGTTCAATCTGCTCTACCAGCCCGGGGCAGGTGTTTTGATAGATTTGAATACCCTGTGCAAAGCGGTCCACCAGCGAAGTATACATATCACCGGCAAAGGTGGTGGGTGTCGCCAGCACGCCCACCCGCCCGGTTTTCGTCAGCGCGGCAGCGGGTTTAAGCGCCGGTTCCATGCCCACAAAGGGTGTTTCAGGAAAATGTGCCCGCAGGTCGTGCAGTGCCGCAGCGGAGGCGGTATTGCAGGCCACCACAATCAACTTAGCACCCTGGGCTAACAAGTACTCGGTGATGCCGTGGGCAAAGGCGCGGATATCCGCTTTTTGGCGTGGGCCATAAGGGATATGCGCCTGGTCTGCCAGGTAGAGCATGTCCTCAGTGGGGAGCAATGTGCGCATGGCGCGCAGCACTGATAATCCACCCACCCCTGAATCGAAGATGCCGATAGGCTTATTAGACATCACAGCCATTTGCATGGCGTCAATTGTATCACGAGGCCGATTGGCATTGGGCAAACATTCAATAGCATCAATGTGCAAATGAATTTGAAGTGAACCAACGATCAACCTTTAAAAAGGTTGAATAACTGGTTTAGCCCGCCAGTCGCAGAATAAAGATTTCGTTTAACCCTCATGATATTAAAAAATCATTGATCTCAGGGGGCACTGAAAACCTTCGGCATTTGCCGGATGGTTTTCTCGTTTTTCAGAGTGTTCAAGAATAAAGGTAGATTAAATCAGGGCGCAGCCCCGTTTAATATCCACGGCCCATAAATCGAGCTAGACATCGCATCAAGAATCAATTGATCTGCCTGTTCTTCTGTCATACCCGCTGGTAAAACCAGGTGGGTATACCAAAAACCAGGTCCAGCGCAGTTAAAATCTAATCCGGGGTAAGCCGTCCGTAATATTGTTTGTGCCAGGGCACAGTTTTCCGCTTGATGGACCTGTGGTGGTAGTTCCACTTTTCCAATTGATAATTGATACGTTGTTCCTGAAACAATCGAAACTGGAAAACTAAAACTGAAACATTTGTTTGCAGTCGTCGCACCAACTGGATCAATTCGGCTGGCAACAGGCGCGTATTGTTGGTGGTTAACCAGAAGTAACACCTTCTCGGGGTACCATTGACGTTCATCAGGAAGCTGCATACAAAAATCTACTTTAAATTCTGAATAATCCATATAGGCAGATAAAAGTTGTGCGCTTACTCCATATGCGCCAGATACTGGAACGTTTCCGACGGTAATTGTTACCCAAATTTGGCTATTAAGTATGGTTAAGCCAACTCCATCCCGAAGTTCATAAAAAACTGTATAGTGGCCGTCTTGTTGGGGAGCAACCAGGTCGACCTTGATTTCGATTATCTCCCCAGGTTTTAATTCTTGAGCCAGCGGAATATACTCCGGACTGCCAAGTGATTCGTTATCTGGATCGGAGGCCGTCTTTACCAATTCAAGGCTTTTATCCCAGGTGCTCGAACCATTGTTTTTAATGGTCCATGTCTTTTGAAAGCTATGTCCAGGTTGAAGATTCGTTCCGTCCGGGATGGTTTCGCCCATAAAAACGAAACCGCTTTTCTGAACCAGAGGCATTTGCGTGAACAGCGGTGCAGATGTAACCGTTGGTGATGGAAGGGGTGTCACCGTTGTCGGTTGCGTGGTCGCTGTTGAAAATGGTATGGCAGTGGTTTGCGTCGCAGTGGTTTGGGGTTTTATATCAACTGTAGACATACACCCTGAAAGGATAGCTACGACACTTAACCACATAAAAAAACTGGGGAACCGAAATTGCATAATATTCCTCATTGGGTGGTGAAAGGAGGGTTGCCTTAGCCACCCTCTTTTTTTCACGTTAACCACTTGCCTGTTGCGGTTTATGGCATGAATACTCCATCCAATTCGCCGCTCAAACCGGGAAGACGATAGGTTTCGCAACTATCAGGTGCTATCAAGATGATCTCACCATCAGGGTATTCAGGGGTGATCAAGCTCACACCGAGCAAGAGACTTTTTTTATCCCAAGCAATGCCGTTGATTGCATTAGCCGGGTTGTCCAGCAACAATTGTGCCGGGCTTCCATCCATTCCTTTGATAAACAGACTGCTATTGTCGCTGGCTCGATAAGCAATCCACTTTCCATCTGGCGACACAGCCGACATCGGTGCTTTGCGGGAAGAGTTTTCCAGCACGAACAGATCATGAGTGTTTCCAGTATCTACATCAACCGATCGCAGCAAGAAGCCATTTCCGGTTGAATCAGGAATTGCATAATAAAGAACGAATCCATCGGGTGACCAACCCGCAATTGATTCATATCCCAGGTTGGAAAGTTGCCTTGGATGCTTATCATCACTATTGATCAAGAACACGCCATACAAATCACCCGAGTTCACATAAGCGAGCTGGCTTCCATCGGGTGACCAATGAAG
>LSQX01262416.1_pt1 | contig 23792 bp, 22 predicted proteins | sample 654561 | NCBI WGS metagenome assembly LSQX01 (sample SAMN04489861, study PRJNA283612) | anaerobic digester metagenome | isolation source: 4 biogas reactors fed with cattle manure at either 37C or 55C with and... | place: Denmark: Kongens Lyngby | collected 2014
CAAATGTTTGGTGCAATTGCTAAATCATACTTCGTTGAAAAATTAGGAATTACAAGAGAAGAGATGGTTGTTGTTTCAATTATGCCTTGTGTTGCTAAAAAATATGAGTCATCGCGCCCAGAATTTGCAGTTGACGATAACCCAGATGTGGATTTCGCACTTACAACTCGTGAATTAGCAGCTATGATTCGTCAACACAATATCGACTTCAGATCGTTACCAGAAGAAGACTTCGACAGACCTCTTGGAGAGTCAACAGGTGCTGGTGTTATTTTTGGTGCCACTGGTGGAGTTATAGAAGCAGCTTGTCGTACAGCTTACGAAGTGTTCACTAAGAAACCTCTAGCAAAAATCGATTTCGAAGAGCTTAGAGGATTAGAAGGAATACGTTCTGCATCAATCGACTTTGACGGACTAGAAATTAAAATCGGTATTGCTCACGGTCTAGGAAATGCAAGAAAACTTCTTGAAGATATTAAAGCTGGTAGGAGTGAATATCACGCCATCGAAATAATGGCTTGCCCCGGCGGATGTATTAACGGCGGTGGACAACCATTACACCATGGTAACTTTGACGTTGTGAAAGCACGCTGGAAAGCTATTTACGAAGAAGACGCTAATAAGCCAATTCGTAAATCGCACGAAAACCCAGAAGTTATTCGCATGTACGAAGAGTATCTAGGAGAACCAATGAGTGAACTTTCACACAAACTTCTACATACGCACTATTTCGATAGAAGAAGTGATATCGTTATAGATTTAGAAAAATAATTTAATAATTAAATCAAAGGAGGCATAATAATGTCAGTTAAAATAGCTTTAAAAGAAGAGCATATAAAAGCCATAAGAGATATATGTAGCTCATTTAATAACGATCCAGGTGAATTGATTAATGTTCTTCATAAATCACAAGATCACTTTGGATATCTGCCAGCTGAAGTACAAGAGGTTATAGCTCACGAGCTTAGAATACCCGTTGCTAAAGTTTTTGGCGTAGTAACATTCTACTCTTTCTTTACAATGATACCAAAAGGAAAATATCCAGTATCAATCTGTATGGGAACAGCATGTTATGTGCGTGGAGCAGAAAAAGTTTTAGACGAATTCAAAAAACAACTGGGAATTAAACCCGGCGAAACATCAGAAGATGGACAGTTTTCACTTAGCAGCCTTCGCTGTGTTGGTGCTTGCGGTCTGGCTCCTGTAGTTATGGTTGGAGAAAAAGTCTATGGTAGAGTATCTACAGAAGACGTTAAGAAAATCATTGCTGAATACAAAGAATAAGTAATAACGTACTTCAAAAAAATAAAAACAGCGACATATATTGTCGCTGTTTTTTTGTACTCAAATTAATGAAAAATTGAATCCCAATATCCATTGGGGTAAAATTGGACTTTAATTTTTCTATCGGAATAAAATGAATTGGAGCTTGATAGATTAATGCTGGATAAGCTTTTTCTAACTATAGATTGCTCATTTTATTTGCCGCTAAAATAACACAACTTGTTAAAATTAGATTTTTTTATCGTTGTAATTTAAAAATTGGAAGCATTTAGTTTCAAAACAGAGGGCATGTAATTTCAAAATAGAAGTTATGTAATTTCAAAGTTAAGAACGTGTAATTTCAAAATAGATGTTGTGTAATTTCAAAATTATATATATCTTTGCACTGAAAAACAAAATGTTATGACAGAGAAGCGAAATATAGAATCATCAATTAGAAAATTGACATCAAAGTATCCAATTATTGCTGTTACTGGTCCGAGACAGTCGGGGAAAACGACTATGTTGAGAGAGATGTTTTCTGATTATAAATATGTGAATTTAGAGAATCCCGATCTTCGAGCTTATGCCGAAAACGACACTAAGGCTTTTTTAAATGAATACGACTCTTATGTTGTAATTGATGAAGCCCAACGTGTGCCTTCTTTGTTTTCATATTTACAGCCCATAGTAGATGAGTCGAAAATTATGGGGCAATTTATTTTATCAGGCTCACAAAATTTTCATTTGATGCAACATATAACTCAAAGTTTGGCTGGACGAGTTGCAATATTCAAGCTGTTTCCTTTTGATAATAAGGAACTTAAGTTGGCAAATTGGCTGAATGAAGAAGATTATCTATTTAATATTTTAAGGGGATATTATCCTGCAATTTATCAACGAGATATAAATTCGAAAACATTTTATTCAAACTATGTGCAAACATACGTTCAGCGCGATGTTACCGAATTGCTAAATGTTAAAGATATTAGATTGTTTCAAAATTTCTTGGGACTTTGTGCCAGTCGTGCTGGGCAACTACTCAATTTGAATGCACTTGCAAAAGAGTGTGGTATTTCGCAGCCAACGGCTAAGGCATGGTTGTCGGTATTGGAAAATTCTTATGTTCTTTTTTTGCTTCATCCGTATTATAAAAACTTTAGCAAACGCATAGTTAAGACTCCAAAACTATATTTTTATGACACAGGTTTACTTTCTTATTTGTTGAAAATTTTTGACATAGAACAATTGCAAAAACTTCCAGTAAAGGGAGCTCTGTTTGAAAATGCTATGGTGGCTGAGTATTATAAGCAAATGTATCATAATAATGATTTAAAAGATGTTTGGTTTTGGCGTGATTCTGCAGACAATGAAGTTGATTTGTTAGTTGAAAATGCCAATCAATATGATGTAATTGAGTTCAAATCTACAAGTACAATTATGCCTGATGTATTTAAAGGATTAAATTATTTCTCGCGAATTTCTAATTTGAAAAACCTCAATCCTATATTGGTATATAGTGGAACAGAAAAGCAAAGAAGAACTAAGGCAACAGTTTTGCCATGGAATGAGTTTGGTTTGGATTTGTAATGACGATTGCTGAAATAGATTAAGGCATCAATGATTTAATAAGTTATACTAAATTAGCCTATATTTGAAGCCTAGAAGTTTAGGTGTATCATTAAAAAATAATATTATGAGATTTATAGGAACAACTTTCTTTTCTTTAATTTTTCTTTTTTCCTCTTTTGCACAGAAAATAGAAATATCAGAATCAGACTTGCAAATGCAGTTGGACTCTATTTTAAAAGAAGCACATTTGCTATACAGTTATGAGAAATCGGCGTGGATTGCCACTGATTTAGCCAGAGAGAATAAAGATTTAAGAAGTAGGTTTGGCGGTTTTTTTACGTACGAAAACAGAGATCAAATTATAGTTTTAATATTAGATAGAAGCTATGAAAAATGTGTTGCCGAATATAGATTTAAAGAAAGGTTTGATAAGCCAAAATCAGAAATTATAAAAACGCGAAAGCTAAATAAAAAAGAAAAAACGCTTTTTAAGGCAAGAGATAAACTGTTGGAAAACCTGATGGACGAAAAATATAATATTGGAATTGCTGAAGGTTTTGGATTGAACCCAATATTTATTCCTTTTCATAAAAAATATAAATTGTACATCATTACAGGTACATCTTTAAATAATGTAATCCCCTTTGGGAACGACTATATTTTTATATCCGATAAAAATGGTAATGTGGAGTTTTGGCATAAGTTTCATTCGCGATTGATAGCTGAACCAGTTGAGTATGAGGGAAATAAAGTAACAAAAATGACCCATAGTCATCTTGCAACTACACCCTTAATTACACCGACAGATATTTGTACCTTTATGCTTTATGCACCTATTTATGATATAGATGAATTTTCGGTCTATTCACCAGCAATTGGTGCCTATATGACCTATAACTGGAAGAGTGATAAAATTAGTGTAAAATGGAATTCAAAAGAATAAATAATAAGTTTTATTTGCATCTAAGTCTTTTAATTGCAGGCTTTTTAATGTTTTCTAGTAGTCAAATTATTGGACAAAATGATACTGCTAAAACAGAGATTTATAAACCTTTAAACTCATTTCTGAAACATCATATAAATGAGTTGATAGTTGAAGTAAAATGGATAAATGGTACAATAAAAAAAGAGGTGGTTCTTTATAAAAGAGAAAATAATTCAAATTTTGTAAGGTGTGAAAGTGATGGAGATGCTCTTGGAAGTCCCCTTGAAAGCAATTTTGATGTAAATTTATTGCAGAGCATTTTAAATAATATTAATCAAAATCCCTTTAACGTATCTCAATTAAACGATTTTCAGATAGATAATAATGATATTCAAAATTATTTCCGATTTATAGATGAAAAAAGTGAAATTTTAGATGTAAAAAAAAGAGATTTCTTAATTTCGGTAGCATCACTATTAAGTAGCATAAAGAGTTCAGAAATTGTAAATATTTTAGCCCCAAAACCAGCAAGGATGAATTGTGCAGTTGCCTTACTAACCAATGTTTCCGTAGTTAATAACAACAACGATACTCTATTTTTATCCAAAAAATATTGCCAAGAAGAGATTGAGAGTATTAGAGAGTTTTATAATAAAGATAAAGAAATAGTTTGGTTACTTCCTTGGAAAATTGAATATAATAATCTCTCTTTTTATATTCATAATCTTGACTTAACAGAGTTTGTAAATGCTTGTATACCAGATAGTTTTGAATATAAAGAAGAAATAGATAAAACAGAATTGATTAAAAAGATTGCAGTAAATTTATGGCACTCTCAAAATAAGAGATGATTTTTTTATCAACAGGAAGAAAATCTTCAAAAAACAGCTGTTTCTGTTAAATTAAACATTACTTTTGACAAAATTTACAGCTATGAAAAGAATCATATTTACTCTATTTGTTGTTTTACTGCTAAAAAGTAGTTTTTCACAGAATCACTTAATGACCTCTTTGAAAGGTAAACTTGTTGATGAAGAGGATAATACAGCTCTGTTGTTTGCAAATATTGGTTTGCTTACAGCCAAGGATACTAATTTTGTAAAAGGCACTACCACCGATGATAAGGGTGCTTTTGAGTTTAGAAACCTAAGTGGTGGAGAATATTTTTTACGAGTGTCGTATATGGGCTATCCCACACAGCTAATTGAGGTTAGGGTGCAAGAGGGCACTGTGAATGATATAGGAAAATTGAAGCTTCAAAAAACTACACAAATTCTTGATGCAGTGGAGATTACAGCCGAAAAATTGATGTATCAATATGAAGCTGATAAAAAGATTTATAATGTAACCGAAGATGCCAGTGTGCTAACCAGTAGTGCTTCCGAAGCTTTGCAAAATGCACCCGGAGTATGGGTCGATTTGGAAGGAAATATCAGTTTACGTGGTGTGGATAATGTGGAAATTTGGATAAACGATAAACCTTCGCGTATCCCTGCTGATGGTCTGAAAACATATCTGCAACAGTTGCCAGCCAACTCATTGGAAAGAATAGAGGTGATGACAAATCCTTCTTCGAAATATAGTGCTTCGGGAACAGCCGGAATTATTAACATTGTAACCAAGCAGAAAATAAAAGAGAATTTTTTGCTTACCCTTTCTGGGAGGGCTTCAACCCAATACTCCTACAATCCGTCATTCTCCTTTGTTTGGTCCAACGAAAAGTTGAAAGTAAACACCTATTTGTCGCGCTCGTGGCAAGAGTATAAGTCGTACAGCTACAACCGTGGCGTTGTTAGCGACGATACTTTAAGTCTTTATGCCTACAATAGATCATCTTCCAATTCAACAAAATATGCTTGGAACTCACTTTATACTGATGTTGGCTATGAGTTTTCAGACAAAACATCTGCAAATATATATGTGGGTGGAAGCTTTAGCAATAGCGATGGAATGTCGGCAAGTGTAAATGAAAAAGAAGATTTTATTGCCGATATTTTGTCAAGCATTGTAAGAAGTAATAATTCTGAAAATGGTGGTCTGAATTGGCATGCGGGTGGAAGTTTCAAACATGAGTTTAAACCCAGATTGCATTACATAGATTTCGATTTTTATGTGTCGGAGTGGGGTAGTTCAGATTTGGGAGAAAATACCGAATCTACTACTGGAGATATCTTTAGAGATAGAAGTTTTAAATCAGATTCCAAAACCAATATGAGGTGGGCAAGTGGCGATATTAGCTACTTCAATAATTTTAAAGAAAAATACACCTTTGAGGCTGGAAGCTCCCTACGACTTGGAAATAATAATAATAGCAACCCTGTGGATAGCTTCAATTATATTGATGAAATGTGGTATCATGCAGCACTTTTCAGCAATAGCAATAACGGAAAGTCTAGAGATATAAATAACTATATTTCGTGGCAACACAAAATTAAAACCTTCGCTTATAAAGTAGGACTTAGAAGTGAACATAAATATAATTTTTTGCACTCTGTGCCAATGAATGAAGATGTAGATGCCTCATACTGGGGCTTGTTTCCTTCGGCACATTTGAGCTATCAAACCAAAAAGTTCTATAGCTATAGTTTGAGTTATAGTCGCAGGGTGCAATATCCTCAAATTTGGTTTTTAGACCCATTTATTAATTATCAAAACGAAGAGTCTATCTGGAAAGGTAATGCCGATTTACAGCCAGCTTTTACCAATTCATACGAAGCTGGGGCTTCTAAATATTTCAATAAAATTGGATATTTAAGTATGTCGCTATATCATCGTAGAACCGAAAAAAGTCATACTTTCACCACCGAAGCTGTTTACGACAACTATTTACAGCGCTACACACTCTATCAATTTATGACCAATTCGGGACGTGATATTTTTACGGGAGGTGATATCACTTTCACTTTCCAGCCCAAACCATATATGAATGTGATGCTCAACGCCAATGTTTATAACAAGGATATTTATGCCGAAATGGACTCCTACACCGTAAAACGAAATAGCTTTAGTTATGACGGAAGAGTGAGTTTTAGTTCAAAAATTTATAAAAATTTCCATGTCCAACTAATGGGATTTTATCGCTCTAAATCAGCCACCCTTTCGGGAAGTTCAGGGCATAGCTTCTTTACCAATGCTTCAGTGCGTGCCGATTTCTTTGAGAGAAAATTATCAGCAAGTCTCTCAGTTCAAGATATTTTTAATACCCAACGACATATTTCTGTAGTTAATACGCCATTTCTAAATTCAAATTCCAAATCTTGGTCAAATAGTAGATATATATCTTTAGGAATTACTTGGAGAATAGGAAAAATTGAGTTAGAAAGAGAGCAGAAATCTGGTGCTGATATGACAAATCCTCAGCAAGGTATGGGAATGTAGATTTATCTAATATGTACATTAGGCATCTCTTATCAGCTTATATTTCATATATTTGCAAATACAAAATTTTAGGACGAAATTGTTTGTTTTTTAAAGTATAGCAAGCACGTTGATGTATAGAATAAAGAAACATAAAGGTATTATTATTGCAAGTGTTATATTTGCTATTATCTATTCGGCTATCTCTTTTGTTAATCATTACTGCTTCAGAACCAATGCTATAGACCTTGGGCTATACACCAATGCAGCATATAAGTATGCACACTTCCAGCTTGCCGACAACTCTATGATAAAAGAGTACTTTGAGCCAATTTTGGGTGGTCATTTCGATTTATATATCTTGTTGTTTTCGCCACTCGTATATATTTTTGGTACGTACTCTCTTTTGGTGTTGCAAATAGTTGCTATATTGGCAGGTGGAGTGGGAGTTTATAGATATTTTATTGTAATTAAAAAAAGGAAAATTGCACTTTTTGCAGCCATATATTTTTATCTCTTTTTTGGAGTGTATGGAGCCTTAGCTTTCGACTATCACAGTGTGGTTGTTGCTGCTAGTGTGTTGCCTTGGTTTTTTGTTGCCATAAAGCAAGATAGAAAAATGCTTTCCGTAGCTTTGCTACTTTTTATGCTGATTTCGCAAGAGAATTTTTCTATATTTCTCTTTTTTGTAGGAATAGCTTTGGCTGTAGGATATAGAAAAGATAGAAAAAAGATATATTTGACCTTGAGTTTTTCGGGCATTTCACTATTCTATTATATTCTAATTAGTTCATGGCTTATACCATTTTTTTCTTACAATAATGCCTATGGTGGTTTCAACTATTCCTATTTGGGAACCAATGGTTTTGATGCCGTTAAAACCTTGTTGACTCACCCCTTAGAAAGTATTAAAGTGCTTTTTGTAAATCACAATGGAAGTGAGCATGGCGATTTTGTAAAATTGGAAACTCATTTGATACTTCTTGCTTCTGGATTGTTTTTTCTTTTCAAAAAACCACATTTTTTGATAATGCTAATTCCATTATATATGCAAAAGTTTTTCCACGATAATTATCTTTTGTGGAGCGTAGTTGGACAGTATAATATTGAGTTTGCACCCATTTTTACTCTTGGAATTTTTACTGTTATTTCGGAGATTAAGAATCCAAAATATGCAAAATATATTAGCTATTTAGCTATTGTTTTGGTTGGCATAAGCACTTTTCGCACCATGGATAATACGGTGGTTCATACCAGCAAATCGCATATCCGATTCTATCAGAAGTCGCACTATAAAAGAGATTTCGACTTAAAAAGTGTTCATCGTGTTTTGTCGCAAATACCTAAAAATGCAGCAGTAAGTGCACAGTCGCCTTTTGTGCCACACTTTTCGTTGCGGAGCAATATATATCTGTTTCCCATTGTAAAGGATGCAGAGTATATAATCTATTTAGAAGGTTATAATACCTATCCGCTATCGCAAAATGAGTTTGAAAATAAAATAGAAAATTATAGAAATTCCCCAGATTGGGAATTGATTTTAGATGAAGATGTGAAAATTCTAAAAAACACCTCATATTAGATCATGTCATTTTGGCTTTTTGCTATAGGTTATACCAGTTGTAATAAAAAATTAGTCTAAACTATTTTTCCAATCGGTATAAAATAAATTTTCTCATTTAAATCCAAAATCACTACTTTTGTGTTTTAAACTTATTATGAAGAAAGAAGGTTTGGTTATTCTCTCTACTGGAAGTTGGTACGATGTGCTAACTGATGATGGCATTGTAAAATGCCGTTTGCGTGGCAAATTTCGTATAAAAGGAATAAAAACTACAAATCCTGTTGTGGTGGGCGATAGGGTAGTGATTGAACAAAAAAATGAAAACGAAACGCCATTTATTATCGAAATCAGTGAAAGAAAAAATTATATAATTCGTAAATCTACCAATCTTTCAAAAGTTTCGCACATAATTGCGTCAAATATCGACATAGCATTTTTGGTCATCACTTTGAGGTCGCCACGAACTTCTTCGGGCTTTATAGACCGATTTCTGACCGCCGCCGAAGCGTATAGAATACCTGTCCATTTAGTTTTTAATAAAATTGACATATACAATGAAGATGAAAAACTCGAAATAAAGAAAATTGCACTTTTGTACGAGAAAATAGGATATACTTGTTATTACACATCAGTAGTAGAAGATATTGGTATTCAGGAGCTTAGAGAAGTTGTGAAAGACAAAACCGTGCTTTTTTCGGGTCATTCGGGAGTTGGAAAATCTGCCCTGATAAATTCTATAGATGAAAATTTAGATATTCGTGTGGGCGATATTTCCGAAGTTCACGACAAAGGCAAACATACTACCACTTTTGCACAAATTCATCTTTTGAGTTTTGGTGGTTTTGTGGTCGATTCGCCCGGAATTAAGGAGTTTGGCTTGATAGATTACAACAAAGACGAAATTAGCCACTTCTTTTTAGAGATGCGAAAATATCTTAATAAATGCCGTTTCAATAATTGCACACACACGCACGAACCGGGCTGCATAGTGAAAAAAGCTGTTGAAAATGGCGAAATTAACATTCAGAGATATAATAATTATTTGGCAATAATAAACGACGAAGATATGAATTTAGAGTCGTGGCAATTAGATTAGTATGAGAGTTGTAATTCAAAGAGTATCAGAGTCTAACGTGAAAGTTGATGGCGAAATAAAAGGACAAATTTCCAAAGGATTGTTAATTCTACTTGGAATAGAAATCGAAGATAATGAGCAAGATATGGAGTGGCTGTTGAACAAAATTGTGCAACTTCGCATTTTCGACGACAAACAAGGCTTGATGAATTTGTCTATTTCAGACATACAAGGCGAGTTTCTGGTTGTCAGTCAGTTTACATTGCATGCATCTACCAAAAAAGGCAATCGCCCTTCGTATATTCGTGCTGCCCGACCCGAATTTGCAGAACCGATGTACGAACTTTTTGTGAAGAAATTAAAAGAAAAATCTAATCTAAAAGTGCAAACTGGCATTTTTGGAGCAATGATGGAAGTAAGCCTCATAAATGATGGTCCTGTTACAATTATTATTGATACAAAAAATAGAGAATAAAATCAGAGTATAATGACTATCAGTGAGATGCAAAATAAGGTTGACGATTGGATTAAAGAGTATGGTGTACGCTATTTTAGCCCATTGACTAATATGGCAATTTTGACAGAGGAGGTAGGAGAGTTGGCTAGAATTATGGCTCGAAAATTTGGAGACCAATCTTTCAAAGAGGGTGAAAATCAGTCGCTTGAAGACGAAATTGCCGATGTTTTGTGGGTGCTAACAGCCATTGCAAATCAGTGTAACGTAGATATGGAAAAAGCTTTTGAACAAAATTTGCAAAAAAAGATTAATAGAGATAAAGAACGACACATAAATAATACAAAATTATATGAATAGTAAAAACAAAAAAATACTTGGAACCACTCTTGGTCTCTTGTTTCTGCTTTTTTTAATCTGGTATTTTTCCAATATTGTAGCATATATTTTCATTGCTACTATTTTAGCCCTGATTGCTCAGCCATTGGTCTCAATTTTAAGCAATTTGCACATCGGAAAAATAAAAATGCCTCATCTTGCAGCAGTAATTATTGGAATGGTTTCGGTAATGGCAATTATTGTTGCATTGTTTTTTATTATTACACCTTTGGTTGCAAACCAAATAAAGTCTATCTCGTCAATCAGTATTTCTAGTATTGACAACTCTTTGGGAGAATATATTGTAAATTTTGAGAATTTTTTGAAAAATTACGGTGTAATTGACAGTGATACAGACCTCAAAAGCACTGTTCTTCATCAAGTTTCGGCACTTTTCTCTAAGATTAAAATTTCATCATTTATATCAAATATTCTAAACTTTATTATTGATGCCTTTGTGGGGGTTTTTGCCGTTTTGTTTATCATGTTTTTTATTCTTCGCGATAACAGAATCGTTTATAGAGCTCTATTACTCATAATTCCTGAACAATATCACGACGAAACTGATAGAATTTTACATACCTCTAAAAATCTTTTATCCAGATATTTTATTTCGTTATTTGTAGATATGGTCTTGGTTGGTGGCATTGAAGCTCTGATTTTGTGGGCTTTAGGAGTCGAAAATGCCTTTTTAATTGGTTTCTTAGGAGGTTTGCTAAATGTTATTCCTTATTTAGGGCCGCTTATGGCTGCATTTTTGGGACTTATAATAGCTTTAGCATCTGGTGTACCATATGAAACAGGATATCAGGTATTAATAATTGTTTACAAAGTTTTGGGAACTTTCTTGTTTGCAAATTTAGTCGATAACTTCCTTTTTCAACCTATTATTTACTCTAAAAGTGTGAAAGCTCATCCTCTCGAAATTTTCTTAATTATCTTTGTAGGAGCAGGTTTGGGTGGTGTTATCGGTATGATGATAGCAATTCCCGCATACACTTTTATTAGAATTGTAGCTAAGGAATTTATTAAAAATAATAGACTTGTAAAAAGGCTTACAGCTTCAATTAATATGGAATAATACTTATGTTTTTCACTAAAATTTCATTGAAATATTTTACAATACACAGATTTTTTAATGCTGTTAAAGTCTTGTTTGGATATGTTTTTAGTATTTTATTTCGTAGCCCTTTTAATTGGGGTCAGCCCATAGTTTTGAGCATTGAGCCAAGTTCAGTTTGTCAATTAAAATGTCCTGAATGCTATACTGGTACAGGGCTTACAAAAAGAGAAACTATCTTTATTGATTTTGAATTATATAAATCGATAATTGATAAAGTTTACAAAAAGACATGGATAATTAACCTCTATTTTCAAGGCGAAGCCTTTCTGCATAAAGATATTTTTCAGATGATAGATTATGCTTCTAAGAGAAATTTGATGACAGTAATATCTACCAATGGAGTGGCTTTTGATAATGAAACGATAGATAAATTATTGAAATACCCACCCTCGTTATTGATTTTTTCTATTGATGGAATATCTGAAAATAGCTACGAAAAATATCGTAAAAATGCATCTTTAGAAGATGTAATTTTCAAACTGAAAAATTTATCTGAAACTGTTAAAATAAGAAACAATAGATTTCCTAAATTAGAAATTCAGACAATTGTAACCCAGCAAAATGAAAATGAAATAGAACAAATTTCAAATTTAGCAAAAGAGTGTAACGCAAATTTCAGATTAAAAACATTACAAATAATTGGTTCTGAAGACCAAAATAATTTACTTCCCAAAAATCCAAAATATCGAAGATATATAAAGGATTTAAAACCCAAAAAGATTAAAAATTCCTGTCGCCGATTGTGGACACATATGCTTGTAACTTGTGATGGCTACGTTGTTCACTGCTGTATGGACAAAAATAAAAAATATTCTATCGCTAAAATTGACAGTAAGTTAGAGAATGATTTTTGGAAATTAGAAAGTAGAAAATCTTTTCAACAAAGGGTCTTAAAAAACAAATCACAAATAGATATTTGCCAAAACTGCGGATTGTAAGTTATCTGCAAATATTTTTCAATTCTGGAATTGTAATTTCTAATCCCATATTTTCGGCATCTTTTATATCCTTGCAACCAAGTTCAATGTTGTTGTTTTGAATATAAAAAACTCCTCTGTTGAAACGATATTTCGGTTCTTGTGGCGATAATTCCACAGCTTTATTATGGTCGCCAATGGCTGAATTGTCGCCCAAAACTGCCTTTGCTATGGCTCTGTTAGAATAGGCATCAGCATATTCTGATTTCAGCGAAATGGCATTGTTTAAATCCGAAATTGCATCTTGAAAATTTCCAGTTGCAATGTTTATTACAGCCCTATTGTTGTAAGCGTATGCGTTATCGCTATATATTTCAATGGAGCTGTTAAAATCGGCTTTCGCTTCGACTAATTTGCCAATATTGTAGAAAGCGGTTCCGCGGTTGTTATAGGCAACGTAGCTGTCTGGATATTTGCTGATTACATCGCTATAAACAGAAAATGGTGTTCTGAAAGTTTCAACTCTTTTTATACTAATTACACTTAAAGTTAAGATGTACAAAACAACAACACTTGTATAAACACTACTTTTTTTAATTAGTTTTTTCATTAGAATATTTATGCTCAAGGCTAATCCTGGTAGAGCTGCATACATATAATGGTCGTTCATCACTCCGTATGAGTTTGGGAAAATTTGGAGCATTAGTACAATAGAAATTATGAAAAACAGAAGTCCAAATTGCCACAATTCTCTTTTTTTAACAAATGCTATAAGAGCATAAATTCCCAATCCACCTCCCAAAAGCACCGAAATATAGGCAATCAAAGGCACACCACTTAGTGGATATGGGTGGATTAAAGATAGCTTAAAAGGAAAAATTGCATTGATTATGTAATTTACAAAACCGAAAAATGCGTAAATAATTCTTTCAGCAATGGGTGTTTCCATCACCTCCCTACTGATATGAAATTCGGGTGATTTTTGTTTTACAAGAATGGCAATGGTAATTATTCCAAAAATTACACTTAAAACAAAAAATGGAATTTTCTCTAAGATTAGTTTTCTACTAAATATCTTCCTTTTATAGAGATAATCTGTGGCAATCAGCAGAAATGGAAATAACAGTCCTTGAGTCTTTGAAAATAGGGAAAGAGTGAAAAATAAAATTGAAATACTTAGATACTTTCCACTCTCTTTTGAATTTATATATTTTAAATAGACAAAATAGCTTGCAAACAAAAACAGTGTATATAAAACATCGCGTCTGCCTGCGGCGTAGGCAACAACTTCTGCCTGAACGGGATGTATGGCAAAAATTAAGCTTACCCAAAAAGCAATGGACAAATTGTTCGATAGTTTTTTGATAATGAAAAAGCAAAGAACAACACTTATTAAATGTAAAAGTAGATTTGTAATCAAGTATCCCTTGGGCGAAAGTCCCGAAAAATGTTCATTTATGGAGAGACTCAAAGCTGTTAGCGGTACATACATTCTGTGGTATTCACCTTCAAGAAATGAGTGTTTTATATTTGAAACACTAAGTTTTAAATATGGATTTTGAGTAATATATACTTCATCGTCCCAACCTACAAATGTGTTGTTTTTAACTCCTATAAAGACTATTATTGTAGTAATTATAATAATCAATAAGGCACGATTTGTATTCAGAAAAGGCTTCTTGTTTTTATTCACTGATTGATAATTTTCTCAAAAGTATAAATTAATCTCTAAACTCAGTAATCGATATTGAAAACTCTTTTTTAAACAATAATAGCGACTTTTTAGTCGCTATTATTGTTTAAAAATCTTATAGAGTCTCCCTAATTTTAGTTTCCAACTCCTCAAGTAGTTCGGGATTGTCTAAGATAATATCCTTAACGGCATCTCTTCCTTGTCCAAGTCGAGTTTCGCCATAGGAGTACCATGAGCCACTTTTCTTAATAATATCTTTTTCAACTCCAATATCTATAATTTCACCAACTTTGGAAATTCCCAAGCCAAAAACAATGTCAAATTCGGCAGTTTTGAATGGAGGAGCCACTTTGTTTTTAATAACCTTCACTCTAACCCTGTTTCCTGTGGGGTCGTCGCCAGTTTTTATTTGGCTAATTCTTCTAATATCCAATCTCACTGAAGAGTAGAATTTTAGAGCATTACCACCGGTTGTAGTTTCTGGGTTTCCGAACATTACACCAATTTTTTCGCGTAATTGGTTAATGAAAATACAGCAACATCCAGTTTTGCTAATTGTGGCAGTAAGTTTACGAAGTGCTTGCGACATCAGTCGGGCTTGCAGACCCATTTTAGAGTCGCCCATTTCGCCTTCAATTTCGCTTTTTGGCGTAAGTGCTGCCACAGAGTCTATCACTATGATGTCGATAGCACCAGAGCGTATAAGGTTTTCGGTAATTTCCAAAGCTTGCTCGCCGTGGTCGGGTTGCGAAACCAAAAGGTCGGAAACATTGATTCCCAATTTTTCGGCATAAAATCTGTCAAAGGCGTGTTCGGCATCTATGAAAGCTGCAATACCGCCTGCTTTTTGGGCTTCGGCTATTGCGTGCAGTGCCAAAGTGGTTTTTCCAGACGACTCTGGTCCATATATTTCAACCACTCTACCGCGTGGAAACCCGCCAACACCAAGTGCTACGTCCAAACTTATGGAACCAGTGGAGATGGCATCCATTTTTTCAACAGGCTCATCGCCCAATTTCATAATGGAACCTTTACCATAGGTTTTATCAAGTTTATCAATGGTTAGCTGCAAAGCTTTGAGCTTTTCTTGCTTAATTTTGTCTGTTTCTTTACTCATAATTCTCTATTTATATGATTCTAAAATCTGTTCTGCGTGGGCTTTCGTTTTAACTTTGTCAAAAATCTTTTCGATATTGCCATTTTCATCAATTACAAAAGTAGTTCTTTTTGTTCCAAGAAACGTTCTGCCCATAAATTTTTTTTCACCCCAAACTCCATAATCATTTACAATTTTTTTCTCAGTGTCGGGTAGGAGCGGAAAAGGGAGTGAGTGTTTGTCCGAAAATTTTTGATGCGAAGCTTCACTATCTATGCTAATTCCAATAATTTCAAATCCAGCCTTTTGTAATATAGAATAATTGTCTCTCAAATTGCACGCTTGAGCCGTACAGCCGGGCGTATTATCTTTTGGATAGAAGAAAATAATAAGTTTTTTTCCTAAGTAATCAGATAGTTTTATTTCGTTTCCAAATTGGTCAATTCCCACAATTTCGGGTGCTTTTTTGTCTATTTCTATATTGTTCATTTTTCAATTATTTAGTTTTAATACTTTTGTTATAATAGTCGCAAGTCTCTGTTAATCCGCATTTTGAGCAAGATGGGTTTTTTGCTTTGCAAATATATCTGCCGTGCAAAATAAGCCAATGATGAGCAATAGCCCACTTCTCTTCGGGAATATATTTATTTAAGACTTTTTCGGTTTCCAAAGGGTTTTTTGAATTTTTTGTGAGTCCAATTCGATTTGCCACTCTGAAAACGTGGGTGTCAACGGCAATAGCTGGCGTGTCGAAGGCTACAGATGCCACCACATTGGCAGTTTTTCTGCCCACACCGGGCAAAGTTTGAAGCTTGTCTATGGTATCGGGAATTTCGCCATTGAAGTCGTTTACAACTTTCTGAGCCATGCCCAGCAGGCTTTTGGCTTTGTTGTTGGGATATGAGCACGATTTTATAAACATAAAAATATCTTCAACTTTGGCATCAGCAAGTGAATAGATATCAGGATATTGCTCAAAAAGTGGAGGTGTGATAATGTTTACTCTTTTGTCGGTACACTGAGCCGATAGAATAACGGCAACAATGAGTTCATAAGTGCTATTGTAGTCCAATTCTGTTTCGGCTACAGGCATGTTTTTTTCAAAATAATCTATAATAAAAGCGTATTTTTCTTTAAGTCTTTTGGACATTTTTTTGTTTTATTAGTTCAAAACAAATTTAGGAAATAAAATTTGATTTGAAGAAGAATAGAACAATTATTTTTTCCAAGGCTTGATTATAAAGTTATGCGAAACAATAGAACTTCTATCTCTTTTTGTTTTTAGATTTGTAGCCCTTCAAATAGTCTATATCGTAGGCTGGTGTTGGCTTTTCATCTTCCAATAAGACCTTAGAAACTTGGATATCCTTTGAGAGTTCTTCAATATCTATAATTCTCTTGATATATCCTTCAATAATTTCGAAAAACTCCACTTCGTTTTCGCCAATAAGCAAAATGTTTATTCCCTCTTTCATGGCTCTGCCAGTACGACCAGAGCGGTGGATAAAGTCGCCAGGTATTTCAGGGATGTTAAACTGAATTACGTGCGAAATATCGTCAATGTCGATGCCGCGAGCCACAACATCTGTGGCAATCAAAATTCTAACTTCACCTTCGCTAAACTTTCTAATGGCTGCCAATCGCTGATTTTGAGATTTGTTGGAGTGAATAACAGTGACTTGATCTTTGAAGTTTTTCTCCAATGCATGGCTTATTAAGTCGGCATGTTTTTTTGTAGGTGCAAAAAGTAGAACTTTTTCGTACTCATCTTTTTTAAGTTCTACATTTAGGAAATTTATTTTTGTGTTGAAATTGTGGGCATAAACAGCTCTTTGCGTAATTTGTTCTAAAGGTGTACCCGATGGTGCAATTTCCACTTTTTTAGCACTTTTGAAAAAACGCACCACAAATTCGTCAATCTCTTCTGATAAAGTAGCCGAAAACATTAAGCTTTGAATTTTATCTGGTACCGTTTCCAAAATTGAAGTTATTTGAGGTCTAAATCCCAAACTCAACATTTCGTCAACTTCGTCTATCACAATGATTTTTAGTTCTTTAGTTCGCATAACGCCAGCCATTATCAGGTCGTAAATTCTTCCCGGAGTGGCAATAATAATGTCGCTACCAGCAAAAACTGCATCTTTGTCGCGTTGAATATTTCTGCCACCATAAACGGCTACCGTGCGGACAGATATGTATTTTGCAGCTTTTCGAATCTCCTTTTCAACTTGCAAAACCAATTCGCGAGTGGGTACTAAAACCAAAACTCGTGCATGACGTTGTTTTGAGAATTTTAAATTTTGAAGAATTGGCAAAACATAAGCCATAGTTTTGCCAGTACCAGTTTGAGCAACACCGACAAGGTCTTTCCCTGCCGCAATGTGCGAAAAACATTGGTGTTGAATTGGAGTAGCTTCGTCAAATTCTAAATCTGATAAAGCATTTATCAACTCTTTTCTGAGTTTTAAATCTTGAAAGCTAAGTGTTTTATCCATAATGTTTTGCAAAAATAATAAAAAATATCCGACTTGGATTTTTCTGCTACACTAAGTGCAAATTGCCAAACATTTTGTATATTTGTAAGATAATATCGATTTATGAAAAAGTCAGCCTTTATAATCCTATTTTTAAGCTTTTTGTTTTGTGCTAATGCCCAGCAGTTTGGCGTAGGAGCATCTGCGATTTATAATTTTCAGTCGGAAGGTTTTGGCTTTGGCTTTCGTGGCAATTTGATGCCTAATACTAGTTTTTCTTTAGTCCCTCAATTTTCGTTTTATCCGTCATTCAACAAGGTTAATGAGTGGATTTTGGGTTTGGGAGCTGAGTTTAAAATTGTAAAAACTCCTCAGTTTTTTGTTTATGGTCTTGCTCATGCAGGATACAATTCATGGAAAAATTTTGATGAATCGCCCATGGAAAATGCTAAAAAAAATAATTGGAATCTGGAAGTGGGTGGCGGAATCTCTACTTGGCATTGTTTGCGTCCGTTTTTGGAATGGCGTTACAATGTAAAATTTATGGAATCGCCAGTGCAATTGGGTGTAATATATGTTTTTAATTGTAAGTCGGGGGCTTATCAGCGTGGTGGAGCCAGTTCTGGACGTGGTGGCTGGAGCGTGTTTGGGTCGCGCCGTCGCAGTGGAAGTTGCCCTGCCTATGGAAATTAATTTTTTAACCTAAAAACAAAACCGATGAAAATATTTAGAATTTCAATTGTGCTTTTAGTAAGTATTTCACTTTTTTCATGTAAAAAAGATAGAATTCAAAAGTCGAAAAAAGAGTATGAAAATATTTCTACTTACTTAGATTTAAAAAAACAGCAAGAACAAGTTTTTGTCATCGATACATTGGGTGAAACCCCTATAATAGGTAATTTAGGAACCAAAATTTTGATTTCTAAAGATTGCTTGATGAGGCAAAATGGCGATTCGGTTTACTTTCCATACATGATTAAACTTGTAGAGCTATATTCGCCCAAGGATATGATTTATCACCAAATGCCTTCGGTTTCGTCTCAAGGAGTTTTGCAAACCGATGGTGAAATTCGTCTTCGAGCTTTTAAGGGTAATGAAGAACTTTTGTTGCGACCCGATCCTTGCCAGTGTGAGGTGCATCTGCCCAATGAAAACCCCAAAACATACATGAGAGTGTTTTATGGTTTCGAAAATAATGGAATTCCCAATTGGACATCAAATCTTCAAGATTTTGGCATTATTTCAAGTTTAAGTCCATTTTTTGAGACTATTGATTCTGGCTACAAAGGTCATTTGGCACGCCTTGGTTGGTTTGCTTGCGATGCACCCATTGCCAGTGATAATGGTGCACAACTAACTTTCACTTCCACAACTGACGAACTAGAAAATATTGGAATTTTTATTTATTTGAATGGAACAAATAGTTTAATTCAAGTTTATAATATGGAATCTATAATTTTACCGCTTGGTTATAATGCTAAAATTATTTGCTTGGGTATTGATTCGGAAAATAGACTATATCAGTTTTATAAAGAGTTGATTATTAGTCAGTCGGAGGAAGTTGATGTTGAAATGACAGAGATTTCAGAAACTGCATTGGAAAGTCTATTATCCAATTTATAATATTGTAAATCGATTTTAATTTAAAGAATAAGAAAATGAGAAAAGTATTTAGAGTTTTTAGTTTAACATTTTTAGCTTTGTCTATTTCGCTAAGCTCTTGTAAGCCTAAAACGCAAGATGAAACGGCTACTGATTTTAACGATTTTAAATTTTTAGAATATAGCATAGAGGAGATGCATCAAGGTTTTGTAGATGGCGACTTTACTGTGGAAGAGGTTGTGCAAGCCTATTTGGATAGGATAGAAGCCTTAGATAAAAATGGTCCAAATCTGAACTCCTTTATTTGCTTAAACCCTGATGTCTTGGAAGATGCCAGAGCCTTGGATAAAGAGTTGAAAGAGGGCAAGGTGCGTGGTCCTTTGCATGGCATTCCTGTAACACTAAAAGATAATATCGATGCTAAAGGTATGCCCACAACGGCAGGCTCAAGAGCTTTGGAAAATTCATATCCTTTGGACGATAGTTTTGTGGCTAAAAAACTTCGCGATGCAGGTGCTATAATCCTTGGAAAAGTTAGCCTTAGCGAATGGGCAAATTTCAGGGGTTCGCTCTCCAGTAGTGGTTGGGGTGGAGTTATTGGTCAAACAAAAAACCCTTATTTTTTAGATAGAAATCCTTGCGGTTCCAGCTCTGGTTCAGGGGTGGCTGTATCGGCAAACCTTTGTATGTTATCCATTGGCACAGAAACAAATGGCTCCATTGTTTGCCCGTCGCATGCCAACGGAGTTGTGGGAATTAAGCCCACTGTGGGACTTATCAGTCGCCGCGGTGTTGTTCCCATTGCATCCACTATGGACTCACCCGGTCCAATGGGTAGAAGTGTTGCCGATGTGGCAATAGGTTTGGGAATACTTGCAGGTGTTGATATTGATGATGAAAAGACCTCTTTTGCTGAAGGAAAAATTCTTACCGACTACACAAGCTTCTTAAATATTGATGGACTAAAGGGTAAAAGAATTGGATTTTTCACAAAGCCTATGGGGGTACACTTTAAGGTTGATGAATTGATGAGTAAGACCATTGAACTGCTTAAAAATGAGGGAGTTGAAATTATTGAAATAGATGAAATTAGCATTCCCGAAACAGCTGCTAGTGCCTTTGAGGTGATGCTTTATGAATATAAAGATGGGTTAAATAAATATTTCGCCAGCTTAGGTCCCGATGCTCCTATAAAGAATTTGGAAGAACTAATAGAGTTCAATAAAAATGATGAAATTGAGTTGGAGTTCTACAACCAAGCATATCTGGAAATGGCTCAAGCAAAAGGCGACTTAGATTCGCCCGAATATAAAAAAGCACTTGCAGCTATGATTAAGCAGAGCAGGGAAGAGGGCATTGACAAAATTATGGACAAGCACAATTTAGATGCCATTGTTGCACCTACCGGAAGCCCCGCATGGAAAACCGATTGGACCAATGGCGACAGTTATCATATAGGCTCATCATCGCCATCGGCACAAGCTGGATATCCCATTATATCATTACCCATGGGCGTAATTGAAGACTTGCCAGTAGGAGTTTCCTTTTTTGGAAGAGCATGGAGTGAAGGTGTTTTAATTGAAATAGCCTACGCCTTCGAGCAAAAAACTAAACAGAGGATAGTACCAAAGTTTATTGCAAATTAATCAATGTTGATATTCAAAAACTCGCTCCTTAAATTTGTCGTTTTTTGAGCGAGTTTTTTGTTGCCAGCTTGTCATCTCTCATCTCTAAATCAAGAATATTTCTCCAAATGTTCAAGTTTTTTTCTGTCAAGGATACTAATGTCTTTTCCTTCCAATGAAATTATTTCTTCTTTTTCAAATTCTTTCAGAAATTTGATGGCACTTTCGGTGGCAATGGAGGCGAAGTTTGCCAAATCTTGGCGACTTAGTTCAGGGAAAATTTTTATATCCGAAAATTTGTCGCTACTCAAATATAGTAGTGCCGAGGCCAATTTACCACGCATCTGACGGGTGGTGAGATTGTGTATTATACTCAAATATTGTTTCTCTTTTCTAAAATTGCGACTGGTAATTCTCATGGCAAACTTCGGATTGCTCAACAAAACTTCTTGCATAATCTCTTTGTCAATCATGCACAAACTAGCATTGCCCACAGCTACAGCAGAATAACTATATTTATCTTCTCCAAAAATTGTCGAAAAAGCTAGAAAATCGCCCTCGCGATGCAAAAATAGATTCAATTGTTTATCGCTGCCTGTTTGCAAATATGTCCGCACCAAACCACCTACAATCAGTAAAACGTGAGACGAAAATGCATCTTGTTTAAAAATTGTTTCGCCAGCCAAATACTCAACCCGAGTCTTGTTTTTGTTGATAATTTCTAACTCTTGCGGTGTTAAATCCAAAAAGCAAGAGACCAAATTCTCCAGTTCATCTGAAAAGTTTTTTGAAGTACTCATAAGCTATTTATTACATTTCAAAAGTAGTACAAATTTTCAATATCGACAAATGTCAGTTAAAAAGCTGAATTATGTCAGCTCCATTTTCTTGCAGATTCTCAACACTGACTGTAATTTTGCATCATCAAATTTTAATTATTAAAACAAATAAAAAAGAAAATCATGAAGTACTTACAAACAGCCGTAGAAGAGATAGAAACTGCCCAGCAGTTGGAAAAAATAATTAGCGAAAACGAAAATGTAATGGTTTGCTGTGGTCGTATGGGACCAATGTGTATTCCTGTTTATGATATCATGGAAGAGTTGGAAGAAGAGCGTCCAAATATAAAATTCTATTCCATGGCTTTTGATACGCCAGAGGCTGCGGTAATTAGAAATGCTCCTGAATGTCAGGGTTTTATGGGCTTGCCATTTACAATGTATTATAAAAACGGAAAAGTAGCAAAAGCTACAACAAGCATACAATCTAGAAAACAAATTACAGATATTTTAGATGAGCATTTTGCGTAATATAACATAACAATGTTTTGATTTAGTGCTGTTTAGCCGTTTCAAAACATGAAAACTTAATGGGAGAACAATATGGAAAAAATATATGATGTGATGATTTTGGGTGGTGGAGCTGCAGGACTTACTGCTGGTATTTATGCTTCGAGGGCAAAATTAGATACAATAATATTAAACGAAGGAGTGGTTGGTGGTCAAGTTGTTTTGACCAACGAAATCGCCAATTATCCCGGGGTAAAGACAGTTAAAGGCTACGAACTTTCGAATATAATGCGAAAACAAGCCAAAGATTTTGGTGCCACTATTCGTACAAGTTTGAACTTGATTCGCTACAATTTAGAAGGCGAAATAAAAGAAGTTGAAAACGATGATGGAAGAGTTTTTAAGGCTAAAACTGTAATTATAGCATCGGGTGGAAAACCAAGAGCTCTGGGAATACCCGGCGAAAACGATTTTGAAGGCAGAGGCGTTTCTTATTGTGCAACCTGCGATGCCGATTTTTTCCAAGATAAAAAATTACTGGTTATTGGTGGTGGAAATTCAGCATTGGAAGAGGCTGTAACTTTAACAAAATTTGCTTCAAAAGTTACCATAATTCACCAATTCGACCATTTTCAAGCCTTCGAACATGCCATTGAAGAGGTCAAAAATAATCCTAAAATAGACTTTATTATGTCTTCCGAGCCACGTGCATATATTGGAGAAGATAGACTTGAAAAAGTTAGAATCGAAAATATGCTCAATGGCGAAATTTCGGAAATTGAAACCGATGGAGTTTTTGTATTTATCGGCTACGAGCCTAATACACTGAAAGTTAAAGATATAGTGAAACTGAACGAGAAAAATGAAATTGTTGTAGATTCCGATATGAAAACAGATATTCCTGGAGTTTTTGCGGCAGGCGACTGTATTGCCAAAAAATATAGACAGGTAACAACTGCCGTTGCAGAGGGAACTATCGCTGCCTTGAGTGCAGCAGAGTATTTGAGAAAATAGAAACTGTTTAAACTTTTCATAATATAATGTTTTAAGAGGGCTGCATTTTGTAGCCCTTTTTTTTGTTTAAAATCCCAATAAATACCAAAAAAATTCCCACTTTTATTTATTTTTCTTATTTTTGACAAATAGCTTTGTTACATGGGACTTTTTTATGCCTTAATTTTATCATTTATCTTGTGGGTTGTTGTTCGCAATCACTCATTTTTTCGCCTTGACGGAATCAGAAACGAAGCCATGCGAAAGGTGTTTTTGTTAAAACTATTTGCTGCATTTTGTTTCTATGCAGTTTATACATATTACTACACAGATCGTTCTACATCAGATATTTATAAGTATTTTGATGATGCTACTATAATGTATAATGCACT
>LSQX01079317.1_pt1 | contig 23790 bp, 17 predicted proteins | sample 654561 | NCBI WGS metagenome assembly LSQX01 (sample SAMN04489861, study PRJNA283612) | anaerobic digester metagenome | isolation source: 4 biogas reactors fed with cattle manure at either 37C or 55C with and... | place: Denmark: Kongens Lyngby | collected 2014
CCCAATGCTCCATCACCTGAGAGGGTAGCTCCACAAAATCACGGGGTACGTTTCCGGCCGTCCGGTCATAAGGTCCGTCGGAAAACAATCCGTGCAACGCATGTCCAAATTCATGGAATAGTGTGGTGACTTCCTCGAAGCTCAGGAGCGCCGGGGTGTCTCCTGACGGACGGGTGAAATTCATCACAATGGAGCCTATGCGGGGAATACGCTCACCATCACGCCAAGTGGCACTTCGGAATCCGGTTGACCACGCTCCCACCCTTTTGCCGTCGCGCGGATGAAAATCAAAATACATGACACCTAAATTGGAACCATCTGCTTCCAATACTTCATACACTTCTGCCTCTTCGTGATAAGTAGGCCAGTCGCGCCGTACAAGCTTCAGTCCATACAGCTTTTCTACCACATGAAACAATCCTTTTTTAGCATTTTCAAGACTAAAATAGGGCTTAAGTGCTTCTTCATCCAGATCAAACTTTTGTTTACGAAGTTTCTCGCTGTAATACCACCAGTCCCATGAGGCAAGCTTGAAATCAGCACCTTCGCTGTCGGCTATAGCCTGCATCTCTTTTAAGTCCTTCTTAGCCATCTCCATAGCCGGATTCCACAGCTGCATCAAAAACCCATAAACAGCATCAGGTGTTTTGGCCATGTTTATGTCAATAATGAACTCTGCATGGTTGGCAAATCCCAAAAGTTTAGCCTTTTCATCGCGGAGTTTAACTATTTTTTTAATGACCTCTTTATTGTCGAAGGCATTGTCATTATCGCCCCGCATAAAGTAACCCCGATAGAGCTTTTCGCGCAAATCGCGGTTTTTTGCATACTGCAAAAAGGGAAGCATACTGGGTTTAGCCAGCGTAAAAACCCATTTCCCTTCCTCACCAAATGCTTTAGCATCATCTGCTGCACGGGCAATCACATCCTCTGGTAGCCCTTCCAGACCGGTCTTGTCATCAATCACCAGTTTGAAATTACGGTTGGTTTCTGCCAGCAGGTTTTCGCCAAACTGAAGACTCAGTTTAGAGAGCTCTTCATTGAGTGCTCTGAGTTTTTCCTGATTTTCCTTTGATAGATTGGCGCCGCCGCGAACAAAATCTTCATAATACTTTTCGGTGGCGCGCATCTGCTCCTTGTCCAGCCCCAGTTCATTTCGACGCTCATAGATACTTTTTATTCTTTCAAAAAGCAGAGGGTTTAATGAAATATTATCATAATGCCTTGTCATCAGGGGAGCAACTTCCCGTGCAAGTTCCTGCATCTTGTCGTTTGTGTTGGCTGAATTTAGAGGATAAAAAGTGCCTGTAACCTTGCTCAATAATTTGCCTGACTTGTCAAACGTCAGGATGGTATTTTCAAAGGTTGGCTCATCTTTGTTGGCAAGAATGGCATCAATTTCTGCCTCGTGCTGTTCAATACCCTCTTTCAGCGCCGGAAGGTAATGCTCAATTTTGATTTCATCAAACGGAGGTACGCCGTGAGGTGTTGTCCACTCTTTAAAAAAAGGATTTTCCATGTCAACTTGTGATTCTTTTTTCTGATTTTGGCATGAGGTTAAAAATATACCTGCCACATAGAAAAAAATTAAAACTCTCTTCATTTTTTTTAATTTTTAATTTTTTTAAAAGTACAAAAATAATCAGTTTGAGCTATAATTTAAAGCAATTATGGCAAAGAAAAAACGAAGAGCGTAAAATATTCCAATTCATACCATTACGAATGTATGTTAAATTCAGGTTCTGTCAATTTTGCACCTCACTTTTCTCTTTTTTACTATTTTTGCTCTCTAAATGCAACATTATTAATGGACATTAAAATTCTACATGCATTTCTGCTCACCACATTTGCCGGACTCTCTACCGGGATTGGCAGCGCTATAGCGCTTCTTGCCCGGCGGACAAATGCAAAACTGCTGTCCGTTTCTCTTGGTTTTTCAGCAGGAGTGATGATTTATATCTCTTTTGTGGAAATTCTTGCCGAAGCTGAAAACATTTTCTGCAGCCGGTTTGGTGAATTCTCCGGATCAATTTACACGGCAATCGCCTTTTTCGGAGGCATCTTTCTTATCGCCATCATTGATAAGTTTATCCCTTCCTTTGAAAATCCGCATGAAGTTCGTTCGGTGGAGGATATGTCCCAAAAAATAACTAAGAAGAACAACAGACTCTACCGGACAGGTATTTTTACAGCTCTTGTTGTTGCCATCCACAACTTTCCCGAAGGAATTGCCACTTTTATGACAGCCCTGCACGACCCTTCCATCGGAATTGCCATTGCCATTGCGATTGCTATCCACAACATCCCGGAGGGGATTGCCGTTTCAGTGCCCATTTATTATGCAACGGGAAATCGCCGAAAAGCATTCTGGTACTCTTTCCTTTCGGGACTTGCCGAGCCGGCAGGTGCAATTTTGGCTTACCTGATTCTATTTCAATTTATTGAATCGGGCGATTCTGAGGTATTTTTTGCATCAATCATGGCAGCGGTTGCCGGCATCATGGTGTTCATTTCACTTGATGAGTTACTTCCTTCAGCCAAGGAATTTGGTGAGCACCACTGGGCTGTTTACGGGCTGATTGCCGGCATGGCCCTCATGGCTGTGAGTTTAATTGCCTTTATCTAACTCCTTGTAATATTTGCAGACCGGGCGGAGTCCGCAAATTTCGCACTTGGGTTTTCGTGCCACACAAACATATCTGCCATGCAGAATCAGCCAGTGATGTGCGATGGAAACCAAATCTTCGGGAATATATTTCAACAGTTGCTTCTCTGCAGCCAATGGCGTTTTGGCATTGGTAGTCAACCCAATGCGGGCAGATACCCTGAACACGTGGGTGTCAACAGCTAATGCAGGCTTGTGATAAACAACCGAAGCAATCACGTTTGCCGTTTTACGGCCAACTCCAGGAAGCTTTTGCAAGTCGCTCACATCTTCAGGAACCTTTCCGTCGAAAAGTTCCAATAGTTTTTGAGCCATACCCACAAGATGCTTTGACTTATTATTTGGATAGGAGCAGCTTTTAATGTACTCGAAAACTTCGGCAGGTTCAGCTTCTGCCATTTTTTCAGGGGTTGGATAGCGTTTTAAAAGCTCCGGAGTAATCAGGTTTACCCGTTTGTCGGTACACTGCGCCGAAAGTATTACAGCAACAATCAACTGGAATGGATTTTCATATTCCAGCTCTGTTTCAGCTACGGGCATAGTCTTCTGAAAGTAACGGATAACATATTCAAAAAGCTCTTTTTTTCGCATCTCTCACATTTTTGGTCAAAATAAATAATTTTTTTGGAATCCGGCATTTCCCAAAAACAGGTTCTCGCGGAATGAATTACCAATTAAGAGTGATAATGAGGATGGTTTAAAGTTGTTGAATTAATGGAAAACAGAAAATTCTGAAGAAATTAAATTCACACAGCATTTACAATTTACCACTACAAAGGTTAGAGCAACACACTTGTTGTATGTAAATGTAAATGTGAATGTAAATTAAATATAATTTACTGTGATGCTACAACTCATTTTCCGGCATTTTTTTATCTGGCTCAATTGCGGCTATCGGCTCTTCTCCTTCAGATATTTCCGGTTGATTTTTGCGAATAAATCGAATTACCTCTTCCAGGGTTTCAGAGAATTTATCAAAATCTTCACCGTACAAAAACAGTTTGTGCTTTTCATACCTGAAATTTCCGGGTTCGATAAATTTTCTTTTACTCTCGGTGATGGTCAGGTAATATTCATTATTACGCGTGTTTTTCACATCGAAAAAATAGGTGCGCTTACCTGCCCTGATGGTTCTGGAGAAGATTTCCTCATGGACGACGTATTCCTGTTCCTTTTTTTCTCTACTTTCGTCAGCTCTTTCCATGCTATCAATTTTCGGTTTTTGTTTTCAAGACCAAAAATAGAAAAATATTCATGGAAAAGTAAATCCAACCGGATAAATTGCGAATGTTATTTTTAGATCGGACAGAAGCGCCTATATATCAGTCTTTTGCTCAGCCACTGATTTTTTTACTTCGTTCAATGGACTGAAGTGCCAGATAATTATCTCCAAACCTGCCCAGGTTTTCAATCTCATCGTCAAACTGATCAAAATGCCTCTCCTCATCTCCCACCAAAGATTCAAAAAGTTGCTTGGACACCGCATCGGCATTTTTTGCACATTCGTTTGCCCAGTTGTTATAGTCCTTTGCACTGGATTCCTCCATTTGTGCCGCAATTTTCAACATCTCCTTAACATCCTGAATCTGTTTCACCTTACCGGAAAGTTTCATGTCCACATCGCCTTTGAGAAAAATGATGCGTTCAGCCAGTTTTTCCACATGAACCATCTCTTCAATGGATGTGCGTCTAAATAAATTTGCCAGCAGATTGTATCCCTGATCATCGCAATGAAAATGGAAATACATATACTGGTGAACTGCCAGAAGTTCGTCGGCAACCGCCGCATTTAATAATTCGATACTCTTTTCTTTCATTTCAGTTGAATTTTTTAAAATTTATATAAAGGCAAATGTAATAAAACTTCATATTTCATCTCATACAGAAAAATAGTTTCATCAGTTTTAAATAATCTGTTGTTCTGTTACGGAGGGATGTTCCAACCTTTTACTTTCTGAGGCTTAAGCTTGTAGTAGTAGTATAGTTATTTAGTTATTTTATTGATCACAAGTGCGATGGCGCCATCTCCCGTAACATTGCAGGCTGTTCCAAAGCTATCCATAGCAATATAAAGTGCTATCATTAAGCCTATCATCTCTTCATTAAATCCCAACATAGATTGCAAGATACCTATGGCGGCCATAATCGCACCACCCGGAACACCAGGTGCAGCAACCATCGCTATTCCCAACATAAAAATAAAACCTGCAAAAAGGGTGAAACTAAAGGGCACCCCTTCTAAAATCATTATCGCCATTGCGCATGCTGTAATTTTCATAACACTCCCCGATAGGTGAATGGTCGCACATAGCGGAATCACAAAACCTGCAACTTTTTCAGAGACGCCATTTTTCAGCGTTTGCTTTAAAGTCACCGGAATAGTGGCAGCGGAGGACTGCGTCCCCAAAGCTGTAAAATAAGCAGGCATCATGGTAGCTAATAAGCGTAACGGGTTCTTTTTTACAAGGATTCCCGTAACCGTATATTGCAGCAGCAACAGGATGATGTGCAAGGCAAAAATAACACCGATGATGTTTACAAATACAGAGAGTATTGAGTACACTTTCCCGGTAAAAGACATATTTGCAAATATGCCAAATATAAATAACGGCAATAGTGGCACAATAACCTTCTCAATGAGCTGCATTATAATTATTTGAAAATCTTTAACTACTAATTTTAAGGTTGATTTTTCCTGATAAGCCAGTCCTAACCCAATTACAAACGCCAATACCAGAGCTGTCATTACATCTAAAACTACCGGGATAGTGATTGTAAAATAGGGCGCTAATTCTTTTGCGGTTTCAGCTATTTGGGCCGTTTTATCGGCATGAGATGCCAGGAGTGATGAGAAAATACCCAAAGTGGTAAAATAGGTCATAAAACCTGAAAAAAGCGTGGAGCCGTAAGCAATAGCAGTAGTCAGTAAGAGTAGTTTTCCTGCCCCTCCTCCCAAATCTGATATGGCTGGCATAATCAACCCCATTATGATTAGGGGAATTGCAAAGTTTAAAAACTGACTAAAGAGAGCGTTAAAAGTGGCAAAAATTCTATTTACAGATTCAGGGAAATAAAGGCCAAAAACAATTCCCAAAACAATGGCTAAGAAAACCTTAAACAGTAAATTGGAAAATAAACGCTTCATAACTGCATATTTAATAAAAAAGAGTGGTTTGCTCCTTATGATTTAATGAGTCAGCTAAGATAGAGGGAATCGCTTTATGAACGAATTTTTGAAGCTTATTTATTTACTGCTTATAAAAACTAACAGGAGATTAAGAAGATTTAAAAGTGTTGTTATAAATTAACAGTGGTGCAAAATTATTCTTTTACCCAGTCCACAATTCTTTTGTCATCAGGTTTCACCCTGGACTCAACCATATCGACCAGCTTTCCGTTCTCATCAATGAAATATTTTTGAAAATTCCAGTGCACTTCTGAATCCATCACTCCATTTTCTGATTTGGAGGTCAGCCATTTGTAGAGTGGATGCATGTCATCTCCCTTCACCGAAATCTTTGACATCATGGGGAAAGAAACACCATAATTCATTTGGCAAAACTGTGCGATTTCTGAATTTGTGCCGGGCTCCTGGCTTTTAAAATTATTTGCAGGAAAACCGATAATAACAAACTTATCTCCACCCCAATTTTCATATAACTGCTGAAGCTGCTCATACTGTGGCGTAAATCCACATTTAGATGCAGTGTTGACTATCAGCACCTTTTTTCCTTTCAATGTTGAAAAATCAAAAGGTTTTCCTTCAATGTCGTTTACAACAAAATCGTAAAACGATTTTTGGGCCGAAATTCCACCTGAAACGGTTATCATACTTAGAATCAAAATTATTTTTTTCATCACTAAATGTTTTTCTCAGTCAAAAAAACAAATAGAGAGAGATAATGTTTCTTAAAATTTCAATTTCAGCGGGTTGATTTCCAAACAGAAACGACCTTTTCCAGTTTCTCTTTGAATTCGGGATGTGAGTCATAAAACACCTGATTATCAACTTTTTGAATATCTTCTGCATTAGTGGCATTATACTGAATGGGAAGTGTATTCTCCTTACAAAAAAGGTAGTTTTCTTTCACGAGATTGGTTGTTGCCTGATGAAAGCGAAGCGGCGATTTGGCAATATTATAAATGATATTGTTAGCCACAACCACATCAGTTGTCCCTTCATCGAGAAACATTCCGTTACTTTCAGCTCTGCCTGCATTCAGGCTGACATCATGAATCAAATTGTCGATAATTTTACTTCCTGGCTGCAGTCCAAGCATATACACTCCTCCGCCATCGCTGAGTTTCTGCATAATGTGGTGGATGTGATTACCGTCAATTGTATTTTCGCGGCATGGCGTCGGAGTTGGATTCCACATCCAGCCGATGGAAATTCCGGTATAGGGCAGATTAAAAATCTCGTTGTCTCTGATTTTGGTTCCGGCAGTGAACCCGCACCAAACACCAACAGCACCATAGAACTGTTTACCACATTCTGTTATCGTGCAGCGCCCAATGACATTTTCCGATGCAACCTGATCCTGTGCTGATTTCCACCACTCTTCGCCATTCACCAGCCGGTCTCTCCCTTCGCCAATCATTATGCCGTTTCCGGAAATATCTTCAAACCGGGAACCGGAAATGGTGCAATTCCTGCAACCATCAGCCAGCCAAATACCGCTTCCGCCAAGGTTCTCAAAAACACAATTTCTAAATGAGCAATCCTTCAGCCATTTCCCCATAACAGCGGGCGGCACCACGTTCCAGGCACCATTCCCGGGACGTGGATCAAAATGGCAGGCTTGTATGCCACAATAACCTTTTTGTGGAATATTCCAGGCTGAATATCGGAAGGCAATGCCTTCAAAATGAATATTCTTCAACGGCTTTTCTTCCGAGCCGGAGAGTAGCACCAATCCGTGCGATAGGGGAACGATAATTTCCAAATCTTTTGGATTGAGTTGTGCGGGCAGTTTCAGTAAAACAGTTCTATCCTCCGGGTTGATAAACCATTCATAATCGGCATCCAGAAATTCCATTGCATTTTCCATGAAATAGCGCGGGTTGGGTTCCCATCCATCAATATTAAAAAAAGCAAGTCCTCTGGTGCCGATAGTATCTATCGCAGTAAGTCTATTTTGCTCATAATCAATATCTTTTACTCCAATTCTTGTGATTGACCAGTCATGCAGAAAAACCAATTCTATGCTTTCTGTGTTTTCCATTTGCGGAAAACCCCCAGTTTCAAAATAAAAATTGGTTCGCCGGTCTTCCCCACTCTTTTTAATACGTAAAAAACCGACGTTTGGAAACCTTGCTCTCACCGCCCGCCGGGTTCCTACAAACAACTCACGGGGAAGCTGCTCTTTATCAAAAAATTTGGGTAGCTCTGCTCTCCACAAGTCATCTTCTCCACTTTGCCAATTTTCAATTTTCACACCGCCTGATATTTCAGGCTCTGCTCCCGGCATTGCTTTGAAAATCAATTTTCCTAATGAATTCTTTAGATTTTCAGATTCTATTTCAATCGGTTTATCAATGAAATAGGTTCCATCGCCGAGCCAAATCCGGCAATCTCTTTGAGATTTTTTGCCAAATGAAGTTTCCACTGCTTCGATTGCCTTTTGAATCGTAGCAAACGGTTTCCGAAATGAACCCGGACTGGAATCGTTTCCTTCGGGCGACACATAAATATCGGCACTGCACCCCGTGAAGAACCACAATAGCATATAAGCTAAGAGTGCTAACAGATTGGTTTTCATCATATAATTTTAAATATTTTGAGTAACAGATATTCGGCCAGTTCATTTTTTTTGGGAGTCGCTTTTGCCTGCATTGCAAATATAATCAAAAAAGCAAACCTGTTTTAGCGTATCACTCTTCACTTCTTTGAGAAAAGTATTTAAAGCTCTGTCCGTGCAAAGGGCACAACATCCTGACCGGCAAATTCATTGTTCAGAAATTTATAATATCCCGTAATTGCAATCATCGCGGCATTATCCATCGTATATTCAAATTTTGGGATAAAAAGATTCCATTTATGTTTTCCGGCATATTCCTTCAAGGTGTTTTGTAGTCCGGAATTTGCTGAAACACCCCCCGCAAGGGCAATTTCCCTGATTCCGGTCTGCTTGGCTGCTTTCTTTAGTTTGTTGAGCAGAATATCAACGATAGTATATTGCAGTGAAGCACACAGATCGTTTAAATTTTCCCGGATAAAGTTTTCGTTATCCTTTAAATTATCGCGCAAAAAGTAGAGGAAACTGGTTTTCAATCCACTGAAACTATAATCAAGACCTGCAACTCTTGGTTTAGAGAATGTGAAGCGGTCAGGATTTCCGTCTTGCGCCAGCCGGTCAACATGTGGGCCGCCCGGATAGGGCAATCCCATAACTTTTGCACATTTGTCGAATGCCTCGCCGGCAGCATCATCAATAGTTTGTCCAATAACCTTCATATTCAGATAGTCGCGCACCAGAATAATTTGCGAATTTCCACCGGACACAAGAAGGCATAAAAACGGAAATTTCGGAGGATTGTATGCACCTTCCCGCTCGCGGATAAAAAGCGCCAGCACGTGCCCCTGAAGGTGATTAACATCTATGAGCGGAATGCCGGCAGCCAGCGAAAACCCTTTTGCAAAGGAAGCTCCCACCAGAAGTGAACCCAGCAATCCGGGTCCCCGGGTAAATGCCACCGCCGAGATTTCATTTTTGGAGATTCCGGCGCGGACAATTGCACGGTCAACCACCGGCACAATATTTTGCTGGTGTGCGCGAGAAGCCAGTTCCGGCACAACACCTCCATACTCTTCATGCACTTTTTGCCCGGCAATCACATTGGATAAAATTACTCCATCGCGAATCACTGCCGCAGAAGTATCATCGCATGAAGATTCTATCCCCAAAATAGTAACCGTGGCATTTTTTTTGTCAGTTAATTCAACTTCACCTATTTTTGTTTTATACATTTTTTAAACTGATTTTATGCTTACCCTTGTAAAAGTTATTAAACGCTGCCAGTTCATAAATCAACAGATTTTATGTTAATTTTATATCTGGAAAAAGTTAAGTTCGCTCACAATTTATAAAAAACAAAATTATTAAAAATAGCTGGAAAATATTACTTGTAGTTTTGGCAGCCTTCATTTGTATTTTGGGAGGTGCGTATTTCGCATTGCAAAACAGTGCAGTTCAAACCTATCTCACACGGGTTGCAGCAACGCATATTTCAAAAAAAATCGGAGCTCAGATTTCAATTGGCAAGGTTGATATTGCCTTTTTCAAAAAAATTATTCTAAAAGAAGTTTTGATAGAAGACCAACAGGCTGACACTCTGCTTTTTGTGGAATCAATTTCTGCAAGTATTGATATGCTGAAATTCAGAAGGCATCGGATTTCTTTAAGCAAACTGGAATTTAACAACACAAAATTCAATGCCCGCCGCGATTCATCAAGCACCTTTAATTTCAACTACATTATTGATGCGCTGAAAAGTGAGAAAAAAGAGCCCGGCGACTGGAGTTACCGGTGTCGTAATTTTGTTTTCACCAATGCCGATTTTTCATTTACTGACTTTGCAGAAACCGAACCGTTGACTTTTAACATAGCTGACATCCAGCTGCACTCATCCGGTTTTTATCTAAAAAATGATTCCGCAACTTTACAAATAGACCAGCTTACCCTGAACGACGGCAAACAGTTTATCATTAAGGAATTTAATGTACTTGCCGCTATGTCAGGAAATAGGATCATGCTGGACGATTTAAATCTGACAACCGGTTTTTCTCAGATAACCGAAAGTAATTTCAGCATCGAATTGCCCGCTGCCGGAGAAAACTTCATCGAATCGGTGCAGTTTGATCTCGAATTTTTACACTCCAAAATCAACTTTTCCGACATTTCCATGTTTGTTCCTTCGCTTAAAGGAATGGAACACACCATTGACTTTTCGGGACGGATAAGCGGTAACTCCGGCAATGTGAGGGGAAAAGACATTGAACTTTTTGTAGGCAAAAATACTTTTGCATCGCTTGATTTCTCCGTAAACGATATCTCCAACACGGAAACAATGTATCTTTTTTTTGATTTAAAAAACGCACAAGCATCATTTTATGAGCTGAGCCGGATAAAACTTCCTGATGGTGGAAAAAACAGATATTTAAAGTTCCCCGAAGGGCTTTATCAGGCGGGACTGGTTTCTTACCGTGGAAACTTCACCGGCTTTTTAACCGATTTTGTAACTTATGGTACGCTTTCCAGCAAAATGGGAAGAATCACCACCGACCTGTCGGTGCTGCCCGGCGACAGAAAGCGGATTACCTACCGGGGGAAAATTGCCACTGAAAATTTCAATTTGGGAGAGCTGATTAAAAATGACAATATCGGCGACATCACCTTCAATGGCAGTGTGGACGGGAAATATACACTGGCAACCAATGTAGCCACCGGGAAATTTGTAGGGGATGTTTCTCATGTTGAAATAAACAATTATCTCTACAAAAACATCAGGCTTGATGGAATTCTTGATAACAAAATGTTTGACGGGATGGCTGTTATGAATGACTCCAATCTGCAATTTGATTTCCTTGGAAAAGTAAATTTCAATCCCGAGCTGCCGATCTTTGACTTTCGCCTCGATTTGCAAAAAGCGCAGCTTGACAGTCTCAACTTCAGTAGTAAATATCCCGATGCTCAACTTTCATTTTTAATGGATGCGAATTTTTCGGGAAATCGCATTGACAACCTCATCGGTTCCATCGTTGTGCAAAGTGGTACCTATAAAAATCGCAACGGCGAAATTGACTTGTCCGGTATTCAGCTTAAATCTATTTCGAGCGGACTGAACGATTATCTCACTTTCAGCTCTCCCATGGTGGATGTGGAAATCAACGGACATTTCCATGTTCAAAATATCAAGGATGCTTTAGGGAGAAGCATGCAGCAATACCTTCCTGCCATTGGATATAAAGCTTCCAAGCAATCCATGGACAATAAATTCGGATATCAGATAAATGTGAAAAACCTGGACAATGTTACAGCGAGTTTCCTGCCGGGAATTAAAATCGACACTCCGTTTTTATTGTACGGACAAATGGATTCAGATAATTCGGTCTTTGAGCTGAAAGGCAGCATCCCGGCAATCCGTTCCGAAAAAATAATGATACGAAATATTTTCATCGGAAATAATCCCCATGAAAAAATTTATGTTTCCCGCTTCATGTTTGGTGAAATTCTGCTGAAAAACGGTATTGCGATAAACAACCTGACCATTGATTCCAAAATAGCCGACAATACCGTTTCCAACCATATTGCGTGGGGAAAAGAGGGAAAAAACAAATACAGTGGCGAGATTTCGGGCAAAGCAACCATTAGTCAGCCCAAAAGCTCTCCATATCTTCACTTTGACATTGAGGGGTCGGATTCGCATATTTCCATTGCAGACTCCACATGGCGAATCAATCCGTTTACCGCAAGTATCGACAGTTCATGCGTGAAAGTCAGCAATCTGAAAATCCACAGCAGTAATCAGCAGATTATTATCGACGGAATCGTTGCTGAGAATGATTCGAGCACGATTTTAGCCCTGTTTGACAATATCAAGCTAAGCAATCTGGAAGCCTACCTTGAGACGGATTTACCTCTCAGGGGAACGCTCAACGGCTTGGTTCAGCTTAATGACTATTATGGTCAGCGGCTGCTCCTTTCAAACTTAAAAATTGACGACCTGATATTCAGGGAGCACGACATTGGAAACATGTCGGTATATAACGTTTGGGAACCTGAAAAGCAACTTTTGAAATCAGATGTAAAAATTGAGAAAAACCAAAGGCAGAGCCTTCGCGCGAGCGGCAGCTACAATCCGGCAACTCGTGAAATATCCTACGATGTCAATGCCGACCAACTTTCATTGGTGGTTCTGGAGACCGTTATACGCAACACAATTTCCAACTTCCATGGAGATGGCACAGGCAGGGTAAAAATCCACGGAACACCGGACAATATTCTTCTCACCGGTGCTATTGAAGCATCAAACGCCGGATTGACCATCGATTTTACGCAGGTGAACTACAATTTTAGTGATTCTGTTTACTTTCGTGGCGATTCCATTCAGTTCAGAAAAATTTCCATAACCGACTTTGTCGGGAATAAAGGAACATTTGATGGTTCCATTGTGCACAAGAATTTTTCAGAAATGCAATATAACCTTTCAGTAGTAACTCCGCGAATAATTGCTATCAACACCACTTCGCGAGACAATTCCCAATTTTACGGGCATGTTGTCGCTAATGGGAGAATATATATTACCGGATACCGGAGCGATGTGAAGCTTTCCGGTTCGGGTACTACTTTGGCAGGAACAAATGTCAATATCTCCCTTGAAGATGAAAGTGAGCTGGAGAGATTTGATTTCATTCAGTTTGTTTCCACCGAAGACACAGTGAGGCAGCAGTTTCTGTTTCCGCGCAAAGAAAATGGCGCTTTCACCATGGACCTGACCATCACCGCAACTCCTGAAGCGAAAGTTCAGCTGATTTACAACTCCTACATCGGTGATGTTATCCGCGCACAGGGAGAAGGAATTTTAAGGTTTGGAATAAACAACGACGGCGACATTACCCTTTCAGGAGCCTATACGGTTGAAAAGGGCGATTATCTGTTTACCCTGCAAAACGTCATAAACAAACGATTTACAATCGAACAGGGCGGAACTATAACCTGGTCAGAAAATCCGTACAATGCAATCATCGACATTAGTGCAGTTTATAAGCTGAAAGCTTCGCTTTACGATTTGCTGGTGAACACCTATGAAAACGTATATCAGCATCAGCGCATACCGGTTGAGTGCAAGATTATTCTCACCGAAGAGTTGTCCAATCCAAACATCAGTTTTGCAATTGATTTTCCTTCAGTAGAAGATCGGCTGGTAGAGGAGGTGAAGCAGTTTTTTAATACCCCGGAGGAGATGAACAAGCAAATTTTGTCGCTCGTAGTTTTGGGAAAGTTCTATACACCGGAATACCTGCGGGGAACTTATGATGCACAAAACCCCAACCTTTTCGGTACCACAGCAAGTGAACTGCTATCCAACCAGCTAAGTAACTGGCTTTCACAAATCAGCAGTAATCTGGACATCGGACTGAACTATCGCCCCGGCAGCCAGATAACCAATAACGAAATTGAATTGGCGCTGAGTACTCAAATGTTCAACGACCGCGTTACCATCAACGGAAACATCGGAAACAACAACAATCCCAACTCAAGCAACAACAGCCAGCTGGTGGGTGATTTCGACATTAACGTAAAACTCACTCCTAACGGAAAACTCCGTTTCAAAGCATACAACCGCTCCAACAATAATCTGATTTATGAAACATCCCCTTACACACAGGGAGTCGGCTTTTCTTTTACGGAAGAGTACAACACCATAGAAGATCTCTTTGAAAAAATAAAAGCAATTTTTAACCGAAAAGAGGATCAGTGAAGAAAAAAATTTTAGATTTGCTTTAAAACATATTCAAGTAAAATTAAAGATTAAAATTTAAAAAGCAGTTTATGAAATATGCAGAAACCCTCAATGGAATTGCGATTGACGTTCAGGCAACCGACTATGAGATAGAAGATGCAGTAAAAGAACGAATCAGAAAATTGGTTACCCGCTTGTCAAGACGGTTTCAGGGAATAACCTACGTAGATATCTTTTTAGAAAACAAAGAATCCAAATCAACCAACCAGAAGCAGGTGAGCATTCGCCTCGGCATACCCGGTAACGATCCGTTTGCTTCCGAATATGGTGACAGCTTCATGGCACTTTTGGCCAGCATTGAAGAAAAACTGCGCCGGCAACTGGAAAAACGTCAAAATAAACCATAATGCCGCAAATTGTTATTGATGCACGATTTGTTGCACTCAGCACCGGTTTGAATGTTCGGCGGATACTCCAAGGGATAGACAGTATTCTGGATCACTGCCCACTTTCTGAATGCTACTGCACGTTTTGAAGAAATGGACGTTGAACCGTGAAAATCATCTTCACTGTATGCCTACTTCACCGTCCTGAATAAAGTGTAATTCAACCGAAAAGAAACCTGAGATAATTCAGAATTCCGTTTGAAAATGTATAATATTAATCTAATGAAAAAACTCAAGGAGCCTGTTGTTTCTAAAAAGGTATTAATACCATTCGTACTGATAACCAGCCTTTTTGCCTTGTGGGGATTTGCAAATGACATTACCAATCCCTTGGTGGCTGCATTCCAAACCGTAATGGAGATATCCAACGTCCGGGCTGCCTTGGTTCAGTTTGCATTTTATGGCGGCTATGCCACAATGGCTCTTCCTGCCGCTTTGTTTGTGAAAAAATACAGCTACAAAAAAGGGATTTTAATGGGTCTGTCACTCTATGCTGTAGGCGCACTTCTATTTTTTCCTGCTGCACAATACGAAATCTTTGAATTCTTTCTGATTTCACTCTACATTTTGACCTTCGGGCTGGCTTTTCTGGAAACAACAGCAAACCCATATATCTTATCAATGGGAGCACCGGAAACAGCTACAAGAAGGTTGAACCTTGCACAATCATTTAATCCTATGGGTTCGCTTCTGGGTATGTTTGTGGCATCCAACTATATTCTTTCTGCGCTTGAATCCGATAAACGTAATGCGGCAGGCGATCTGATTTTCACAACACTTGGCGAGGCTGAAAAAGCAGCAATTCGTACACATGACCTGTCAATTATTCGCGACCCCTACATTGTACTTGGACTTGTGGTAATTCTTATGTTCATAATCATTTCAACATCAAAGATGCCCAAATATATAAAAACAGATACTTCAGCAAAAACATCAGATACATTTAAACGGCTTTTAAAAAATGTTCGTTACCGGGAAGGTGTAATTGCGCAGGTTTTTTATGTTGGAGCACAAATTATGTGCTGGACATTTATTATACATTATGCCGGGAATCTGGGTATTTCAAAAGCTAATGCCCAGTATTACAACATAGTGGCAATGTCTATTTTTCTTTCAAGCCGGTTTATCAGTACCATGTTGATGAAATATCTTAATTCCCGCCTGCTACTTACCATTTTTGCCATTGGCGGCATGATAACCACCACCGGAGTCATAATAATTCAAGGCATGGCAGGACTTTATTTGCTCGTTGCAACTTCGGCTTTTATGTCTTTAATGTTTCCCACAATTTATGGAATTGCACTTGAAGGGCTGGGCGATGATGCTACCATTGGTGCAGCGGGGCTTGTTATGGCAATTGTAGGCGGAGCCTTAATGCCACCGCTGCAAGGCGCAATAATTGATTTTGGAACAGTAGGTTCAATGCCGGCAGTGAATTTTTCATTCATTTTACCTTTTATCTGTTTTGTAGTCATTGCCACTTATGGCTATCGCACATGGAAAGTACATCCCAAAATGGAATTCAGATAAAATGATTTCAAAACAGATAAGAAATTTAAATTACTGAGTTCAAAAGGAGTTGATGATTCCTCCGTTATTTGTCTCTTTTTTTACAATTTCAGATAAAGGATGGTAGAGGATTTCGCCGCGTTCAGAGACTGTGGCTTCAAGTTCTTTTCCAACTGAAACAACTATTTTACTGCGGGAGCCGGCATCGGCAATCACACGGTTTGCATGTAGTTTTTCGCCTGTAAATCTTGCCGACTCTTTGGTAATAATTTCAACATTTTCTGAAACTCCTCCTATCTCAGCAATGGCTGCACCTTTCAAATTTACTTTCATTTTTTGGGATTCTACCCAACCCGTAAAGCTAGAAGCCGAATTTCCAATCAGATTAAATTCCTGAGTGTTTACATCACATTTTACATTTCCCGCATGCGCAACCTGAACATCCAGATGGGGTGTAAAAAGCAAATCTCTGACTGTTATGCGTCCTGTTTGCTCAGCATTGAGTCCAAAAATTGGATGATTAATATATAATACGAATTTATGTTCCAGCTTGTGAAAACCGCTTTCTGCCCCGGTCTTGGGAAAATCATAAAATAAATACAACTCATCCTTAAATCTTAAAACCTTCAGATACTGTATATTGTTACTGCTGACCTCCAGTTCCGATTTGTGAGATTTCATAATTTCCAGGTGAACTCCTTTTACCCTGACTCTTCCAATGTCGCGTGCATTAAAATAGACAATCCCGCCACGCTCCCGGTTTACAGGCAAAGGCTTATAAGATGACTCATCCGGTTGATATTGACCTGCCGGATTATTTATAATTATGCAGGAGGGAAAAATCAGCTGCAAACAAAAAAACGACAACCAATAACAAACTTTTTTCATCACAAAATAACTATTGTTGAATCCTCTCAAAGAAGTAGAAGTTATAAAAACTCCTAAATCTCAAATCGCAAGGACGCCGATTTTCAGAAATAAAGCACATTTGAGCAGATATTAAACAAAAATTCAATTATTCATTCAGATGACTGAATTTTGGCAAATCAAGAGATTTTACAAACTTCTGAATTGCTGTTTCTTTTGCTGCCTCATCCCCTCCCCTCTTTTCAAGAATTAATTCCAGTTTTGGGAATTTTTTTATCACTTCTTCGTTTTTTAAGCCCAATTGCGTTTTGGTCAGCATTAGAAATTGAATTTCTTTTTCCGTGATTTCACCATCAGCTCTGATAAGGCTGTCTGCTGTACCAAATAAAGAAATTTTCTCCTCTTTTGAGAGTGGGTTTTCTTCTAAAGCATTGAAGTAGCCTTCCATAAAAGCATCGGGATCTGCATTGACTGCATCAATGTAATAGTTTGCCATTTTGGCATAATGCGTCTCCTCTGCAACAGGGGATTCCCTGAAAATTACTTCATTAAAATCTACTTCTCTTTTATCAATATTTCCATCAACAATCATTGCACAGAAGCTTACCAACATTATAGCCTGATAAATTAAACTGGAGGTTTCAAACATAATGATTATAATTTAATAGTTTTAAAATAGCTGTCCCATATTTGTCATTAAACCTTAAATAGAAACTTTCTATATGCCACAATGTTCAGTTCAGGCTCCATTTATTAACAAAATGTGTTTTTAAATAATAACTTAACATTACAAGAAATCTTGATCTTTTTCAATTTTCACAATAGATATCACATTGAGTAACAACAGAAAAGACAATTTCACATCTCAGCTGTGTGAATATTATTTTCTAACTAAATGTCAACTTATAATTTAATTTTGTAAGAAAAAACAGAGATTTAATTACCAATCGCTTTGTTTTTTGAATTTAGTTCTTAGATTTGTCGCTTATAAAATTGAAATTTATTATATGAAACTGTTTTCTGCATATATTCTTGTCGTCCTCGTGGTCATTTTCGGAAACACCGGGAAGAGGTAGAATTGTATGTAGCTATAAAGAATATAAGCAAGCCTTTCCCGGAACCGGGAAAGGCTTTTTTAATAAAAAAACTGAAATTAAAGAGTAAAAAGTATGCAAATTCCATTACGAAGCAACACGACAACACAAGGCCGCAGAATGGCAGGTGCACGAAGCCTGTGGCGTGCCAACGGGATGAAGGAAGAACATTTTGGGCGTCCGGTTATTGCCATTGTCAACTCATTTACGCAATTTGTACCCGGGCATGCACACCTTCACGAAATCGGGCAATACCTGAAAGGGTTAATCGAAAAACAGGGTTATTTCGCAGCCGAATTCAACACCATCGCCGTTGACGATGGCATTGCAATGGGGCACGACGGTATGCTCTATTCCCTGCCTTCGCGCGAAGTGATTGCCGACAGTGTGGAATATATGTGCAACGGACACATGGTGGATGCGATGATTTGCATCTCAAACTGCGACAAAATAACCCCCGGAATGATGATGGCTGCCATGCGCCTGAATATTCCCTCAATTTTTGTTTCGGGAGGACCAATGGAAGCAGGCGTAATTGAAGGTGAACATTTCGACCTGGTGGACGCTATGGTGATGGCAGCCGATCAGTCGGTTTCAGACCAGGAGCTGCTGATTATTGAACAGAATGCCTGCCCAACCTGCGGGTCGTGTTCGGGAATGTTCACAGCCAACTCCATGAACTGCCTTGCCGAGGCAATTGGACTTGCCCTCCCCGGAAACGGCACCATTGTGGCAACCCACGCCAATCGTAGAAAACTTTTTGAAGAAGCAGTGGAAAAAATCATTTCCGCTGTAAAATCCTATTATACTGATGGTGATGATTCAGTTCTTCCAAGAAGTATTGCTTCACGCGAAAGCTTTTTGAATGCAATGAAACTGGATATTGCCATGGGTGGCTCCACCAACACGGTACTGCACCTCTTGGCTATAGCTCACGAAGCTGGTGTAGATTTCACAATGAATGATATCGACCGGCTTTCACGCATTACGCCCAACCTGTGCAAAGTATCGCCCAGTTCACGTTATCATGTTCAGGATGTGAACCGAGCAGGCGGAATCCTTTCCATCATGGCAGAACTGGATCGCGGTAATCTTATTGAAACTGCCGTAAGCCGGATAGACGGACGAACACTGAAAGAGGCTATTGAATCTTATGATGTGACCAACACAAATCTTTCTGAAGATGCCAAAATGCGTTTCCTCTCTGCTCCCGGCGATGGAAGAAGAAATCTGAAGATGGCATCACAGGAGAACTATTACACTGAACTGGATACCGACCGCACCAACGGATGTATCCGAAATATTGAAAATGCATACAGCAAAGATGGTGGATTGGCAATACTATACGGCAACATTGCCGAAAACGGCTGCATTGTAAAAACTGCAGGTGTTGACTCTTCCATTTTCAAATTCAGCGGAAAAGCTAAGGTGTTTGATTCACAAGACGATGCCGTAAACGGCATACTTGGCGATATTGTAAAAAAAGGAGATGTGGTTGTAATTCGATATGAAGGGCCCAAAGGCGGACCTGGAATGCAGGAGATGCTCTACCCCACTTCCTATCTTAAGGCGATGCAGCTTGATAAAGAGTGTGCGCTAATTACTGACGGACGCTTTTCCGGAGGAACATCCGGACTGTCCATTGGGCACGCCTCCCCCGAAGCTGCCTCAGCCGGCGCTATCGGGTTGATTCAAAACAATGACATTATTGAAATTGACATTTTAAACCGTTCCATCAATCTGGTGATTTCGGATGATGAACTGGAAAAACGAAGAAAAAACGAAGAAGCCAAAGGAGAGAACGCTTTTCAGCCTCCCAAACGGAAACGCAGGGTTACCAAAGCATTAAAGGCTTATGCCAGCCTGGTTTCTTCGGCAGATAGAGGTGCAATTCGTTTGATTGATTAAGTAAATTATTAACTCCAAAAAATAGTGATATGACAAAAAAGAAAGTTTCAGGTTCTCAGGCTCTCATCCTTTCGCTAATGGAAGAGGGCGTTGATACCATTTTCGGGTATCCGGGCGGGGCAATTATGCCCGTTTATGATGCATTGTACGATTTTAACTCACAGATAAAACATATTCTAACACGCCATGAACAGGGAGCTGTTCATGCTGCTGAAGGTTATGCACGCATAACCGGAAAAGCAGGAGTCTGCTTTGTTACCTCAGGTCCTGGCGGCACAAATCTGATTACAGGAATTGCAAATGCCATGATGGACTCTTCACCGCTGGTTTGCATTACCGGGCAGGTGCCTTCACCACTGCTGGGCACTGACGCTTTCCAGGAATCAGACATTATGGGACTCACCATGCCCGTTACCAAATGGAATTTTCAGGTTACAACCCCCGAAGAAATACCGGAAGCAATTGCCAAGGCTTTCTATATTGCCCAATCCGGCCGTCCCGGTCCGGTGGTTATCGACCTGACCAAAGATGCACAGTTTGGGGAACTGGAGTTTGAATATAAAAAATGCACAAAAATCAGAAGCTATGTTCCTGAGCCTCAAATCGACCCGTTTAAGGTTAAAGAAGCAGTCGAAATCATTGATCAGGCAAAGCGCCCGCTATTGCTATTGGGTCAGGGCGTTATTATTTCCCGGGCAGAAGAAGAGCTGAAGAGATTCGTTGAAAAGACAGGAATTCCTGTTGCATGGACACTCCTGGGGCTCTCTGCACTGCCAACAGACCATCCGCTGAATGTTGGCATGCTGGGTATGCACGGGAATTACGGTCCAAATCTGCTCACCAACGAAGCTGATGTTATTATAGCCGTGGGAATGCGTTTCGATGATCGTGTAACCGGAAAAGTATCTGCGTATGCCACCGATGCCAAAATTATCCATCTTGAAATTGATCAGGCAGAGATAAATAAAATTATTAAAGCTGATGTACCAATCTTAGGAAATGCCAAAAAGGCGCTGAAAATGCTGACTGATAATGTAAAACAGAACAGTCACGAAAAGTGGTTGAATAGATTTAAAGAGTGCTACGATATAGAATTTAATAAAATTATCGAAAAGGAACTGTACCCCGAAAAGCCCGGATTGACAATGGGAGAAACGGTTCGTATCGTTGGAGAGAAAACCAATAACGAAGCCATTCTTGTTACGGATGTCGGGCAACATCAAATGATTGCCTCGCGCTATTTTAAATTCAGACAACCGCGTAGCAACGTTACCTCCGGCGGATTGGGAACCATGGGCTTTGGTTTGCCAGCCAGCATTGGAGCTCAGCTCGCTGCTCCCGACCGTACAGTCATTACATTCATCGGTGATGGCGGTTTCCAGATGAGCATTCAGGAATTAGGCACTATTTCACAGGATAATATTCCTGTGAAAATGATAATACTTAACAATAATTTTCTCGGTATGGTGCGCCAGTGGCAGCAGCTTTTTTTCGAAAAGAGATACTCATTCACCGGTTTGAAAAATCCTGATTTTATTACTATTGCAAAAGGGTACGGCATTGAGGGACACAAGGTTGAATCTCGTGATGACCTGGAGGGATCAATTCAGAAAATGATTGACTACAAAGGTCCGTATCTGCTTGAAGTGATGATTGAAAAGGAGGATAATGTATTCCCGATGGTACCTTCCGGAGCTTCAGTTTCTGAGGTGATTTTGGAACCTGAATTGAAATAATGTTAATAAATTAATATCAGAAATTATGAAACAAGAGTATATAATAACGGTTTATTCAGAAAACCACATTGGCCTGCTGGCACGTATAACCAACGTTTTTACCCGCAGAAAAGTAAATATTGACAGTCTGACTGTTTCTGAGTCTGCAATTCAGAGTATATATAAATTCACTATCGTGATAAGTACTACCGAAGAACTGGTGACCAAAATAGTCGGGCAGATTGAGAAGCAAATTGATGTTCTGAAAGCTTTTTATCACACCAACGATGAAATGATTTACCAGGAAATTGCGCTTTATAAAGTACCTACGGAAGCATTGTATGAAAACAGCACAATTGAAAATATTGTCCGGAATTCAGGTGCAAGGATTCTTGAAGTTACAAGAGAATATACGGTTATTGAAAAAACAGGGCACAAAGAAGAGACTCAGGCTTTGTTTGACGAATTGAACAATTTCAAGGTCATGCAGTTTATACGTTCGGGAAGAATTGCAATTACACGCGATCCCATTGAACGTCTTTCAGAATTTTTAAAAGAGAGAGATGCTTTGCTTGAGAGTATAGATTAAATTCCGATTTTAACAGAATAAATACTGAAATATTATTTAAACAAAAAATTACAACAATTAAAAATTATGGCACAAATTAACTTTGGCGGAGTAGTTGAAAATGTAGTCCTCCGTGAAGAATTTCCGGTAGAGAAAGCAAAAGAAGTATTAAAAGATGAAGTCATTGCAATCATTGGCTATGGTGTTCAGGGGCCTGCACAGGCACTAAACATGAAGGACAACGGGTTAAAAGTGATTATCGGGCAGGCTCCCGAGTTCAAGGAAGACTGGGATAAGGCAGTGCGTGATGGTTTTGTTCCCGGCGAAACGCTTTTTCCTGTTGAAGAAGCAGCAGAAAAGGGCACAATCATTCAATACCTTGTATCGGATGCAGCACAGCGCATCCTTTGGCCAAAACTTAAACCTTGTCTAAAAGAAGGCGATGCGCTCTATTTTTCACACGGTTTTTCAATAACCTATAAAGAGCAAACCGGAGTTATACCACCCGAGAACGTAGATGTTATTTTAGTTGCCCCAAAAGGTTCCGGTGCCAGTGTACGCACCAACTTTCTTGCAGGAAACGGAATTAACTCCAGCTATGCAATCTTTCAGGATTACACCGGTAGAGCTGAAGAACGTGCATTGGCTCTCGGCATAGCCATAGGTTCGGGCTACCTGTTCCCCACCACCTTTGAAAATGAAGTGTATTCTGACCTCACCGGTGAACGCGGTGTGTTGATGGGTGCACTTGCAGGAATCATTGAAGCTCAGTATGATGTCTTGCGCAAAAATGGACACAGTCCGTCAGAAGCTTTCAATGAAACGGTTGAAGAGCTCACACAAAGCCTCATCCGCCTGGTGGACCAGAACGGAATGGACTGGATGTACGCAAATTGCAGCGCAACTGCGCAACGCGGCGCTTTGGACTGGAGACATAAATTCCGCGAAGCTACTCTTCCGGTGTTTAATGAACTTTATGAAAGTGTGAAGTCGGGTATTGAAACAAAACGCGTACTTGATTCAACAAGCAGTGTTGATTACAAAACCAGCCTGAATGCTGAACTCAAAGAGATGCGCGATTCAGAACTTTGGCAGGCGGGTGCAGCCGTAAGAAAACTGCGTCCCGGACAATAATATGCAAAAAACCCACTGATAATAAGAAAAAACCTGTTTCAAAATTGGAGCAGGTTTTTTTAATCAATAAAGAATTCGCTATATTTGTTACACCATTTCAATGTTAAGATTGTGAAGAAAGTTTTAACCATATTCATTTTGCTTCTCTTAACCGGAGCTGTTGTTCAGGCTCAGGAACAGCAAATTGTTCCTTATACGCTTGCTGACAGAGACCGCTTTATAAGGCTTGAAGCAGAAATGGGTTCGCTGCGAAATGAAATGAATTCGCTACGAAATGAAATGAATGCAAGATTGGACTCCCAGCAAAAACAGATTGACGACCTTAAAACACTTTTTTTCTGGGGATTCAGTATTACAATTACCCTCATTATTTTCTTACTCGGATATACAATCTGGGACCGGCGCACAGCATTAAAAC
>LSQX01232751.1_pt1 | contig 23789 bp, 29 predicted proteins | sample 654561 | NCBI WGS metagenome assembly LSQX01 (sample SAMN04489861, study PRJNA283612) | anaerobic digester metagenome | isolation source: 4 biogas reactors fed with cattle manure at either 37C or 55C with and... | place: Denmark: Kongens Lyngby | collected 2014
TATACGAAATTTAATCTAATTGATAGTGAGAGTGGAAAACGAGTGGTTGTCATATCTTTTCATAAGCGAAACAAGCCGATTGATTATCTTTTCCGATGATCAATCAATAAATTTGAAAGGAGGCCGCCTTATGAATAGGAATAAGACATTTTGCGAGGAATGCAGAAGGGATGTCGAATACATGGTAGAAACTGTATCAATTAAGGAAAAGCTTAGAGGTGAGGAATATCTGTACAGCGGAAAGAAGGCTGTTTGTACGGAATGTGGGAGCGAAGTCTATGTAGCGGATATAGAGGACGAAAATCTGGAAACTTTATATGATATGTATCATCAAAAAACTAATAATAAAAAGGGAGGAAAAATTATGAAAGATGTTATAAATATGATTGATAAATATTTGAATGATATTTACTTCCTAAAATCATTTAAAAGTAATGTTAAGGAATATATTACTCTTGAAAATCATTATCTTGAGTTGATAACTATTTTAGAACAAATCAAATATGAAATTGAAAGGAGAATGAACGATGAAGGAAATTAATGATGTTAGATTTGAAGTATTTGATACTTTTGTTGGGGAAGATTGGTTTTATGATATACGATTTATAGAATTATCAGATAAAGAATATGAAGTTGAATTGATTGTGAACGACAATTTCAACATATCTGACTTGGAAGATGTTAAAGATGAATTAAGATTTTATGGTTTTAAAATTTACGATGATCATTATTTTATCACAAAAAGAAATGTAAAGGATACTTATTTAGTAACGTTTTTGATAAAGGAGATTGAATAGATTTGAGTAAATATAAACAATCACCTATTTTCCATATGGGAGGAAAATATCGTTTAATTAACAAGGGATTAATAGATTTGTTCCCTAAAAATATCAATACATTTGTAGATTTATTTTGTGGCAGTGGTGTAGTATCTATGAATGTAGAAGCAAATAAATACATACTTAACGACTACGATAAAACATTAATTGAATTATTCAAGATGTTTAGAGAAACAAATGCAAAAGACTTAATAAATATATTAGAGCAATCTATTAAAGATTTTCAATTAATAAAAGGTCTCAACAATAATGATAAATCAGCGACAGAAGAATATAAACAACTAGCTAAAGAAAGATACTTTAAATTTAGAGAAGAATACAATAAAAATCCTAATATTTATTGGCTATATCTATTGTCATTTTATTCTTTTAGTAATATGATTAGATTCAACTCTAAAGGAAAGTTTAATGTACCTTTTGGTTATCGTGAATTTGTAAGAGAAACACACGAAAAAAGAATAATTGATGGTTGTGAGTTCTTTAGTAGGGAAAATGTAGTACTAATAAACAAAGATTACAAAGAAGTAGATTTATCAAGCTTAACCGAAAATGATTTTGTTTACTTAGACCCACCTTACTCTCAAACAAATGCGATATATAATGAACAACAAGGATGGAGTTTAAAAGATGATAACGATGTATTTAATTTGCTAGAAGAACTTAACTCAAAAGGTATTAAATGGGGTTTATCAAACGTATTCGAGAACAAAGGTAAAGTTAATCAGCATTTAATTGATTGGTGCGAAAAGAATAATTGGAAAGTACACTACTTTGAAGGGTTTGACTATGTAAGCAACGGTAAAGGAAACGCTGGTACAAAAGAAGTTTATATTTATAACTACTAAGAGAGAATAGAAAAAATTTTATTAGAATTAAAAATAGCAGACGCCTTATAAAGATTAAGGAGGTATAGATGAAGAAATTAAAACTATTAAGCTTATTCAGTGGCATTGGTGCATTCGAAAAAGCACTTGATAGGTTAGGAATTGATTATGAACTAGAAGGATATTCAGAAATAGACAAATACGCCAGTCGAGCTTATGCTTTAATTCATGACACTGAAGAGTGTAAGAATCTAGGTGACATTACACAGATTGACGAAACAAAATTAGCAAAAGACATAGACTTAATAACTTACGGTTTCCCATGCCAAGATATCAGTTTAGCAGGAAATCAAAAAGGATTAACCGATGAAGAGGGTAACAAGACAAGATCAGGGCTAGTATGGGATGCAATAAGAATAATAAGAGAAACACAACCGAAAGTAGCAATTGCTGAAAACGTAAAAAACCTAGTAAGCAAAAAGTTCACTAAAGAGTTTGAAGCAATACTTAAAGAGCTTGATGAAGCTGGATACAACAACTATTGGAAAGTACTAAACGCAAAAGATTATGGTATAGCACAAAACAGAGAGAGAGTATTCATCGTAAGTATCAGAAAAGACATTGACTTAGGACTATTTGAGTGGCCAGAACCAGAAGAACTTACAACAAGACTATTAGACTACCTAGAAGATGATGTAGATGAAAAGTATTACTTGAGTGACAAGATGATAAAATACATCAGCCAATCAGGTACAAAGAACTTCAAAGTAGACACTAAAATCAACCTGGATGTAGCAAGACCACTTACAACAGATCAAAATAAACGGGCTGGAACTACAAACTACATTGCACCTGATTTGCCTGCCAACTTTGATTTAAAACTTATACAAGTAGGACAAATATATGGAACTGAAAGAGAGCCAAACCCACAAGCGGGTAGAGTTTATGACCCAGCGGGCTTATCACCCACATTAGACTCCATGCAGGGTGGAAATCGAATGTCTAAAATAATTATGCCAACACTTACCACAAGACCAGACACTTTAGGCGTGGTAGTCAAAGGTGGAGCAATCAGAAATCGACCAAATGAGAATGGTGTGAACCAACCAAAACTAGAACTACGAAAAGATGATGTATCAAATGCACTAACGACCTTCGATAAAGACAACGTAGTAGTCGTGGGAGAACTTCGTAGAGATGAGGGCATACACACATTCAAAGATGATGTCATTGGAACACTAAGGACGAAAAACGCTGGGGGTGACAAGGTAGTAGCAAGTTATCCACCATTAAGAATTAGAAAACTAACACCTAAAGAATGTTGGAGATTGATGGGCTTTGATGATGAAGATCATGATAAAGTAGAACGTGCAGGAATATCAAATACTCAACGTTACAAGATGGCGGGTAATTCAATCGTAGTAAATGTTGTAGAAAAGATTTTAAAAAACCTAATAGAACAAGTGCTATAAATAACAAATTAATTAGGAGATTGATATGAAACTAACAATGTTATTATTAACAGGAATAGGGCTTATATTATGTATGATTGCATTTATTATATTAGTAATAATTTTTATTATTAATGATATTAAAATACGTAAAAGGAAGGTGGGAAATATGAAAATAGATGCACAAATTGAACAATATCTAGATTATATAAGAAAAGCTGTAAAAACTGTATCAGCATACAGGGAGATGTTGGAACGAGTAAGAAAAACGCTACAACTGGAAGTACTGACGCATGGGGAGACGGTTATTGGTAATCAAATACTTGAGATAATCAACGCTATTGATGCTTTGTTAAGAGAGGAGATGTTTGAAATGGATGCACGAACAAAAGCGATTGTCATTATTAATAGTGAACGTGTTCAAGCGTTAGAGGATGCTGGATTGATGATTGTAGATAGAGATGAGATAGATAGGCTTAAGAAAAAGATAAATGTGGTGTTACATGATTTTCACCAATATGTTCGAGGCGGTAAAGAAATCTGTGCTTTTTGCTTGCACAATGATGAATGTGAGCCTGGAGAAACATTATGTGGAGCAACTTATAAAGGCTTTAAATCGAGATGGTTAAATGAGAAGGATGACTTATAACATTAAAGCGAGGAGTGAGGAAGGATGAGCATGGAAGAAAGATACACTATTGATGACTTCAAGGAAACAAAATGCTGTTTGACGTGTCGAAATTGGAATGTTGACAATACACTACAAGGCCGTTATATGTACAACACATGCCGTTATATGTACGAAAATTTCAAATGCGCTGCAATGTTTCCAGCTACTTGGCAATGCAAATATTACAATGGCCCATATACAACGGATTGCCCGTTTGGAGAACGGGAGTATAAGGAAGTTATAAAAAGAGGATTGAAATAAAGAAGGTGGTGATAAATTGGCTGGATATAAAAAGGTTTCAAAAGAAGATATTGAAATTTTCTTGAAGCTTTATGAGAAGTATTTGCTTATGAAGCTTGATGACATGAAAAGTATCCTTGAAACTCTTCCGACAGATGTTATTGAAAGATACTTTTATGGTGTTGAATTCTTTGATAAAGACTTTGATGTTTCAAAATTAGATGAAGCAACCTTCGGTTTTGGTGGGCTATGTGGATGGTCGAAAGTAAAATCAGTTGCGGATGCACTTGAATTTTGCAAAAGATATGATGATGCTGGTAAACTTGATGATTTCATGGCAAAGCAAGGTTTCAAAATCAAAAGAAAAAAGTAAAATAAAATAAAATATTTTTGACCATTTGAATAAATCTGTGTTATAATAAAGACAACAATAGAAACATTATTAACATAAACAATTATTGTGACTGTCAGAGGGAGATAATAAATGCCTAACTAACAATATGACCTAGAGGAGAAGTGAAAGGATGGGAGGTGCTATGAGAAAAACAAATGAATGGGAACTTGAAGAGGTGTTGATAAGATATGATCCACTAATACAAAATCTTGCAAAATATCATAAAGTTGCCAATCTAGATAAAGAGGATGTAGAGCAGGAATTACGCTTAGTTTTGATAAAATGTGTAGAAAATTTTAATCCTGATAAAGGGGTTCAATTTGACACATATTTTACACGCTCTGCACTTAATAAAATAAATAAACTTCGCCGACAACATCACAAGAATTTATCTTTAAACGCAACTATGAAAAACGATGTAGAATTCATAGAAATGTTAAGTGATAGTAATGATGATTCCAACATAATCAAAGAAGAAATAATAGAATTTCTTCACAGTTTACCTTATGGTCGTGAAACAGTTAGGCATTTGATGTATGGTGAGACTCAAGTATCATTAGCAAAAGAAGCAGGAATTTCTAAAGGTTGGTTAAATAGGAAAATTAAAGACAATATTAAAGCAGTAAAAAATAAATTTGGGAGGTAGAAAATGAGCGAAATTTTTTCAAATTGGCGTAAACAGTTTATTGCAAATTATGAAGGAACTAGTCCAGAAGCAAAAAGTTTAGAGCCATTTTTAAAGACCACCTATAAAGGTGATGTCTATATTCCATGGGCTGTAATGGAACGTCTTACTTATATGCAAGATCCTAGTGCAGAGTTTAAGATTGTAAGAACTGAATGTGGTAAAATTGTCCACACTGATTCTGATGTTATTAAAACTTTTAGTCGTGCAGTAGATAAAGATGGTGAACGTATTACTGAAACATCAGTAGATGTAAAGAGTCATTTTGTTGTATTAGAATTAACATTCTTAGGTAAGAAATTTACTGAAGTTTATCCTATTCAAGATAATACATATGATGCACCAAAAGTTATTAATCAGAACATGGTTAATAAAGCCTTACAAAGAGGTAAAGCGAGATTAGCATCTCGTGCAACAGGCTTGGCGTTCAAACTTTATGAAGGTGAGGACTTACAATTTGAAGATGACACACCATCTGTAAAAACTAAAACAGTAAGCAAGGAAACTACAAACAAGCAAACTACAACTACAGTCGTTCAAACTGAAACCGAAGAAAATACAAATTCTGAACTTCTTGAAATTGCTAAGTATATTAAGTCAACTCCTGAACTTGCTAAAGGAATCAAAGAGACTAATGCAGCTGTATTTGCGAAATATAAGTTTACATTAAGTCAAGATGATTCTTTAGAAGAACTAGTAAGTAAGTTAAGTAAACTTGCAGATCCTAATGTGTTCTTAAGAGGTCTAAAACAAAGGAGTGGTATTCCACTATGATTGAACGTGCTGAAATATTTTTAAATGATTATCTAAAATTATTGACATTACTAGATTTCTTAATCTCTAAAGGATTTATATCTATTAAATTAGACTTGTCATCTATTAAATCAGATTTATCAAAAGAAATTAAACTATTAGAGAGTTTCTTAAAAGAATTCAAATGGGTAGATGAGGTGAGGTAATGCTTAAAAAACCTTATAAATTAATTGATTCTAAAAATTATAATAACTACTATTTACTAGAAAATGATTTTGGAAAACTTTATTTAGCCACAGAGTATGTTGAATTTACAGGTTCTAAATATAAAAAAGAAATTACTAAAGGACTTAGTTTACTTGCAATTGATTATTACATCTTAAAATTGTTCCTAGCCTATTCAGAAGTTAACCATCTTGGTTATGCTGAAGTTGATTGGGGATTAGAAAAAGAATCTAGATATGAAACTCTAGACCTTGCTAAACTTAAAGCAGATATTGAAAGAGAACTTAAAGATTTAAAAATAGAAATTCCATTAGACAATGTTCCTGAAAAAGAAAAAGATATCTTAAATATTATGTTAGGTAAGGGTCTCTACGAATTATACACCACGTCTACTGAGGGCAGACAAACAACTTATACTTTAGTTAGGACTAGTAAGTTAGGTTATATTAGTATTGTTAAGTTTACATTTTGGGATGGTGAATTTATTAGTAATTACCAATCATTCTCGTTTGAAGTAGAAACTATTAAGAAGTTTCTAGAAGAAATTCAAAAGTCAAAACTATTTAAAGCATTTGAAAATAATAATAATAATAATAATAATAATAAGGAGGAGATAAATTAATGATTGATTTAAACACAGTTGTTTCTGCTGTAAAGCAAGAAGAATCGGTCGGTTATGATGTGATTCCTGAAGGGAAATACCTAGTAGAAGTTGTGCAAATTGATGAATGGGAAAAGAAAAGTAAAAAGAACGCCCTAATCACAAGACGTGATGAACGTGGTTTTGCTATTAAAGATGAAAAAGGCAAAGTAATTAAAGACAAGGTTGACAATTTAGAATGGTATCAATGTAATGTTCGTTTTAGAATTATTGAAGGAGACTACGCTAATCGGATCGTGTTTAGTAATTTAACTACGCATCCAGATGCATTATTCGTGACACAAGGATTTTTATATGCTGTAGGCTTATCTGAATTACCACTTGGTAAAATTCAAGAAACTTGCTTAGGACGCAAACTGATTATTGATGTGTACCATTCTAAATATACTAAAAAGGAAATTGATAAAACAACAGGTATTGAAATTGAAAAAACTTACACCAATGCACGTGTTAGATCACACATTAGACCCGACCTGCCTGAAACATTAAACACTGTAGCAGGCATTTAAAGTAGCCTATGAAATACTTTGAAAAGTATTTCTCAGATGTTGATTTCTACACAGGGGCTGAAGAAGTTGTAGTTCTTTGCCCCTTTCATGATGATACGAGACCATCAGCATCAATAAACACTCATAATAGTTTATTCCATTGTTTTGTGTGTGGTGAGGGGTATAATGAAGCACAATTTATTGCTAAAGTAAATGACATCTCACTATCTGATGCTGTGAAAGTGTTGGAGAAATTCAACGAAAATGCGTCTCAAACAGATTGGCAATTAACTGAAAAGGCTGAATTATGGGCAAATGAGGCATTTCTAAAAAGAGTAGAAGAGTTAGGACTTTCTAGGAACACCATAGACAAATTAGACTTAGGAATAATAAAGGATGAACTAGGTAGATTATGGCTAGGTATTCCTATTATTTACAATGGGGTAATAATGGATAAACGTAGTTATAATCTACTTAAAATAGAAAATGAGCCTAAAATGAAGGCTCTACCAGGTTCAAAGTCAGGGTTTGTATTTCCATATGATCTATGGAAAAATGATGACCGCACGACTTACATATTTGAAGGTGAAAAAGACACCATGTTAGCACGAGAACTTGGTATTAATGGAATATGTTTGACAGGAGGTGCAGGGGCTGTTCCTAACGAGTTTGTCTTAAACTCTTTTAAAGATAGAAATGTCATCATATGCTATGATAATGATAAGGCAGGTCGTGAGGGCAGCCTTAAACTTTATAACGCTTTACGAAATGTAGCCAAATCTGTTAAATATGTTGATATAAGTGAAGTTGTTAAAGAAGATAAAGAGGATTTCCATGACTTCATAATGAAGTATAATAAAGACATTTTTGATTTCTATGCTCTAGCCGAGCGAGATTTCCCAGAAGTTGAAATTAAGAAAGACTATATATCTCTTATAGAGGCTTTAGCAAATAATAAAATAAAACAAAGATTAACAAGCGTTGTAGCAGTTAATGCAACCTTTGAAGAAGCCTATGCTGTTCCTAAATATGTAAAGTTAGAGAAGGAATTTGAAACTAAAAAAGGTGTGATGCTTGCAGGGGAATCAGTAGAGTGGGTGTTAGAAGAATATAACTTACACCAATTATTATCCCTTGTAGAGCAAGATGCTAAGACAAGTCAAGTATTAGCTAAGATAAAACAATTTGCAGGTATAGGAGATGAACCTGCTATAAAAATGACTGTTTATGAATATGCTACAGTCTATAAAAGCCGAATAACTGATGCTACTAGTAATGTTAGTTTTTACTCAATTAATGTTGAAGATGAAGATACTAAGAGTATTGACCTTTATTCCTATACTTCTATGACTGTTGGTGGACAATATGAAATTGAATACAAACTACATCCACATCCTTCTAAAAACCAAAAAATAGTAGCAGTAGCATCTAAAGTCTCAGAACTTGATAGTACTACTAATTTCAAACCAGACAAAACACTTCTAAGCCAATTTATATCTGATGGAACTGTTGAAGAACGTCTTGACAGACTTTATCAAAGTGCTAAGCATTATATTGCAAAGCATTTAAGTTATGAATTGTGGCTTATGAGTGATTTAGTATTTAATTCAATTTTAGAGTTTGATTATGGTCAAAGAATTCGTGGTGCTCTAGATGTATTTATTCTAGGCGATACCCAAGTTGGTAAATCTGAGACTACTAGCAAACTAACTGAGTTATATAACTTTGGACACTTCCTATCCTTAAAGACATCTACAACAGTAGGACTTATTGGAGGCAGTAATAAGGTTGATGGAAATTGGATGAACACTATTGGTGCTATTCCTAGACAACATAAGAAATTAGTAGTGCTAGAAGAATTTAGTGGTGCTAAACCAGAGTTTATTAAAACCATGACTGACATACGTTCTAGTGGTAAGCTAAGACTTGCTCGTGCAGCAGGTGAAATGAATGTTCCTTGTAGATTAAGAATGATTACTATATCTAATCCAATAAATGACGAGAATGGTAATCCTAGACACTTATCATCATTCCCTAACGGGGTAATTCCTTTGATGGAACTTATAAAATCTGCTGAAGATGTGGCAAGATATGATGGATTCTTACTTATTCCAAAACCTAAAAAACGTGTAAACCCATTCTCATATGAGCTTCAAGGAACTAAAATTCCAAAAGAAGCTTATGAACATAAAATAAAATGGGTATATACTAGAAAACCTGAAGATGTTGTATTTGAAGATGGTGTAGAAAGTTACATATGGGAACAAGCCGAAAGACTTAATAGTGTGTTTGAATGTAATTTCCCACTATTTGGTACAACAACATCATTAAAGTTAGCAAGATTTGCAGTAGCTATGTCATCACTATTAATGAACACTGATGAAACGTTTGAAAAAGTAATAGTCACTAAGGAGATTGTAGACTATACTGTAGAGTTTATGTTCAAATTGTATGACAATGAAGTATTTAAACTTCGTGAATATAAAGAAGAATATGATAATTATAATACTATTACAACCGAAGAACTTGAACAAGTACAAGAATTATATAGAAGAAATAGCACTATTTTTGATTTCTTAGAACATCAAACAATGACTACATCTTCAAATCTTAGAAGTGTTTCAGGACTTAACGCAGATGGTTTCAATTCTATATTTAACAAAATGGTGCAATTAAAACTAATCAGACTTTCTGGTGTGACAGTTTATCCTACTGAGAAGTTTAGACTAGCACTAAGTAAAATAGATAGAAGTGTGCAAATAAACACTACCGACAGTTTACTAGATAGTATGCTTTAGAAAGGAGGTAAGATCGTGCAAAACCCTTTTAAAAAAGAAATAATAATTAATGGGATTGATATATCTAAATACAGAGAACATCCAAGAGTCTTAGAACTACGTATAATTATGATATTTAATGCCCTTGCTAAGCATTATAATAATAATGTTGCTATGACTTTAATGAAACATCTAAGTGAGGTGTTCCATAGTAATTGGACTTTAATAAGTGGAATACTTAATAATTGGGCTGTAATACGTAGAATGGAAAAGACAAATAAAAAAAGATATCGCCAAGAAGTTGTCTTTATGGGGCTTGTGTTTGGTGAATCTAGATACTATATTGCCGATACTTACCTTGGCCTATCCAAAAGTGCTGTTTATCGTAAAAGTTTAGGGCTAGTTCCTGATGACTTTATTACACAGGAATGGCTTGATGCTTTAGATAATAGTATTACAATTTGTGGTGCTAGTCATTACAAGTTAGAAGCTATTAGATATATAGAAGGCTTTGATAGGTTTAGGGAGGCTTTAGGAAATGTTTATGCATCAAGAACTTAATTACAAAGTTTATAATTTAGATAACTTAACTTATGATGAATTCATAGACATAGTTAATAATAGTTCTTGGGATAGACAAGTAATGGTCTATGACACTGAAACAACAGGGCTTTCCTATATAACTGATATTCCCTTCTTACTAGCCTTCGGTTTTGATGGTATTGTGTTTTATACTGTTAATGTTAAGGATAAAGTATCTTGGATGTATGATGTGGCTAAGACTTCTGCCTACCTGTTTGCTCACAATGCTAAATATGACTTACATATGATGGCTAACATAGATAAGCCTATTCCAGAAGATATTAACTTAGCCGATTCTATGACCGTTGCTAGACTTACTAGTTATGCTGACGACAGGAGTGGTTTATCCTTATCAAAACTTGCTACTGCATACGTTCATCCAAAGGCTGATTATGCTGAACAGGTTATTAAAAAACTAAAGAACGATATTAATGAACGTAGGCGAAGAGAAGCAAGAACAGTTTTAAAAGGACTAGACAACCGACCAGCATCACCAACTGACCTTCTTAATGCTTATGTGAATCGTGTCCCATTTGTAGAACACGAATGGCAAGAGTGGTTTGATATAATTGCTGAAATATATAAAGAACCTACATATCTAGATATTTATAATGAAAAGCCAGAATTAATGATAGCCTATGCTGTAGATGACATAGTTTTAACACTTGAATATCTTAAAAAGGCTCTTAAAGTTTTACCTAAAGTTGATATTAACTTAAACGTTTTTAAACAAGAGTGTGAATTGATAAGAGTCGTTGCAGATATGGAACGTCAAGGATTTAAAGCCGATATTGATTACTTATTAGAATCTCGTAAAAAAGTTATTGATTATCAAAATAAATTATATTCTAAGCTTCATAAACTTGTTGGTCGGGAATTTACTGTGTCACAACATAAAGTAATTCTAGAAATATTAAGTAAAAATTTTGGAATACACTTGACAAGTAGTGATACTCAAAATATTAAAAAGATAATCCATAATTCAAAAGATGAAAAGGCTGTTGAATTTGCAAAAACAATAAACAAACTACGCACAGTTGATAAGTGGTTAAGCACCTATATTGACGGAATGCTGAAAAGAATAGTTAATGGTCGAATATATGCTGATATAAACAACTCAGGTGCAGTGACAGGTCGTGTAACAAGTAACTTCCAACAACAACCTCGAGACCCTTTACTAGATGATGAAGGCAATGAACTATTCCACCCTAGAAAAATAGTTCTAAATGAAGAAGGAAGCACTTTAGTATTTATGGACTTCTCTAATATGGAGATGCGTGTCCAAGCCGAATATACTGTTAGAGTGTCTGGTGGAGATATTGCCCTTTGTCGTGCTTTTATTCCTTTTAAAATGACGTCAATATTCACAGGTAAGGAGTTCGTGTATGGTCAAGATGACCCTTATAGTGGCGAATGGATTGATGAAGATGGAAACTTTTGGCATCCGACTGACCTACACGCAGCCACCGCCTTCAAAGCATTTCCTCACTTGAAAAAAGATGATAAGGACTTCAAACATTACAGAGATTTAGGAAAACGTGCCAACTTCTTAAAAAACTATGGAGGCGGTATAGAGGCCTTACGAGACTCTCTAGATGTTAGTTATGAAATCGCACAAGCCTTAGATAAGGGTTATTATGAAGCCTTTCCAGAAATTATAACGTATCAACGCTGGGTTAACAAACAACTATATAATGTAGGTTATGTTGAAAACCTTTATGGTAGACGTTATTATATGCGAAATAGTTCAGAATTTTATAAGTGTTTTAACTATCTTATCCAAGGCAGTTCAGCAGACCTAGTCAAAGAAAAACAAATTGAAATGTATAAATACATCAAAAAACATAATTTAAACACTAGATTAGTTTATGTAATTCATGACGAAATTGTTATAAGAGTTCCTCATGGTGAAGAAGAACATATTTATGAGTTACAAAAAATTGCTAATAGTAACTCTAAACATATGAAACATATTCCAATGGTTTGTGATGTTGAGTATACTACAACTAATTGGGCGGAAAAGAAAGAATTTAAAGGATCAATAGAGTAAGGAGGAATGATATGACTGAATCACAAATCCAAAAAGAGATTATACAGTTTTTAAAAGAACACAAAATATTCCATTTTAGAGTAAATGCTGATGCTACTACCGTAGGTATTCCAGATATTGTGGCTTGCTATAAAGGTGTATTTCTAGGAATTGAAGTGAAAACTCCAACAGGTGTTGCTACAAAGATGCAAGAAAGAGTAAGAGAAGAAATATATAATAATCAAGGTTGGCACGTTTATGCTAGGAGTGTTGAAGATGTGCGTAAAGTAATGTTCTTGATTGATAAATATGGAACGTTTGGAGAGTTTAAGTGCAGTTAACTCTTAGACCTTATCAAAAAGCAATCCTAGATAAATTTAAGCATCTAGCCTCTATTGGCCTTTTTATGGGAACAGGAACGGGTAAAACTATTACTAGTCTTGCTAAAGTTGTTAGTAACGAAACTAAGAATCTTTTAGTTATATGTCCTCACAGTGTTATAAGTCAATGGGAAGATGTTATCAATAAATATTTTAGTGATAATTTTAAAGTCTTACCTCTACCTAGAAGTTGGTCAGCTAAGCGAAAAAATGAGGCACTACTTAATATGGGTGAATATAATACAGTTATTGTGAATTTTGACATTATAGGAAAACTAGAAAACCTAGAACACATAATCGACAATAATTGGTCTATAATCGTGGATGAGTCTCACCGCATAAAGAATATGGGAACTAAAAGAAAACCGATTGTAGCGACAAAAAGCGTGCTTAAATTGCGAGATAAAACGCCTTATAAGATAATCCTAACAGCAACACCAACCCAAGGCCAATATGGAGGTTATATAGAATATTATCCACAACTTTATTTTCTAGGATATCTTGATATGAGTTTTGAGGAGTTTCAAAGAAAGCACGTTAGATACAAAAATGTAAGTGTTCCAGGAATTTCTTATCCTATAAAAACTGTTGCAGGATATGTTGATACTAAGGCGATTGATGAAATCCTAGAGACTTGTTGTGTTAGATATGTTGCTAAGTTTGGAGATTTTGAAGAACAGCATATCAAGATTGAAATTGAAAAACCTAAAAAATATGCTGAAACTGCCAGAGAAAGAACATATAAAGATATCACATTTAATAATGTTTCTAGAAGATTAGTTGGACTTAGAACACTGTGTACAGGTACTATTGTAGGAATGGACTTTTATGGTGAGCATAAATCGTATAAAGATAATACTAACAAGATTGATTGGCTTAGAGATTTTCTAAAAGATACTGATGAGGTTGTGGCCATTTATTATCAATATAATATTGAACTTGAATCATTAAAAGAACTTATGAACGAATTAGGTAAAAAATATATTGTAATAAATGGTCAAACTAAAGATAAATATTCAGAAATTAACAATAAAGATTATGATGTAATGCTTGGACAATTTCAAGCAGCATCTGAATCCCTTGATGGATTACAACATAAATGCCATATTGTAGTGTTTTTTGCACTTCCTAACAGTAGCCTACATTACTTACAAGTATTAGGGAGAATAAACAGAGTAGGACAAACAAAAGTTCCAATGTATTATTACCTAGTAACTAAAGGCACTATTGAATCGGACATTTATAATATGATTGAGCAAAAGGTAGAGTTTAGTGAGGAAGTTCTTAATAAACTTTTACTAGATGAATGAATTAATCAATAATAAAATTAAAAAGAAAGGAGTAATGAATTAATGAGTAAAATGAGATTTTATACCACACCAAGTTCTATTGCCAGTTACTTTGGCGTTGGATTTAACACTCCAGAAGATCAACTTGCCATAGACCTTGCTCTTACAGAGCCTGTGTTTGATGATGCCACTAGAGATCGTATGAAACTAGGAAAATTTTTAGAAGATGCAACACTAAACTATTTTGAAGATAAACTAGGAATAGTGATAACTGACAGGAACGATAAATTCCTAGAACTTTATGATGGTAAAATTATAGGTAAAGTGGATGGTAGAACTGTTATAGATGGTGTTGATACTATTGTTGAAAATAAAATATCAAATGCACAAAATAAATTTACTGATGAATTAGCATACTTATTCCAAGTACAAGCCTATATGATTGATGGAACTCCTCAAGTATTACTTTGTGGCTTACATCAAGGACGTCCTATTTATAAAATTATAAAACGTGATGAAGAAATGATTGCTGATATAAAAGAAATGACAGACTTCATAGTTAACGTTCTAATGGGTTTTGAGGACTTCTCTAATTATCCTACTCATTTGTTAGAAAAATACAGCCAAGCCAAAATTTTACAGCCTTTTGAAGAAGTTACAGCGGAACAAGAACAAGAGTTCATAAGATTAATAGAATTAAAAGAACAAATCAAGGAATTAGAGGCTGAGGCTAAACTAATTGAAAATAAAATAAAAGACAACTTTGGTGAGGGAAAATGGGAAGCTGTTGATGAACTTGGAAATAAATATAGTGTTACACTTTCTGAAACAACTAGAAAAGGCGGTATAGACTTAGACAAACTATCTATTGAGAATCCAGGACTTGACCTGACTAAGTATGCTAAACCAGACACAACGTTCAAAACTCTAAGAACTAGCTTAAAACGTCCTAAACACTAGACGAAATTTAAGATAGGAGAGTTGCAATTGAAAATAAAGAATTATGATTTTATGGACAAACAAAGTTTTAAATTAGTTGTATTAGGTGATTTGCATTTAGGTGATCCTTTATGTGATTTAGACCTAATAAAAGAAACAATAAACTTTGTTAAAAATACCCCAGATTGTTATGTGATTATAAATGGGGATATAATGAATAATGCTATCATCAATTCTAAGTCAGACACTATTAGCGAAACACTAACTATGGAACAACAACAAGACTTAGCAATAGAATTATTTTATCCAATCAAAGAAAGAATACTTATTATTGCTGATGGTAATCACGAGAATAGAACTTATAAACTTACAGGAATAAATCCGCTAAGATACGTAGCAAGAGCGTTAGGTTGTCTAGATAAATATACACACGAAACATATTTAATTAATATACGTATGGCTTATAAAGGTAACAGTAAAAACTCCTCCACTTTTAGAATTTTTGGACAACATGGATCATATGGAGGAGGTCGTAAGGTAGGTTCGGCTGTTAATGCTTTGCAAGAAATGTCATCTGTAGTAGTAAACGCCAACCTATATATCAGAAGCCATACTCACAATCACATTAGTTTTCATGATGATTGTTACATAGTATCGCAGTATGGTAATTTAATAAGACATCGTAGAACATATTATAATACCATGGCATTTTTAAAGTATGGAGGATATGCTGCGGATAAAGGTTATAGACTAACAGATGTAGCACCTTCAGTACTTAATATAAGAATTTGTAAACAATTCAATAAGGAACTTAAAAAAGATGAGGTATTTTTTAAGACAGATATCATTAAGATATAAATAAAACCACCCGAAAGGGTGGTCTTTTTTATTAATCAATTTCTCGCCCGATTTACTAGACTTCTTAAACGTTTTAAAGCACTGCTAAGTTGCTTGTTTTCATTTTGAATGTCTCTTAGTGTTTTTATGTCTATACCTTCTTGTTTATAATATCTCATTAGACCTTCAATTCTTCTTACCTCATCATAGGCTCTAGCAATAGCAGCCTTTTCAACGTCTCCTGTAGAGAATAAACTTCTACCTACTGTTTGGTCAATGAAATCAAATGGGCTTTCTATATCACCTTTAGCAAGATTTCTTATTCCTCTTATAATATCAGCACCTGTTGCTACAGGAACATCAAGACCTGTTTGAGATAACAAATATTCTTGTCTACGAGTCAGTTCTGGAATGATATATCCTTTTTGACCTTTAAACTCTTGGATAGGTAAATCAGTAAACATTTGCCTATTAGCAGTTAATTCAAAAGGAGCTCTTATGGCTGGTGAAAGACTTGAAACTACTCTACGTAGTGGACTATCAACAAACTCTGCTAAGTCACCTAGTGGTAGGTTAGTTTTTAAAGCAACATATTTACCATCTTTACTTAGACCTGGAATCGGTATCCAAAAGTTCTCTCGTTTATAACTTTCAATATCTTTAACGTCAATGCCTTCAATATCCCATAAACTTGATATTGCTTTTTGAAGTCTTCTATACCTTACAGGATTATCTGTGAAGTTTTTAAGTTGAAATGCTAAGTTCTTCTTAGTGAAGGTATAGAATGGAATTATCTTTCTAAGGGTGTGTCTTTCTACTGCTGATAAATCTTCAGGATCAAATAGAACATGTCTAACAAATGCTGCTGGAGATTCTATGCCAACTTTCCTGTAAATATTAGGATTTTCTTTTGAATACATTAGTAATGCTAATCTAAATCTCTTATCTATAGCCTCATTAGCAGCATTATTTAATTTTTGAATTTCTCTAAGAATATTCTCTTTTTCTGGTGATTTCTTCAGAATTTCTTCAGGTATTTCCCATAACTTGCCAGATGTTTTGTGAAAACCATTTTGAATGAACTCTTTATATAAATCAAGAATCTTTTTGTCTGCACTAGATATTACTTCTCCCAGAGTTTCTTTCATTAGTAATTCTTCGCCTTTACGCAGTATCTTGTCAGCCTTTGCAAAGTTAGGCAGTATATCATTAATAGGAACACCTGCAAGATACATATTAGATAAGTTTCCTGTGAAGTTTCTCATTTGGAAACCTGGGCTAAGTAGTTTATTCTTTTTAAATAAATTATTAATAGCATCTAAAACCCTGACAACTATATTAGCCTCCTTAGGTTCTCCTAAACGACCAATCATTTCAAACACGTTGTTATCAATTAATAGTTCAGGTGAATCTGGTAGATTTTTAAGTGCTGATAACATTACATCAGGGTTTTCAACATACTTACTCATTCTTTTTAATTTATTAGAAAGGTCGTTTTTTGTAACTCTAGTATAACCTCTAGGAATTTTCTCACCAGCTCCAAGTGGTCTAATAATGTTAGGATCTGAAATAAAGCCTTTTGCAAGGACTTCATCAAGCATCTTAACATCTTTACTAAATCTAGGTGCAACAGCAATAAAGTCTGCTGTGGACTTTTGAATTGTTTCTTCAAACATCTTGATATTACTTTGATTTCTCCAAAACTCTTTAGCACCTGCTGATAGATCCCCATACTTTAAAGCAGTATCAATGTGTGCCCTTGCAATCATATTAGCTTCTTCAGCACTCATAGGATAAGTTCTACCTGTGAATGTATCTACATTACCGCGTAATCTACTTCCTGCAAATTCATCATAATAAGGTTTAAATTGTCTAGGAATATCTCTATATTCTTGGGTAGCAGCATGTCTAACAAATCCTTCTGGAGTGGCTGTAGCAAACTTAGTTCCATATCCTTCGGTAAGTGCGTCAAATGCTGCATCTAGTGTTTCTAACATTGACTTTTGTAGTTCCATTGATCTATCAACAATATTTCTAAAGATGTCATCATTATCATAAAGATGATTTATCCTATCTATTTCAGCTTTACTATAAAATCTAGGCATGTCTATTTCACTAAACAAGGCTTTTGAAAGTTCTAGTTTTTTCTCATATTCCTTTAATAATGCTTTTGATGCTTTATCACCTTTTATAATTTCAGGCTTAACAACATTCCTTAAGACATTTTCATTACCTTCAAGATATTTAATAAATTCATTATGCATTTCTTTGTTTTTAACTACAAAAGCCTCTACACCATTGTCTAGGGTTACTCTAGTATAGACATCACTAGCCTTAATACCTACATCTTTCATAAGTGGAGTTATTTGTTTAAGCATAGCCTCATTTAATGGTTGTTTAGGATTTTTAACTGCTTCAAATAATGTTCCTTTAGGTCTATAAAATTTCATCTCTATTGCTGATTGAATATCTTTTCCTAATTCTTCAGGAGTTACCTCTAACTTTCTTGCTGCTTCTGTAATCTCTTGGTTCATTTTAGAATTAAGTATTCCAAGTTGTGCTTCTGCTAAGTTTTCAGCACCTGTCACTCTTCTAGCACGTTCCCAAATACCAGCAGGTAATGCTTTGGCTGCATCAAATATCTTAACCATACCTTGTTTAAAGTTTCTATATGAATTTGCAAGTTCTAGTGCTTCTTTAGTCTTTCCAAGTGCTTTAGCAGCCTCTGCAGAGTTAGCAGATATTGCATCAATCTTTTCAAGTAATGCTGTAATACCTCTATCAGTTAATTTAGCAGTTCCTTTGAAGCCTCTTTTTAAGCCTCCCATAACTACATCAGAACCACTAAGAAACCTAGTAGTGTTAGCAGCAACATCAACAGCCTTTTTAGCATCAGCAACAGCCTTTGTAGCCTCTGCAATTTTAACAGCATCTCCTGTTTTTTGTGCAATCTCTAAGGCTGTGTTTGCTTCTTTTAGACTTTTTGCAGCCGCTTCAGCAAGTTTTCCTCCACCTTTAACAGGTATTATAGATAAGTTCATCGGGTCTAGAAATATTTCACCAGCAAATCCAACAATATCATCTAATCCAAATGATTTTCCACTATCCTCCATACCTGCTTCATGAAGGATATCTTTAAATGTAACAGCAGTGCCATCTTTTCTAGTAAGTCCAGCAATTATAGCTTCACCAACATCTTCACCTTTTTGTAAAGCATGAATAGCACCAAACAATGCTCTTTGAGGTCTATCTAATATTTCAAACAAGTCAAATAAAGCATTTTGGTCAGGAGTTAAATTAAGTGCTTTTTCTATGAAGTTTCGATTATCAGTTACTTTTTCTGAATCAATACCACTAGCATCAAGACGCTTTTTAAGTCCTTCTACTTGGCGTCTAGGATCATACTTACGTGCTTCTTTTTTAGTAGGAACAGTAAGTTTTCTAATGGCTTTTGTTATATTTCTTTTAGCCATTTAATCAACTCCTATTTTTTACTTGCTACATTTAGGTAATAATTAAGTGCTTGGTTATATGTTTTAAATTGATGACCGTCAACTTCAAAACGTATACTCTTACTATACCGCCCCTTAACAACTTTTATTTTATCAGAATGAGGTTTATCCGCATACAGTTTACTTATAACATTAATAGCATCCTTAATACTTTTAAACGCTCGTATACCTATTCCTGGAATATTATATACATAGACTCCTATTGAAGGTTTTCTATTAAACACAGTATCACCTATTTCTCCAGCATCTGCAGGAGTTACTTCTTTAATAGTGTCTAATAAACTACCACCTTCTCCTGATGGAATATCTTCTAGATAAGGACTAAATATACTAATTAAAGCATCTCTTGACGCTGGGTCTAAGTTCGCATCTCTTAGTGCATCAAGTAATGCTAGAGCATAATCCATTTGTTGTGCTTTTAATGCTTGTTCTTGTTCAAACGCTATTCGGTCAGAATCTAACAGACCTCTTTGATAATCTAATCCAGCCTTATTAATAGCATCAATTAAACCTCTTGAGATGGCTTGTTCTGCTTGCAACGCTGCTGCTGTGACATCTCTATTAGCTTCTGCTAGACTTGACAATGTTTGACCTGTCACCATTCTGTTTTGAACATCTCCTAGTTGAAGCATACCAGAAGTCAGAAGTCCTCTATTAGCAAGTGCATTAGTAAGTCTACGACTTCTATCATAACTACTATCAAGTGCTGCTTGTTGACCTCTTAAATAATCATAACGTTGTTTTTCAATTTGCTTAGCCAATGCTTCCCTAGCAATATTTGCTTGTTGCTCGGCTAATCTACGTTGTTCAGCATACTCTTCACTTGCTAATTCTTGTCTTTTTCTATACATATCATAAATATCAGGAATACTGTGTTGTGGTGATTCCCTCTGTAATATATAGTTTACCCTTTCCGCAAACCGCTTTTGCATTTTGTCAATTAAATTGTCATATTCTTTAGGTCTAGCCATTGTTAATTATCTCCTTCCCTTTCCTAACATTCTCAATAAACCTTGCTAGGAAGTTATCAATATTGTTAAGAATAGATAATTTTTTAGTTTCAACTGCACTTCTACCAGTAGTAAAGCCTGAATAAGCATTAAGAACATATAAAGTTACTCTAGTAATGAATAAATAGATTGTTACAAGCGTTATATCATTCATAGTAACATTTGATATTGCAAAAAGGATTGATAATAATGTTGTAAATATTGTAAATACTATTTTCTTACCAAAAAGTTCAGCCATTTCATTGTAACTTAATCTTTTATCGTTTTTATCGCTAATTGTTGCACCAGTTCTTAGAGATGATTCTTTTATAGCATGATATCTTATTTTATAACTGTCTAAATCAAAGTTGTATAGTGCTAATTCATTACTTATCTCTCTAAACCTATCTGCATCTTTTGTTTCTAATAACTCTTCTGCAAGCATTACACAATGTTTTCTTTGTTGCCATTTCTTTTTAAATGAAAACGTAGCATTTAGTTTCCAATAAACTTGTTTTTTAATCGCATTTAACTTTCTAACTCTATTGTTGTGTTTTATATAATCTCCAAGAAGTGTTGTAGCACCCATTTCATATATTTCTTTATGCTTGGCATCAATGGAGTTTAACACTTTAACTACTTCTTTATTAGTATGTCCTACATAACCACCCCATTTACCAAATGCCCATCTAAGTAGGAAACCTCCTCCTGTTGTTATTAGAAAGTCTGTCCAAAATTGTGCTGTCCATATCTTAGAAAAGTCAAAATCATTACTCGCAAGTGATATAAAAAATGCTGCAAGTATTAAAGCAATCAAAAGTAAGAACGCTAAATTTCTATAAGCATTATCTCTACTAAGTTGTTTACTTAAATCAAACTCATTCTTAGCAAGAATAACATCATTTTTTAAATTTTGAAGGTCTATCATACTATAACACTCCTAGACTTTCAATGTATTCACTATCAATTTTTAAGGCTATAAATTCACACACTGCTGCAAGAAGCCTTCCCCCAATAGTTATAATAATTAATTTTCCTAGTTCTGCAAAATTAAATGCAATATAATTAACTAGCATATAAATAGTTGCTAAAATTACTAAGTTTATAAATAGTTTAAATATGGCTTTTGGGTAAGATGCTTTCATCTTTTTAATAGCAGTGTTAATTCTCTTAAAGAATATTGCAACAGCAACAGTTACAACTAAATAGAAAAATGAACCTCCTTTTTTCTCAGATATTTGATTATTAAATAAAATATAACCTGCAATAATTGGTGTTCCAAAAGTAAATATAAAGTTAAGAATGATTAGTAGCCAAATTTTAAATTTAGTCATACCATCACTCTCCTAATTTTTTAAGGAGTTCTTTGATTTCCTCTGGTAATTCATCTCTCATTTGGCTATATAAATAATCATAAACCCTTCTAAGATGTGTTTTTTCTTCTTCAGTATAAATAGGACTTATTAATTTTTGTTTTAGTTCTATTAGTTTAATTTCATTACTAATTTTAATATCTTTTTCTAGATCTTTAACTTTATCAACGATAGGAAGTTTATTAACAATGTCCTTACCATCTCCATAAGATTTCCCTAAAAGATTAGATACAATAACCGCAAAAACATTTGTAACCTTGTTAATGAGATTAGGTATATGTGTTTTGTTAAATTTAAAATATAGTAATGTTATAAATGCCACGACAGAAACTCCACCTACTATAAAATTTAGATTGTCCTTTAAAAACTCTAAAACAACCATACTAAACCTCCCATAATTTAACTTTCATTTTTTCATCGACAACTAACTTGTTGTCTATTAACTTATAATAACCCTTTTCAACATCATCAGGCATTGGAGCATATTCTAAAACGCCATCTATAACTATTACATCAGTCACATAGCCTTGTTTATTAGTTTGAACTCCTAGATATTGTTTGTTGCTTTTAATAACAAGTATATCATCTAATAATCTCACTAAAGTGCTTAATTTTCTATCGTTTGGATGAACCCCACAATCAACTAGGAAATGATAAAGTTTATTGTTAATAATCTCTAAATCATTAATTAGTTTCTCTAATATTGATGTTTGGTTCATATGAGATCTACCACCTTAGCTAACTTTTCTAAACGTTCATTTTGCTCTTTAACGTGCTTTTTAAAAGATGCTTCAAGTTCTTTTAATTTATTAAGCCAAGCATCTAAAGAAACACCATCAATTACAATACTCCTAGGATTTATAAATGACTCTTTACCATCCTTTGTTTTAATGTAAACTTTCATTCGTCATCTTTCCTTTCTTTTAAAATCTTTTTTCTTATAAAGACTGCAACCAAAATTATTGTACCCCACATCGGAGTTAATGGTGCAGACCAAAATACAATAACAGAACTACCAATAGCAACTAATTTTGCATTTTTAAATGCTATCCCTAAACCAATAAAAACTAACGCCCAACCACAAAATATCATAAAACTTATGAATAGGGAGATTAAGCCTTTCACAGTATTGAAAGACTTAATCAATCCCTTTAACCAAGTCCAAAATCTTTTATATAACCCAACTATCTTCTTCATCTTCTATTTCTACAATCACTGCATGAGCAATAACTTTATCATCTAACTCTTCAAAAATGTACTTTTCAATTCTATGCGTTTCTTTGTTATATGCTGGAATATCATACTCTAATTCTTTCCAGCCTTGCATGTCCTTTATCTTATGTCTCGGCAATACTTTATTGTTCTTAAAATATAACTTAGTCATCTCTTTCCTCCTTTTACTTAACTACGAATGTTAATGTGCTTGGCTTACCACTACTGTTGTTAAATTTATCAGCATCAGCTTGAGTTCTAGCATAACCAATAGTTGCTTGAGCATCTAAGAACATATTACTCATATTAGTCACTTTACTTGTATCAAAACTACTTAAATCTAATGTTGTTGCTTGAGAGTTAGCGAACATAACTGTCATATTAGTCACATTACTTGTGTTGAAACTACTTAAATCTAATGTCGTTGCTTGAGAGTTAGCGAACATAGCTATCATAGTAGTCACATTACTTGTATCAAAACTACTTAAATCTAATGTCGTTGCTTGAGCATTTTGGAACATATAACTCATATTAGTTACCTTACTTGTGTCAAAACTACTTAAATCTAATACCGTTGCTTGAGAATAAGCGAACATATGCATCATATCAGTTACATTACTTGTATCAAAACTACTTAAAT
>LSQX01247550.1_pt1 | contig 23786 bp, 14 predicted proteins | sample 654561 | NCBI WGS metagenome assembly LSQX01 (sample SAMN04489861, study PRJNA283612) | anaerobic digester metagenome | isolation source: 4 biogas reactors fed with cattle manure at either 37C or 55C with and... | place: Denmark: Kongens Lyngby | collected 2014
TACTCTCTCTGTTAACCCTACTTTCGGAAAAGAGTCTGTAATTTTAATAATTAGGCAACAATAATTTTTTCTCTTAAACAGTAACAGACAGCTTCCATCTCTGAATATCTTGTTTGGAGATGGAAGATGTTTAAATAATTATTTATGATAAGTACTCAACGTATCAACTCAAAATTTTTAATTCCGCTTGCAGGCGTCGCACTGCTTGCCTCATGCAATGGTGAGAATAAGGCTGAAGAGACAGATCAGTTGAACATCCTTTTTATCATGACCGACGATCATACACGACAGATGATGAGTTGTTATGATAACAGGCATATTGAAACACCTAACCTCGACAGGATAGCCAATAATGGGGTTATCTTTCGGAATGCTTATGTGGCAAACTCAATTTCCGGTCCCAGCCGTGCTTGTCTGCTTACCGGAAAGCATAGTCACATGAATGGAAAGAAAGACAATATTTCGATCTTCGACGGGAGTCAACAGACAGTACAGCAGCTATTGAGGCAGTCAGGTTACCAGACTGCTATGATTGGTAAATGGCACCTCGATAGTGAGCCGACGAACTTTGATCATTGGGAAATACTTCCCGGCCAGGGAAGCTATTACAATCCTGATTTCATCACTGAGCAGGGAAGAACGCACTATGAAGGCTATGCCACATCAATTATCACCGACTTGAGTATTGATTGGTTGGCGAATGAGCGTGATAAAGATAGACCTTTTGTACTATTTCTTCACCACAAAGTAGCTCACCGTAATTGGATGTCGGACAGTCAGCATCTATCACTCTTTGAGGAGAAGACGTTTGAGCTGCCTGCCAATTTTCATGATAATTATGAAGGGCGGATTGCTGCACAACAGCAGGAATTAAGTATTGCTAGCGACCATGATATGGATATCGTGAATGATCTGAAGATGCTGCGTCCCGGTGTAGAGACACGGCTCTCAAATTCCTACATCAATGGCGAATATAACCGTTTAAATCCTGAGCAGAAAGCAGCGTGGGATGCTCACTACCAGCCAATAATTGATGACTTTTATGAGGCTGGCCTTACCGGTAAAGAACTCGCTGAATGGAAGTATCAACGTTATATGCGTGACTATTCCAAAACGATTCAGTCGCTTGACGAGAACGTGGGAAGGGTGCTAGATTATCTTGAGGAAAACAAGATGATGGAGAATACCGTGATAATTTATACTTCTGACCAGGGTTTTTATATGGGTGAGCATGGTTGGTTTGATAAAAGATTCATGTACGAGGAGTCGTTCAGCACTCCGCTGGTGATGCATCTCCCTTCAAGATTTAAGAAGCAAGGCGTTATAGATGCGCTGGTGCAGAATATTGATTTTGCCCCAACAATGTTAGAAATAGCCGAAATAGATATTCCTTCTGATATTCAGGGTGTGTCGCTGATACCTTTGTTGGAGAACAGTGAGGCTCCCGTTGAATGGCGTAAATCGCTCTATTACCATTATTATGAATTTCCCGGTGAGCATGCCGTGAAAAAGCATTATGGAGTGAAGACAGAGAGATATAAGCTTATTCACTTTTATGATGATATAGATGAATGGGAGTTGTATGACCTCTATACCGATCCTTCAGAGATGAACAATCTGTATGGAGAACCGAACCATGCTGAGATTACTGCAGAGTTAATGGAAGAGCTTAGAAAACTGCAGGAGCAGTATGAGGATCCCATTAGAGAAAAATATCCTATTTAAGCATTTATTCAGTTCTGATCGATCTGAACCAACTGACTTCATCCGGGAAAAAGAATGAATGCCCTTTTTTATATATGCTTGTAGAGTAGATTCATGCTCTCGATGCGTCCGGCGATCTGGGTGTTGTTGATGAAGGTGCCGGAATATTGATACCCGAAGCGCAGGAAGGTCTTGTTCATCGGGATGGAGGCGAGCCGTGCGATGGTGAAAAGGGTCTTGATGCCCTGCCGCTGCATGGCTTCTTCCATTGTACGCAACAGCAGACAGGAGAGGCTGTGGCCTGTATGCGCACTGTCGGTCGCAAAGTCGGTCATCTCCGCACTGAGGGTGTCGAAATCGATCTCGGCCGAGGAGAGGGCGGCCAGCTGATCGCCCCGGAAGGCACCGAAGTACTGCACATCCTCCTCCATCATCTTCTCGATATAGGCCGGATCATGTATGGGGAAAGGGTAGCTCTTGAACACCTGCGCGTAGATCTTCGCGATGGGCTCCGCATCCTCCTTCTCCAGCTGTCTGACACGATAATCCACCCACTTACCGCGCTGATCATGCTGCCTCAGCGGCTCCGACAGGAGCTGCCGGAAGCGTGCAAGTTCCTCTTCAGGTCTCTCCGCCAGTCGTGCCGGATCATTGAAGCGTGAGAGGAACAGCGCATCTTCATCGCCCTGATAAAAACGGGGTATCTCACCCTCTTTGATAAATCCCTCTTCAAGAAAGTGCGGGGCGAGGCTCCCGGGTACCTTGCAGAAGAGCTTGGTGTAGTGCTCTTGCCGTGTCAGCTCCTCCATCCGTTGCATGACGGCAGGGAGGTCCTCCTTTTTCAGTTTCATCAGGTAGACCCGGTCGTTGAGCTTACCATGCTGAATGACCGAGCCGCTGCCTATATGTTCGATGGTGTCACTCATCATTATTGCCCTCCTCATTTTCGAAACGTCTCTGCAGCCGTTCGTTATCCTCGGGGATAAGGGAGATGGTGTCGTTGTCGTAAGAGAGCAGCTTCTCGATGCCTATCGCTTCCATCTCATCGGCTTCCCTGATATTGAGATCGAGGTTGCAGTGGTCGCAGTCGCGGTCGCAATTCTTCGCCTCGTAGCTGTCGGGCTCCTTGTAGGTGGTGATCACCCCCTCGTAGTTGCGTAAAACCACCTTGTTGGTCGACCAGGAGATGATGTAGTTGGGCATTACCGGTATCTTGCCGCCGCCGCCGGGGGCGTCGATGACGTAGGTGGGACGGGCGAAGCCGCTGGTGTGGCCGACAAGGCTCTCCATGATTTCGATTCCCTTGCCGACGGGTGTGCGGAAGTGGGAGAGGCCCTCGGAGAGGTCGCACTGGTAGAGGTAGTAGGGACGCACCCTGTTCTGTACCAGCTTGTGCACGAGGTTGCGCATGATGCGGGGACAGTCGTTCACGTCGGCCAGCAGCACCGACTGGTTACCGAGGGGGAAGCCGCCGTCGGCCAGCATCGCCAGCGCCTCACGGGAGGAGCTGGTGAGCTCGTTGGGGTGGTTGAAGTGGGTGTTGATCCAGAGAGGCTGGTATTTCTTCAGGATCGATACCAGCTTGTCGGTGACCCTGTAGGGCAACACCACCGGTATACGTGTGCCGATGCGGACCACCTCGACATGAGGGATGGCGGTGATCTCGGAGAGGAGCCAGTCGATCATCTCGTCGGGCAGCATGAAAGGGTCGCCGCCGGAGAGCAGCACATCACGCACCTGCGGTGTGTTTTTGATATACTCAATCCCTTTCTGCAGCTGACTTTTGGAGGGGATATATGAGTCGTCGCCCACCTTCCGCTTGCGGGTGCAGTGGCGGCAGTACATGGCACAGAGGTTGCTCACGTGGAACAGCACCCTGTCCGGGTAACGGTGGGTGATCCCCTCCACGGGGCTGTCCCTCTCTTCCGAGAGAGGGTCGCTCAGCTCAGAGTTGAGCGTGGTGAGCTCATGCACGCTGCCGAACGCCTGCTTGAAGACCGGGTCGTTGCGGAAATTCTCCTTATGTATGAGTGAGAGGTAGTAGGGGGTGATGGAGAGCGGGAATTTCTTGAACGTTTTCTGCAGCCCTTCTCTTTCGCTATCATCGAAGCGGATGCCGGTAAGGTACTCGAACTGCTCGAGCGTTGTGATGGCATGCTTCAGCTGCCATTTCCAGTTTTTCCAGTTAGAGATATCGGAGAGGTCATCGATCTTGGTGGCGATCCCCTCCTGGTTCTTTGTGTAAATCATAAATGCATCGTTTTTATTCCTATTCGAACAAATGTATAAAAATTTAACTAAAAAGATGGCATAATTGATGGTTTTAACTTACTAAATGCAGGAAAGGGTAACTATCAGCTATCAGCTATAAGCCATCAGCCATCAGCCATCAGCTGTAAGCGGTAAGTTATAAGCAATAAACTCTTTTGGTCGAAGGTTGTTAAGGGCAGCGGTTTGGTATTTAGCGGTAAGCTATCAGCTCTTACTGATTACTCTGTTTTCCTGAACTCTGTGGGGGAGACACCCTTAATTTGCCTGAAAAAGGTGCTGAAGTAACGTTGATTTTTGAATCCGGTATCTGTAGCGATGTCTCCGATGGTCATTTCGGTCTGTTTCAGCAGGCAGACTGCTTTCGCTATCCGTACCGTGTTGATGTAATCGTTGACTCCCATGTCCAACAGGTGGTTCATCTTGTTGTAGAGTGAGGATCTGCTCATCGCGATCTCCGAGGCCAGGAAGTTGACATTCAGATCCGGGTTGCTCAGGTTATCGGAGATCAGCTTGTTAAGTCGCTGAAGGAATACCTCATCGGCAGAGCTGATGGTTACTTCCTCGGGTAGCAACCATCCCGGTGACTGCTTATACTTCTCCTTCACTGATTCACGGGCGGTGAGCAGGTTGGTGGTGATTAATAGAAGAAACTCCAGGTCAAACGGTTTAGTGATGTAAAAATCGGCACCCTGCTTGTAGCCGGTCTCCATGCTCTCTGTGTCTGATTTGGCAGTTAACAGGATCACAGGTATATGGCTGATGTCGAGAGTGGTCTTGATACGGCGACACAGCTCAAAGCCATCCATCTCAGGCATCATCACATCGCTCACCACGATCGCGGGTTGTTCCTGTTCGATCTGTGCAATGGCCGATACCCCATTGGCAGCCCCTCTCACACTTTTGAACAGACCAGTGAGCGACTCCTGCAGAAAGCGGAGGAAGTCAGGGTTGTCCTCCACCACCAGGAGGGAGTAGTTACGGAGATCGATATCTCCAACAGCTACAGGGTCATCTTGTGTGACGGGGCCGTTGGGGGGGATTCTTCCGGAAACGTTGCCAGATGCATTATGAGTACCCGTTGCAGAGATATTAACGGTAGTGTTATCAGATGGGGCATCCCCCGTTGCAGAGATATTATTCTTTACCAGGACTGCACCTACAGCGTGCTTACTAACTGTTGCAGCAGGAGGAGTGTTTGTTGTATCAAGGCCTGCACCAATACTGTTTACGCTATTGAATGCAGCAGTGGGATTTGTGACTTGCTCATTGACGGTTGCGGTATGGGTATCTGTGTCTTTGAGAGGGAGGTAAAAGAAGAAGGTTGCTCCTTTGCCCTCATGGTCGCGGACACCGATGGTGCCGCCATGCTTCTCGATAAGGGCACGCGAGTAGGAGAGGCCGATACCGCTGCCATAAACACCGTGTGGTCCCTGATAGAAGCGGCTGAAGAGACGGTTGGAGTCGACACCTTTCAATCCCATTCCCTCGTCACTCACCGTGACGTATGCCAGATTATCCTCTTTTTTTGTTTTTACCGTGATGGTGGTCTCCCGCTCACTGAACTTGATCGCATTCATCAACAGGTTAGACAGCACGATGCGGGTTTTGTTCAGGTCGAAAGGCACCTGGTCCAGTTCCGGGTCCATCTCTAAGTGAAGACGGATCTGCTTGTTATCTATCTCGTTACGGAAATCGTCTGCTACTTCCCTTATCCAGCTGTTGAGAGGGTGGTATTGCTTGACGATGGTGTCGTAGCCGGTGTTGAGCTTGTTGAGGTCGAGGACCATGTTGATGATGTTCTTCATCAACACTGCCTGACCGAAGATCAGGTTCAGCTGCTCCCGGAGCTGCCCATGGCCTGTGCCTGCATTGTCAGCGTTCTGCAACAGCCGCCTCAGAGGCGCGTAGATAAGCGTCAGGGGTGTGCGTAGTTCATGACTGACATTCACCAGGAAGCGTATTTTTTCTTCGTTCACCGACTGTTCGATCTCATTTTTCTCCAGGATGAGCTTGTATCTGTTCCTGCGGATAATCTCCGTCGTCACCCCGTAAATGATCAGCAATGTCAACAGAATCATTGACAGGATGAACCAGTTGCTCCTGTACCAGGGGGGACGGATATGAAGGGTAATGATGCTTGAGGGCTGACTCCATTCACCACTGCTGGTGATGTAGGATGCCATGATCGAGTAGCTCCCGGGGGGGAGCTGCGGCAGTTTGATACGACGGTTATAGGTCTCTGTGTATTGTGTTGAAAGGCCGGAGATACTGTAGCGATAGAGCGTCTGGCTGAAGATATCTTTCTCCTTAAGTCCCATGGTGACCGACAGGGAGGTGTAGTTGCCGGGGATGTTGATGCTTCGTTGCCTCTCGTTGTATGCCTGCAGGAACGATTTGCCGTTGAAGAGAAGGTCGATGAGACCCACCGTCTCATCACGACGGACATTGTAGGAGATGTTCTTGTCGATGATCACAAGCCCGTTGGTGCCACCCAGGTAGATGTTGTTCGTGCGGGATTTCTGTTGGTACATGAAGAGGATCTCGTTCGCCGTGAACCCTTCTGACTCGCCCCAGATCACAAAGCGGTTTTGCGGGATGATATAGGAGAAGAGCCTGTTCTGTGCGCTGATCCAGAGGCGGGAGCGGTCATCATAAAAGAGATAGGAGATCTCGTTGAACATCTTGGTCTCGATGTGTTGCAGCTCCTCTTTTTCCAGGTCGTAGTAGCTTAGCCCCCTGTCACTGCCGATCCAGAGGATCTTCTTCCCGTCATAACAGACCGAGTGGATAGTTTCGCTGTCGTTCAGTGAGAGCAGACGTGTCAGCTCGTAGGTATCACCACTGATGGTGTAAACTTTATTGTCCTTGCTCAGGAAGAGATGCTGCCCGTCGGCATACTGCAGATTGAGCGCCCCCAGCTCATGCGGGTCACCAGCCGTGGTTACCGGTGTGAAGCTGTGTGTGGAGGGGTGGTAGATGTAGGCGTACTGAGAGAGAATAGCAATCTGATCACTGTTCACCCTGTGCAGCAACGGCATGTATCCGTCGAAGCACTCCTGCTGGTGTATCGAGTCGTTCACGATGGTGAACGGCCTGTAACTGCCCGTGCGCTTGCTGAAAGCGAATACTCCTTTACCGTAGAGCGATACCAGCAACTCCTCTTCAGAGAGGTCGGTAATGGAGACCACCTTGTCGCCGTAGGTGCCGAGGAAGTGTGTGAAGTGGTCGGTGAAGGGGTTGTATTTGTTAATGCCGCCACCGTCTGTGCCAATCCACAGGATAGAGTCACTGTCTTCGAAGAGGCTGATGATCACCTTTTCGCTTAGTCCGTTGCGGTTGTTCAGCGCCACATCCCTGTAGACGCGGATATAGGTCTCCTTGATCTGAAACAGCCCACCACGTACGGTGCCTGCCCACAGATCGTGGTCGGGATCGCTGTAGAGCAGTGAGACCGAGTTGACCGGCAGCGAAGAGGGATCTCCGGGGATATGCCGCAGGGTGTGCATGCTCTTCTCCTCAGGGTCAAAGATAGTGATGCCGCCGCCGTCCGTGGCCAGCCACAATTCGCCTTCCCTCTCAATGATATCGAGGATGATGTCATAACTCAGCGCTGAGTTACGGGTGGTGTAGTGCGACTGTAGTTTCCCCTCCTTGTTGTAACAAAAAAGTCCCAAGTTATAAAAGGAGCAGTAGATGTTACCCTCTCGGTCGACATGACTGGCTGTCATAGTCTGTTCTTTGCCAAAGGGCAGCTGTTCGATGCGGTTGCTATTCAGATCGAAGCGCAGCAGCCCCTCGTTTTTGGTGGATAGCAGCAGCCGGCTGCTGTTCAGCCATTGGAGTCTGAAAACCTTGTACTGCTCCCAGCCGGGTTCAATAATGGCAGGGTTCACCGGTATTGTCTCATAGCTCTCACCTGCAATATCGTAGCGGTAGAGGCAGTTATCGCCTGAGAAGAGGATGCCTCCGGGGATAGGCAGGAAGTGGTATACCCGTTCACCGATGATGGGCATGAAGCTATCACTATCGGGAAGATACCTGACGAGTCCTTTGGTGGTTGAGACCCATACATTCTGTAGCGAGTCTTCCATCACAAAGAAGATGTGGTTGGAGGGGAGTGACTGATCATTCTTTTTCTCCTGGAGGTAGATATGTATCTCATCTTGGTCGAGGAGGTTCAGACCTGAGCGGGTGCCGATCCAGAGGTTGCCTTTGGAATCCTTTAATACGGAGGTGACGGCCGAGTGGGAGAGACCCTCACCTATGGAGAGCTGTTTAAAGTTGTATTTGATGTCAGATGCTCTCAGGTTGCCGGTTGATAGGGAGAGTAACAACAAAAACAGCATTAATAGTTGGGACAGCTTATTTTTCATCTGATAGTTTGATATCGGAAGACAATAATTTGGATAAATTTAGTGAAACCTTCTCTGATGAAGTGTTAGCGCAAATCTTAAAAAGACGATTTTGGAACTTATTTAAACAGAAACGAACATCACTCTCTCAACGTTATCTTACATTTGCCGTAAAATTAATTAAAATTATTTATTTTTCTATCGCCTATTACCTAAAAACTACAAAATTTATGAAGAGATTAATGATTGCATGTCTGATGTGCCTCTGTTACCTTACATCATTCGCACAACAGCAAAAATTAAACGGGGTGGTATTTGATGAAGCGGCACAAGAGCCCCTCATTGGTGCCACGATTCTTGTGAAAGGGACCGGCACCGGCCAGACAACCGATATTGACGGTAAGTTTACCCTCAATGTCTCTCCCGGGCAGATCCTAGAGGTATCCTATATTGGAATGATGAAGAAAGAAGTGACCGTGACTACCGGCATGGACAATATCACCATCAGCCTCTCTCCCGACAACGTGCTCATGGAGGAGCTCGTGGTTGTAGGATATGGTGTGACGCGCAAGCGTGATATAGCAGGTGCCATCACCTCTCTGAAGACGGATGACATCAAGGCCGGCGTGGTGACCAGCACTGCACAGCTGCTCAAGGGACGGGCTGCCGGTGTGCATGTGCGCCAGAACTCAGCAGAACCCGGTGGTGGTATCTCCATACGTGTGAGAGGTGCCTCCTCCATCAGCTCTAATAATGAGCCACTCTACGTGATCGACGGTTTTCAGACCGATATAGGTAACCAGATCAATCCCGAAGACATTGAATCGATCGAGATCCTCAAGGATGCCGCCGCTACGGCGATCTATGGTGCACGCGGAGCCAATGGTGTGGTGCTTATCACCACCAGAAAAGGAACCAAGGATATTTTCAACGTATCCTACTCCTTCAATAGCTCCGTGAAGAATCTACGTAACCCCTGGGAACTTATGGATGCACAGGACATCATCTACAATGCCATGAACACCTGGGAAGAGGGTGGCAGCTCAGGCAACCCTCCCTATACCGCCGAGCAGCTTCAGTACAAGGGGAGTGGTACCGACTGGGTTGAAGCCACCACCCGTACAGCGCTCACTAAATCGCACCAGTTCATGATCTCCGGTGGCTCGGACAAGATGACAATGGCCATCTCTGCCAACTACCTGAATGACGAGGGAATTCTTCAGAACACCCGGTTTGACCGTTTCAGCTCGCGCATGAACCTTGATTACAAACTTAACGACAGGGTACGCTTCGGCTCTAATGTCTACATGTCACGTTCCAACAAGAACTACCTTAACATGGGGACCAACACCACCGTCGACAATGTGATCTACAACATCTTCCTGATGTCGCCCCTCACCACGGTCAGCGGTGACAACGTGTTCGGAGAGAAGGGTCGCAAACCGGGTATCTTTAGCGAGCTCAACGACGTTGACTTCGAAAGCATCACCAATAACATGTATGCATCATTACACGGTGAGGTGGATATCCTCAAGTCGCTCACAGCACGTGTGCAGTATACCTACAGCAACGACAACACCAAGGCTCAGAAATATTATCCCAAGACCACCAACATCGGTAAGGCCAACGACGGTCTGGGAACCATCAACAATTACAAGACCGACAGGCAGCAACTTGATGCTCTCCTCACCTGGCATGAGCAGTTGCGCGATATCCACAACGTGAAGATGCTGGGCGGTATGACCTATGTCAATCTGGTGGGTGAGAGCAACGGCATGCAGGGCTTCGGCTTCTCTACCGATGAGTTCTCCTTTAACAACATGGGGGCAGCGCAGACGGTACAATGGATCAACTCATGGAGAGAGGACAACACCAAGCTTTCCTTCTTCGGGCGTGCCGAGTACGTGCTCTTAGACAAGTACATCATGAATGCATCGGTACGTGCCGATGGATCATCCAACTTCGGACCCGGTAACAAGTGGGGATATTTCCCCTCGGGATCGGTCGCCTGGCAGCTGGGAGAAGAGCCTTTCATGGCTTTTACCAAACCCCTCTTCTACGACATCAAGCTGAGAGCCAGCTATGGTATCACCGGTAACGACGGTATTGGCAACTACCTCTCACAGCGTAAGTTCGGTATCACTGATGTCTACCTTGGCGGCGGCTCCATTGTAAAGGGGATGTATCCATCCAACCCTGAGAATGCTGCCCTTAAGTGGGAATCGACAGCACAGACCAACCTGGGGGTTGACTTTTCGCTCTACGACAAGCGGGTGGAGGTGAACTTCGATTATTACAACAAGATTACGAGCGACCTGCTCAACCCGGTGTCGGTATCGACATCGACAGGGGGATTCACCACTATGATGGGCAACAACGGCCAGATCCGCAACCGCGGTATTGAACTGTTCGTGAAGACCAACAACTTCGTAGGCCACGATTTCAGCTGGACTACTACCTTCAACCTCTCACGCAACCAAAACATGGTACTGGACCTCAACCAGGGTGAAGCACGCTTCGAGACTGTGAGACCGCAGGGATGGTATCTCTGGGAAGAATATGCCATGCTCAAGGAGGGATATCCCCTCAGCACCATTTATGGTTATGTTTCCGATGGTGTGATGCAGACAGGTGAAACCTATGCACCGCAGCCCACATCGGTACCCGGTGATCCCAAATTCAAAGATCTCGATGGTGACGGTGCGATCACCATACAGGACCGTACAGTCATCGGTGACGGTAACCCCGATGTAATCTTCGGCCTGGGTAACAACCTGACCATCGGCGACTTTGATTTCTCCTTCTTCCTGGATTCCTCCATAGGTGCCAACCTGCTTAACCTGAGCCGTGTGGTGCTTGAGGATGAAGGCAGGCTTAAGGTCTCTGCCGACAGGTGGACACAGCAGAACCCGTCGAACCAAATACCACGTGCCGGTTACAGGAAAGACTCGGGATTGAAGTATGGCTCTTATATCAACAGCCGCTTCGTGGAGAGTGCCGACTTCCTGCGACTGCAGAACGTGGAGTTGGGTTACAGCCTGCCGGTAAAAAGAATGGGCAGCATGCACACATATGTGAAGGGATTGCGTCTCTTTGTTGGTGCACAGAACCTCTTCACACTCACAAACTACTCAGGCTTTGATCCTGAGGTGAGCACCAACGGGGGGTCAGCTGTTTCACAGGGTCTCGATTTCAGTTCATACCCCTCTTACAAGATGGTCAATTTTGGAGCAAAAATAACATTTTAATGTAGCACAATTATGAGAAGAATCATTACAAGCACAATATCCCTCTCTTTCCTGATGGTGATGACCCTGGGTCTTTTCACCGCTTGCGAAGAGACACTGAAAGAAGTGGTCTACTCGGAACTGACAACCGATAACGCCTTCACAACCAAAAACGATGCCCAGGCGGCAGTCAACTCTATCTACCAGCCACTGCACAGGGTCTCCAACAGGGCGATCTTCTACCTCAACGACATGCCTACCGATGCCTGTTACAGCGCAGGCATGGACAATGAATTGCTCAATGAGGGCAAAATGAGCATTAACGGTGACGTGGCCAACTCATGGGATGGTTATTACCACATGATTAGCCGCGCCAACATCGCCATCGACAACATACCGCTGATAGCTGATGCGGAGTTTGGAGAAGATGAGGCTACCGCTGCTGCTGCCAAGAATGCACTGACGGCCGAAGCTCACTTCATGCGTGGTTTTGCATACTACATGCTCACCGACCTATTTTACACGGTACCCCTTGTCAACAGCAGCAGCGTAGCAGTAGATGCACTGCTGCCGCCCGCCTCGATTGAGGAGCTAGATGAGCAGATAAGGACCGACCTGCTAACGGCCAAGGAGTATCTCCCCAGGAGCTATGCCAACAAGCTTGATGCCGGACGGGCCACTTATGGTGCCGCCGCCGGCTTCCTGTGCCGCCTCAACATGCGTACCGCCGGCAGGACCCGCCAAGCAGGCGGGGATGCATCCTCTCATTGGGCCGAAGCACTGAAGTATGCCGACGAGGTGCTGTCACTGGAAGGGAGCACTTACTCACTGCAGGACAAGGTGTGGAACGTGTTTGACCCGTCGACCGATGCCACCCGCTACAACGATGAGTTGATCTTCGCCATCCGCTCGAGTCAGGACATCCCTTCGGGTAGTTCAGACATTGGTATGAACTTCACCCCGTGGGATTATGACATGGGCTGGAACCTCTTCAGTATCCCCCTGGAGCTAACCTGGATGTATGATGAAGAGGATGAGCGCTACAGCGAGCTGATGGTGGTCTCCTTCCGTAACGTCTATGATAACGACAATAGTCCCAAGCAGCGTTTTTATCAGATCCCGGCTTCGGTGGAGAAGGTAGGTACTGTCTATTCAGATTCACCCACAGAGACCATCTACGAGTTGGGTGCATCCTATACCAGAAAGTACAAGTACATGCGCCCCGGCACCTATAACTACAACACGAACAACAATATGCCGATGTTACGCCTGGCTGACATCATTCTTTGCAAGGCCGAGATACTGAACGAGATGAACGGTCCCACAGACGAGGCCGTGACACTGGTGAACCGCATCCGCACCCGTGCCTTTGGTAATGACTCACACAACATCACCCTGGCTGGTTTCTCCTCGAAGGAAGCACTGCGCGATGCCATCTGCGATGAGCGTCTGCTGGAACTCAACAACGAAGGGGTGCGACGTCCCGACCTGATCCGTATGGGATTGTGGAAAGATCGCCTGGACAAGTACGTTGCTGCTATCAAGCTCAAATCGGAATGGAGAGAGAAGAACTCTGTCGATGCCAATGCTGACTTCAGCTCTGACTGGAAGGTCTATCCTGCAGATTTTACCGAGAATGACATTCGCCGGTACTACCCCGCACCCAAGAGGGAGCAGGACCTGAATCCAGAACTGGCCAACAACAGAAATTTCACCAAATAAACTGACAATGATGAATAAAATGTTTACAAAACTGGTCTCTCTTCTTTGCATGCTGTCCCTCATCACGGGGGCAGGATGCATGAAGAAAGAGCAGCAAACCATCACATGGGATTTTGATGACCTGGAAGGATGGGAGTATGCCCACCAGGATGAGAACCCCGATAACCAGTGCGTGCTGGAAGAGGGTACGCTGCGCATCTTCACACGCGCCCACTCGTGGGACAGGAAGAAGGTGCGAACCAGTGAGACCTTCACCACGGGACGCTACACCTGGCGGACCTATATTCCGCAGATGGGTGTGGGGGACATGGCCAGCGTGGGATCGTGGATCTATTGTGACGACCATCACGAGATTGACTTCGAAGTGGGGTATGGCAAGGATAGCGTTCGTCTCGAAGCCGGCGCTGCCCCTGATGAGATGATCGCCTACATGACCACACAGGATCATCCCAACAAGTCGGTATACGTGGCCATCAAGAGCGGCTGGCATATTTTTGAGATCGATCTCAGCCGGGTGGACGACAACTACTTTGTGGAATGGATCATCGATGATGAGGTGGTGAGCAGTGTACAGCAGACTTTCGGTACGGAATTTGCCTTCCATATTTTCTGCAGCGTTGAGAACCTCAGGTTTATAGGCGATCACCAGCCGGAGAACGAGAACTACGGCATCTTTGATTATGTGAAGTACAGCTATCATGAGTGAACCGATCCTCCGCAGGATACGAACGGCACCAACACGGTGCTGTTCGCACTTGTTGCTGCTAATGATGTTGTTGCTGTTGTCGGCCTGTCGGAGTGACCTGGTATTGGTTGATGAGGGTGTCAGCAGCTACGTGATCGTTACGTCCACCAACCCAACGCGTATTGAGCTCAGGGCGGCACATGAATTGCAGCAGACAATCTGGCGGATGACCGATGTGAAAATCCCGATTGTTGATGACCGCGGGGAGACGCTGCCCAGGGAGATATCGGTGGGAAACACCAATCGTGTTATCCCCCTGGTGATTGACACAGACGAGTTTGGTGATGATGGTTTCCTGATTACCATCGACAAGGAACGGCTTTACATCCTGGGGGGGCAGAGTCACGGTGTGCTTTATGGTGTATATGAACTCCTGGAGACACACCTCGGCTACAGACGCTACACTCCGACGGTGGAGCATCTCCCCCGCCGGAACAGTATCACCATCCCGGGTGATATCCACAACCGGCAGGTGCCGGTGATCATCTCGCGCAATATGCTTTACGTCAGCGCCAGCGATGAGGCTCACTTCAACTGGTTACGACTGACACAGTCACCTGCCAGCGGCGTGGATCGCGGCAGGTGGGGACTTTGGGTGCACACCTTCGGCACGCTGGTGCCTGAAGAAAAGTATTACGACGATCATCCCGACTACTACACTCTCAGTGAAAAGGGTGAACGGGTACCCTCACAACTCTGCCTCACCCACCCGGAGGTGCTGGAGGTGCTCTGCAGCGAGCTTGAAAGCCGGATGAAGAAGAAGCCGGAGGCGCTCTACTGGTCGGTGAGCCAGAACGACAACTCCAATTACTGCAGGTGCGATGACTGCATGAAGGTGATTGAAGAGGAGGGGTCACCCTCGGGGCTGATGATCCGGTTTGTCAATAAGGTAGCGGAACGTTTCCCCGACAAGGTGATCTCCACCCTGGCATATCAGTATACACGGCAGGCTCCCCGCCATGCGCGACCGGCAGACAATGTCAATATCATGTTCTGCAACATCGAATGCAACAGGAGCATGGCCATCGCTGACGATGAGAGCAGTGCCACCTTCAGGCACGACATGGAGCAGTGGGCGCAGTTGACTGATAACATCATACTGTGGGATTACATGGTGCAGTTCAGCAACCTCTACACCCCTTTTCCCAATCTGAGGACACTGCAGCCCAACATGTGTTATTTCGCTGCCAATAATGTGAGGGCACTCTTCTCACAGGGTAATCCGCAACCGGCGGGTGAGATGTGGCAGCTTCGTTCCTACATTGCTGCGAGGTTACTCTGGAACCCCGATTGTGACGTGGATTACCTCATCGACGACTTCCTGAATGGCTTTTACGGTGCTGCAGGAAGCCATCTGAAACAATATATCGACCTGTTGCATGATACGCTTGAAGAGAGTGGCGAGCCACTCAGCATCTTCGGCAACGCTCTCACACCAGCGGAGGGTTACCTCTCACCCGCAATGGTGGATCGTTATGAGGCTATTTTTGACGAAGCGGAGCAAGCTGTATCGGAGGATGCCGTACTGCTTGAGAGGGTACAGGAGGCACGTCTGCCCCTTCTTTTCACCCGTCTGGAGCAGTCGGGCCTGATGCCGGTAGGTGACCGCGGTTTCTTTAACCGTGACTCCACCGGGGTGCTTACCCTGCGCGTTGAATATCTCTCTTTGCTGGACCGTTTCATCGATGGTCTGCACAGGAATGGTACCAACATGCTGTGCGAGTGGATGACAGAGGTGGATGAGTACGATACCGAGATGAGGGATACCCCCGGGCAGTACCTCCGTTTTCTGGCGCCGGACAACAAGGCACTACATAAGCCGGCCACGGTGAACCTCCCGCTTACCGGCTACCGGGGCGAAGGACTACGCTCCATCACCGACGGGGTGCTGGGTACAAGGAACTATGACAGTCACTGGATAGGTTTTCTGCATGATGACTTTGAAATCGTGGTTGACCTAGAGGAGGTAACCACGGTGAACGAGGTGAATGTTCGTTTTATCCAGTCGATCCTCGACAGGCTCTTCCTGCCGCGCAGCATCACAGTGGAGACATCGGCCGACAACCTCTCTTACAGCTTTGCTGCATATGACGAGCAGGTGATGAACCGCGAGATGAATTATTTGACGAAAGTTTACAGTGCCACCTTCCCCTCCCGCGACGCACGCTACATCAGGATCAGAACTGCCGTAGTGCCGGTCTGTCCCCTCTGGCACAGGGATGCGGGTAACGATGTGTGGACGATGTTTGATGAAGTATCGGTTTATAACAACAAAAATTTACTAAAATGAGAAAGAATCTGACATTATACCTATTACTGCTACTGACTGCACTCCTGCCTGCTTGTGATGAGGACGACCGGATTGAAACGGCAGCAGACCTGATTGAATCGATCGAGGCCGGCGTCTGGCCCGACAACGCCCTGCGCGTTGATGTTAAAATCCGATTCCGGAAAGAAGTGCAATATTCAATTAACTACTGGCCCACCAGCGACCCACTGCAGGTGACCGAGACATCAATCACCGACGCCTCCGGTGAACATACCACCACGCTTCTCTTCCTCGAACCTGAAACCCGGTACTCATTCACTGTGAAGGCCGTTAGTGGAGGAGCGCAGACCGAGTCGGATGCGTATAACTTCACCACTCATATGCTGCCTCCCGATGTGCCTGAGTACAAGCTGCATCAGAATAGCACGGAGATGAATATCCCCGGTTATGTGATGTTGACAAGAATGGATAAACCTGGTTTTATCACGATGATCAACTCACTTGGCAAGGTGGTCTGGTATCAGAACATTGGTAAATCGGTGAAGGTGGCCGGTTTTGATCCGAAGACCAACACCATCGTTTCCATCCTGGGAGAGGCGCCGTTAAAAACATTTACCGGTGAATGGATTGAAGTGATCGACCTTTACGGAAATACTGTCATGAGCGCATTACATCCCACAGTCTATGCTCATCATGAGATTCGTTTCTTACCCGATGGAGATCTAATCATGGTCAACTTTGTACCCAGGGCGTTTGACCTCACCGCTCATGGAGGTAGCTCTAACGACACCATTTGGGGACCGGGGTATACAGTGATGGATATCGAGGGAAAGATAAAAACCCAGTGGGATTGTTATGACGAGATGAATCCGATGGATATACCCACAAGCATCAATTCGGTGGCCAACGGTCTTCCGGAGAAGCCGAGCTGGCTACACTCCAATTCTATCAATTACGATGAGGAAGGTTATCTCTACATGACATTGTTATTTATTGATCAGGTGTGGAAGATTGATCCGAAAACGGGAAAAGTGATTTACAGAGCGGGGAGGAACGGTAATATTGACCTGCCCGAAGAGGCTTACACCAGCGGAATCCATGCTGCTGAGCCTCTTGGACCAAACAAGGTCTTGCTTTTTGATAACGGACAGAAGAATAAGATTACCCGGGCGTTGATCTATGATATCAATGAGGCAGAAAAGAAGGGGACACTGGAGCTGAATGTATCACTTCCTATAGAATATTTCACACAATATCAGGGGAGTGTGGAGCTAATAGGTGATGACGTGCTGATATTTGGTTCAACATACTCTCTCAAGATTGTATATACTGACCTTGAAGGCAATATCCTGCGTGTGATCAACACTCCCCACATGTCGTACCGTGCGGACTATATCGCTGAAATAAACTACTGACAAGGGGGCTGATGAAGCCTCCGGCGCGCGAAGTCGTGATCTGAAGAATGAAAAAAACGTATGAAACATTGTTTAAAATACCTCCTTCTTATTTGTGGTTTTCTCTGGTTCTCCTTATCCTGTACGCCCCCGGCGGCAGACCATCGTGCTGAAGATCCTGATCTGGATGCTCCCGGTATCCTGTTCATCGACCTCTTCAATGGTGTGGATGTGATTCCCGACACAACGAACTGGAAGCGATGCACCTACGCGAACAACGCCTGGTCGCAGCATTTTGAGCATGTGGAGGGTTATGAGAACGTGAGGGTGGAAGATGGTTTTCTGAAGCTCTCAGCCACCCGCGAAGGGGAACATTACAAGAATGGTGGTATCCGTACCAGGAAAGGGTTCCCCGGCAACACGAGGGTAGAGGTGAGAGCCAGACTGACAAAGCAGGTACGTGGTGGCTTTCCCGCCATCTGGCAGATGCCGGTTGGGGCACCCGCGTGGCCACGCGGAGGGGAGATAGATCTAATGGAGTGGGTGCAAGGAACCCCGGACCAGATATATCAGACGGTCCACACTTTTTACATCAATGGTCCCGAGGGTTCAGCAGGTGTCACCAACCCCAATCCTGACAGGGCATTCGACGTCACGCAGTTTCATCTCTATGCTGCCGAGCGTACCGATGAGGCAGTCATCTTCTACGTGGATGGTGAGGAGAGTTGGCGGTATGAGAACATCCGTGCGGAAGAGACGGAAGTGGCTCACAACCAGTTTCCATTCATGCACTACCCGTTCGACATCATCCTCAACTTCTCTCTGGGTGGCACACTAAACGGTAACACTACCTGGGCTGGCGTCATTCACAACGAGGAGCTGCCGGGTGAGTTGTGGATTGATTGGGTGATGGTTTCAGCAGTGGAGTCAGTGATGACAAATAATTAATAAAAAACAATTAATTCGTTATATGAAAACAATTTATTTATCTTACTTGCTCTTCTCATTTCTACTGCTCTTGTCAGCCTGTGAGAATGATGATGCGATTCTCACCCCGGCAGATCTGATTGAATCCATACAGTCGGAGGTGAGGCAGGACAACTCCCTTCGCGTCGATATCACCATCACATTCCTGCGTGAAACGGAATATTCTATTTCTTACTGGCCCACAGACGATGAATCGCTGAAGAAGGAAACTATGATGGCGCAGGCAAACGGTAAGGCTGTCGCCACACTGGTGCTCCTGGAACCGGATAGGCAGTACAGCTTCTCACTCAATGCCAGTTCCGGTAATGCGCAGGTGGTCTCTGATATATATAGCTTCACCACCCGCCCTCTGCCATCTGATGTGCCTGTCTACAATATGATTCAAAACAGACTGGATGAAGAGATTCCTGGTTACGTACTTCAGGTGAGAATGGACAAACCGGGTTACATCACACTGATGAACAGTGAGGGTGAAGTGTTATGGTATCAGAATATGGAGAAGGCTGTGAAGGTGGCCAACTTTGACCCTGCTACCAACACTTTCTTTGCCATCCTGGGTGATCACCCGGAGAAGGAGTATACCGGTGACTGGATTGTGGTGATGGATCTCTTCGGGAACATCGTTCTTGAGCGTGAATCAGGAGATCTCTATCCACACCACGAGATACGTCGGATGCCTGATGGTAACCTTCTGGTGGTCAACTTTGTGCCACGGAAGTATGATCTCTCTATGTGGGGCGGTGACACTGACGAGACAGTCTGGGGTGACGGTTTCACCATCCTGGATATTGATGGGAAGATTCTCTATCAGTGGGATTGTTTCGAAGAGATGGATCCCAGGGATGATCCCGACATCATGAAGATGGTTGCGATCACCAGTGTGCTGGAAAACCCCATCTGGTATAAAGATGACTGGTTACATGCCAATTCGGTTAACTTCGATGAGGAAGGTAATTTCTACATGACGTTTAACTGGCTGAATCAGCTCTGGAAGATCAACAAAACAACCGGAGACGTTGAGTACAGGGTGGGGATTGATGGTAACATAGAGATCACAGAATCTGCCTATACCAGCGGAATCCATACAGCCATGCCACTGAAACAGGATCAGGTACTGCTGATCGATAACGGGTCGACACGACAAAAAACCCGTGCACTGATATACGATGTAGACAAGACCAGCCAGAAAGCGGATCTGCTTCTGGACGTGGCTCTACCCAAGGAACTTAGTTCTGCTTATATGAGCAGTGTGCAGAAGATCGGGAATGATATGCTGATGTTCGGCTCTACCTTCCCCTGTGCGGTAATCTACACCGATATGAAGGGAGAAATAAAACGGGTCATCACCGGCCTCCATCAATCTTACAGAGCTGAGTATATCGCTGAAATCAGTTACTAGTAGTCAGCTATAAGCAATAAGCGGTAAGCTTTAGATGTGGAAGTTTGCTAAGGGCAGTGGTTTGGGAGTTATTTGTCAGTAGTCAGTGATCAGCTTCCAGCCTGATTGCTCTTTTTCTTAAAAAAAATAAAAAAACAGTCTGAATCACTCAAACTGTTTTTTTTTGCTTTATCTTTGCAACATTGTTGCATTTGAAAGCATGTTTCATTATGACAGTAGAAGAACTATTATACAAGTACGATTTAAAGAATACTGGCTGCCGGAAGTACATCCTGAGTGAGTTGCTGAAGAGCGATACAGCACAGTCGGAGAGCGAGCTGAAGGGAAATTCTGATCTGTTCGACAGGGTGACCTTTTACAGAACACTGAAGACACTGGAGGAGCGGGGCATCATTCACAAGATCGTGCTAAACGACAACTCGGTGAAGTATGCGCTGAGCAGCGATCATCATGAGGAGGATCATCTCCATTCCCATTTCCACTGTGAGAAGTGCGACGAGGTGCTCTGCCTGCGCGGTAAGACACGGTTCGACGCGGAGCTGCCGCAGGGTTTCATCATGCATGATGTGTTCGTGGTGATTGAGGGGTTGTGTGCGGACTGCGTTGCATATCCTGTTCGTTCTGAGTAGTGATAAAAGTGTTGTTTACGGTTATCGGGGGCGGGCCTGCTGCTTATAGCATACCTTCCTGATCATACATCAATATTTATGAGGATATATTTTGTGCTGTTGTTATTGACGGCAGCGGTTTTGAATGCTTTCCCACAGGGATTGTCGGTGAAAGGATACGTGCACTGCGCCGAGCACGACCACTACCTGCCGGCGGCCTCTATCATGCTGCAGCCGGGGGAGCGGCACCTGCAGAGCGACGGCGATGGCTTCTTCTCGATGGATGGCCTTGAGCGGGGCAACTACCTGCTCACGGTGCAGTACATCGGCTACGAGACGCTCAGGCTCTCGATGACGCTGGTACAGGACACGCTGCTGCATCTGCATCTGCATCCCTCGGCGCTGCAGCTGAAGGAGGTGACGGTGGAGGGGCGATCGCAGCGTGAGCGTGTGTTGCCCTCATCACTGGCGGTGGAGGAGATTGGACGTCTCTACCTGATGCAGCACAACGCGGTGAGCTTCGCAAAGACACTCTCGGCACTGCCGGGCCTCTCCTCGATGGATATAGGTGCGGGCTTCTCCAAGCCGGTGATCAGGGGGCTGGGGTTCAACCGCGTGGCGGTGGCGGACAGGGGCATCGTGCAGCAGAACCAGCAGTGGGGGGCGGACCACGGGCTGGAAATTGATCAGTATGATGTGGATAACGTGCGGGTGCATAAAGGTCCGATGTCGCTCTTCTTCGGCTCCGACGCGATGGGAGGGGTGATTGAGATCCTGCCGCCGACGGTGCCTGCGGATGACGGCGTGTGGGGTGATGCCCTGGTGACCTACAAGAGCAACAACGATCTGTACGGCACCTCGGTGGTGGTGAACAGTAAGAAGGGGGCGTGGTTCCTCCGTGGCCGTGCCACGCTGCAGAGCTACGCGGACTACCGCCTGCCGGCAGACACGGTGACCTACCTCACCTGGCAGCTGCCGCTGCATGACCGGCGGATGAAGAATACGGCGGGCAGGGAGCAGCACCTCTCCCTCTCGGCCAACTACGACAAGGGAAGGATCAGCAGCTGGCTCCATGGCTCTGATATCGCTGCGAAGAACGGTTTCTTCCCCGGAGCACATGGTGTGCCCTCACTGTCGCGCCTCGAGCCGGACGGAGAGGTGCGCAACGTGGAGATGCCTTTCTCCACATCGAACCACTTCAAGCTGATATCAAACAATGAGATAAGCTTCTCCCGGGCAACAATGCAGGTCGACCTGGGCTACCAGCGCAACCGCCGCGAGGAATTATCTCCTTTCCACACGCACTACGGCACGCAGCAGCCGCCGGCCGTTGATCCGGACCTGGAGCTGCAGTTCCTGCTGGACACCTACTCAACCCACCTGCGGCTGAAGCTGGACGAGGAGAAGCGATGGCGGAAGACGATCGGCCTCGCGGGTGAGTACCAGCATAACAGGGTGGGGGGCTACTCCTTCCTGCTGCCCGATTTCGACCGGTGGACCGCAGGTGCTTACTGGCTGAACGAGTGGGTGCTCGGCAAAACGCTCTCACTGACAGGCGGGGTGCGTTATGATGCGGGGTCGCTCTCCGTGGAGGGTTACTACGACCCCTTGCTGGCTGACCACCTGCGGATGCAGCAGCAGGATGAGGAGCAGGTGGCTTTCTACGCACAACGGGCGGAGGCGCTGCAGAGGCAGTTCGGCGACTGGTCCGGCGCCGTCGGGTTCACCTACCGGCCGGACGGTAGGCAGACAATAAAAATGAACATCGGCAAGAGCTTCCGCTATCCCTCGGCCAACGAGCTGGCATCGAACGGGGTGCACCACGGTGCCTTCCGCCACGAGAAGGGGGAGCCGACGCTCACCTCTGAGAGCGGCTACCAGTGGGACATGGAGTATCGCCTGGCAGACAGGAGGTGGGAGGTGACGGTGTCGCCCTTCCTCTCATGGTTCGACAACTACATCTACCTGGAGCCGTCGGGTGAGTGGTCGGTGCTGCCCCATACGGGTCAGGTGTACCGCTACCGCCAGGCGGAGGCGGTGATGGGAGGCGGTGAGGTGGCGGCGAGCTATGCGCCGGACGATCACTGGCGTCTCTCGTCGGACCTGGAGTTCATCTATAACAGGAACATGACGGATGGTTACCCGCTTCCCTTCTCTCCACCGACAACGGTGACAAACGATCTCTCCTACAGCGGTGCGGGAGGAGCGGTACTACCGCAATATATGCTGCGGCTGGAGCACCGGTGGGTCTTCGGCCAGGACCGGATTGCAAGGAACGAGGAGCGTACACCGGGGGCGCAGCTATGGAACATATCGGCCAACATCCACTGGCTGATTGGCGGAAGGAGGGTGATCACCGACCTGCAGGTGCAGAACATCATGGACAGGCCTTTCCTGAATCACCTGAGCTTCTACCGCCGGCTGAACCTGCCGGAGCCGGGAAGGAACATACAGCTGATTGTGAGGGTGCCTTTTTGAAAAAAGTGGTCAGTTTTCAGTGATCAGTGATCAGTGGTCAGTAATCAGTAAATTATGAAATTTAATATAATTATGAAGAAAAGAAATAGTGCACTAATCCTGTTGATTGCGGTGTTGACCGTTTTCACATCGTGCGAGAAGGAGTTGAACGACAGTGAGAAGCCGGTGATTGTGCTCTCATCTCCCGTTGAGGATGGGGAGATACGCCCGGGCAGTGCCATCCACTTTGAGGTGACGCTATCGGACAACAAGGCACTGGCATCGTACAAGGTGAATATCCATGGTGCGTTCGACGGGCATGGACATAGTTCATCAGCCTCGACGCGGGTGTCGGAATATGCACAGCCGTTTGAGCGTACCTGGCTGGAGAGCGATTTTATCGCGCTGGGTGAGGAGCCCATCGCCGGCAAGCGGAGCGTCACCATCCATCATCACCTGATGCAGGTGCCTGACAGCATCGGCGGGCGTCCGGTGAAGGAGGGGCACTACCACCTCACGCTCTACTGCACCGACGCGGAGGGACAGGAGTCCTTCCTCACCCGGGAGATCGTGATCGCTTATGATGCAGGGAGGTAGATCAGCACGGGGTGGTTTGCTGCAGCCACAGATAAAGGTGTTGTGATCGATGTT
>LSQX01335086.1_pt1 | contig 23778 bp, 19 predicted proteins | sample 654561 | NCBI WGS metagenome assembly LSQX01 (sample SAMN04489861, study PRJNA283612) | anaerobic digester metagenome | isolation source: 4 biogas reactors fed with cattle manure at either 37C or 55C with and... | place: Denmark: Kongens Lyngby | collected 2014
CGGCTGAAACCCGCCTGAACTACGTCTGAAGTCTGAAGCAAATCCGATCGCGAATGGCATCGGTCACAAGGGGGGTATTGCTGAAAAACCGGGTATTTCCTAAAGCCCCAACTATCAAAGCCCTGGAGGGCGTTTTTGACAAAAAAAAGGAAGGGAACACGAATAAAAAGAATAGGCATTTCTTCAATAACTCCGATAAAAATAATATCTTTACACGTCAAACCTTAAATTTTGCAACCATGAACAAAAAAATTCTATTGTTTGTACTTATGATCGGAGCCATTGCTTACTCCTGCCAGGAGCAGAAACAGGACCTTCCTCCCCTCATTGACCGGGAGGTGTTTTTTGATGACCCGCAAATCACCGGGAGCCAACTTTCGCCCGACGGGGCCTATATTTCTTTCCTGAGCCCCTATGAAGACACCCGCAACATATGGATCAAAACCCGTGAGGCTTCGTTTGAGGAAGCCATCCCGGTAACGGCGGTGACCGAGCGGCCCATCATGGGCTATTTCTGGTCGAGAGACGGGAAGTACCTCCTGTATGTGATGGACAAGGGAGGCGATGAGAATTTCAATATTTATGCCGTCGACCCCAAGGAGGCCAGCGCGGGCGTCATTCCCGAAGCCCGCAACATCACCAATATGGAAGGGGTGCGTGCAGCCATTTATCATATTTCGCGTATTGATCCCGACCTGATGTTCGTGGGCCTGAACAGCCGCGACAAAGCCTGGCACGACCTCTACAGCCTCAAGATCTCGACCGGCGAGCTGACCTTGATGCGCGAAAACACCAATCGCTACACCGGATGGATGTTCGACTATGAGGACAAGCTTCGCCTGGCCATGCGCTCACTGCCCGATGGCACGGAAGAACTGTGGCGGATAGATCAGGAAGGCGAAACCCTGCTCTTCTCATGGAACGTGCTTGAAACAGCCTATCCTGCTGCCTTCCAGAAGGACAACCAGCATGTTTACATGATCTCGAACGTCGGCGAGGATAAGGACCTAACAGAACTTTTCCTGATGGATATTGAGACCGGCGAGATGGAGTTTGTGGAAAGAGACCCAGAAGGCAGGGCCGACTTTGGCGGGCTGGGCATCTCCGACAAGACCCTGGAGGTGTTGCTGACCACTTATACAGACGAAAAGGCCCGCTATTACTTTAAGGACGAAACCTTTGAGGGACATTATAACACGGTAAAGGCAGAGCTGGGCGACAAGGAGTATAACTTTTTCAGCCCCACCCTCGACGAGCGTTTTTGGCTGGTTAGCGCCAGTTCGGATGTCGATCCGGGTTCTGTTTACCTTTTTGACACCCAAGACCAGAGCCTGGCTTTCCAATACAGCCCGCGGCCCGACATTCCCACGGAACATTTATCGCCCATGACCAGCATCCGTTATCCCTCGAGCGATGGGATGGAGATACAGGCCTACCTGGTGCTTCCCAAAGGTTTTGGAGAAAAAGACCTTCCGCTGATCGTTCACCCGCACGGGGGCCCCTGGGCCAGGGATTACTGGGGCTATAACGGCTATGCCCAATTTATGGCCAACCGCGGCTATGCCGTGCTGATGCCCAACTTCAGGGGCTCCACCGGCTTCGGCAAGGCTTACCTGAATGCAGGCAACAAGGCGTGGGGCGAGCTGATGCAGGACGACATCACCTGGGGGGTTCAATACCTCGTTGATCAAGGCATCGCCGATCCAGAGCGGGTAGCCATCTTTGGCGGCTCTTACGGGGGTTATGCAACCCTTGCCGGCCTGGCCTTTACGCCCGACGTTTATGCTGCAGGGGTTTCTTTTGTAGGGCCCTCCAACCTCATCACCCTGCTGAACTCCATTCCGCCCTATTGGGAAGCCGCCCGCACCACCTTCCACATCAGGATGGGTGACCCTTCGACCCCCGAGGGGCAGGCACAGCTTGAAAAACAGTCGCCCCTGTTCTCGGCAGACAAGATCGCCGCACCATTGCTGGTAGTACAGGGCCAAAACGACCCCAGGGTAAAAAAGGCTGAAAGCGACCAGATCGTGGTGGCCCTCAGGGAGCGCGGATTCCCGGTGGAATACATCAATGCGCCCGATGAAGGACACGGCTTCGCCCGCCCGGTGAATACCATGGCTTTCATTGCTGCAATGGAAAAATTCCTTGCCACACATGTGGGCGGACGCTACCAGGAAACAATGACCGATGAGGTAGCCCGGCGCCTGGAGGAAATCACCGTGGATGTTTCCACCGTTACGATGCCTGAATAATTGCCGGATCCGGCATTTTGTTTAAACCCGCTGCACTTTCGCTTGTGCAGCGGGTTTTTTTTGTCCTGTTGGTTTCTTCATTAAAATTTCATTTTTGCCTCACTACTTTTGAACGTCAACTTTGGGATTCCTCCCCTTTTTTTACACGTTGAAAAAAATAATGATTATCACAAACAACGGAGTATTCAATAAAAATCATTTCAAGATGAAGACAAAAATCACATTGGGGATACTGGCTTTCAGCCTGATCCTGTTATTCGGAACCAATGCCTGCCAGAAAGAAACGGTGTTTTCAGAACCCTCGGCAAGGCTTGCCGAAGAAGAAGCCATTGTGGAAGGCTATTACACAGAAGCCCTTTCTGAGGCAGAAGACGTAGGCAACGTGATGCAACAAAACGGCTACCAGAACCATCAAAACGGCCAAGGCGGACAGGGCGGGCAAAATGGCGGCCCTGAAGTGTCAGGCGAGCGTATCATCACTGTTGAAGAAGTGGAAGGCGAATCGGAATATGAAGGATTTCCCAAGCTTATTACAATCGAGTTCATTGACTGGCAGGTAGGCCAGGGCCGCGTGAAAGACGGCATCATCTACATCTGGACCGATGGACCGATGCGCGCCATAGGGACAACCCGCATCATCACCTTTGAGGACTTTACCGTGGATGGCAACCTTATAGAAGGCACCAAAACCATGTCGAACCTCGACGGAATAAATATTTCGATTACCCTGGTTGGAGGAAAGATCACCTTTACCGATGGCACCTTTATCACGCGCGAGATGGAACGCAATCGTGAGTGGATCGCCGGATCCGAAACCCTAAATGAAGTATGGGATGATGAATTTCTCTTTACGGGTACATGCTACGGCCTGAACCGTGATGGGGTGGAATATACAAATACCATTACGGTGCCCCTGCACAAAAAGATGAGCTGCCGCTGGATTGTGGCCGGCATCATTGAAATGCAGGTGGGCGAAACCTTGACGACACTGGATTACGGCGAGGGCGAATGCGACAATCTGGCTACTGTTACTGTGGATGGGGAAATCACAGAGATCACGTTGCCACAGCAACCCAGACCAAGACCCAGGCCTTAGGGATTGTGTTTGTTTTTGGTAAGTAAGGGCAGGAGGGCTAAAGGCCTTCCTGCCTGTTTTTTTTATGGCCGGCTCCTCCGCTGAATCAAGAGAAAAAGTTTGCGTACCTTTGTATGATAGCACATAAACTGCTTGCGGGCAGTTTTTTTATTGAACAGACAATGAAGATACTGGTCACAAACATTAAGGAACTCATACAGGTTGAAACCACGCCCCGCAGCAAGGTGGCGGGAAGCGACATGGGCAGGCTGCCCACCCTGAAGGATGCCTGGCTGTTTATGGATGAAGGTCTGATCAAAGGCTTTGGCCTGATGAAAGACTTCAGCACGAGTGCATTCTTTTCTTTTGCAGGGGCAGCAGGCGTTAAGGAAATGGACGCCAGGGGCAAAATGGTGTTTCCCGCTTTTTGCGATTCGCACACCCATATTGTATATGCGGGGAGCCGTGAGATTGAGTATATCGACAAGATCAGGGGCTTATCTTATGAAGAAATCGCCAAACGCGGTGGGGGCATATTGAACTCGGCCCAAAGGCTGCAGCGAGCCGGAGAACAGGAGCTCATCGAACAAGCCCTGGAACGTCTGGAAGAGATCAAAATGCTGGGCACAGGGGCTGTGGAGATCAAAAGCGGCTACGGGCTGACCACCGAAAGCGAGCTGAAAATGCTGCGGGTGATCCGTGCCTTAAAAGACTTGAGCCCGCTGACCATCAAGGCCACCTTCCTGGGAGCACATGCTGTGCCTGCAGAATATAAACATGACCAGGGTGGCTATGTTGACCTGATCATCAACGAGATGATCCCCATGGTGGCCGCCGAAGACCTTGCCGATTACATTGATGTGTTCTGCGACCGCGGGTTCTTCACCCCCGAAGAAACAGAGCGTATGCTGATGGCCGGCATAAAGCACGGCCTCAAGCCTAAGATCCACGCCAACGAGCTTGACTTTTCGGGGGGCATTCAGGTGGGTGTGAAATATGATGCCCTTTCTGTGGATCACCTGGAGTTTACCGGCGATGAAGAGATCAAAGCCCTGCTGAATAGTGACACCATGCCCACGCTATTGCCCGGGGCAGCCTTTTTCTTGGGGATGGAATATCCCCCCGCACGGAAAATGATCGATGCCGGCCTGCCCGTGGCCATGGCCAGCGATTATAATCCCGGCTCATCACCATCGGGCAACATGCAGTTTGTCATGGCCCTGGGAGCCATCAAGTTTAAAATGATCCCCGAAGAGATCATTCATGCAGTGACCCTTAACGGGGCCTATGCCATGGGCCTGGAAGAGGAGCTGGGCACCATAGCCGTGGGTAAGAAAGCCAATGTATTCATTACAAAGCCCATTTCAACCTATGCCTTTATGCCCTATGCTTTTGGCAGCAACAAAGTTGAACAGGTAATCATTAACGGAAAACTCTAGTGAGCGAAACCACATTCCCCATCGTAGTCAAAACCCTCACAGGCCTGGAGGAATTGCTGGCCGAAGAACTGCGTCAGCAAGGCGTTCAGGAGCCAAAAGTGCTTCGCCGCGGAGTTTCTTTTCAGGGAGGTCTCGAACAGCTGTACCGTGCCAATATGTTCTGCAGGACTGCCATCAGCGTATTGCGCGAGATCGGCAGCTTCAGTTTTTCGAGCCAGGATGACTTCTATCAGAAGATGCGCGAATTAGACTGGGGCACACATTTCGGAGTGGAGAAAACCATTGTGATCTATTCGGTGGCGGCCCGCAGTGAGCTTTTCACCAACACCCTGTTTCTCTCGCAACTCAGTAAGGACGCCATAGTCGATGCTTTCCGCGAAAAGACAGGGGAACGGCCCAGCGTAAACCGCGACGAGGCCGATATCAGGCTCAACATCTATGTGAACGACAACCGCTGTATTGTGTCGCTCGACAGCAGCGGGGAGCCGCTGTTCAAGCGGGGCTACCGCCGTGAAGGCGGGGGAGCGCCCCTCAACGAAGTGCTGGCTGCAGGGCTCATCATGCTGTCGGGCTGGGACAAGCAGTCGAACTTTGTGGACCCCATGTGTGGCAGCGCGACCTTCTCGATAGAGGCGGGCCTGATGGCCAACGACATAGCCCCCGGGAGCATGAGGAAGGCTTTTAGTTTCCAAAACTGGAACGATTACGATGCGGGTTTATGGGAAGCCATAAGAGCAGAGGCCAAAAACAATCAGGTGGGCAGCCGCATCACCATTATGGCTTCCGACATGAACGCCAAGGTGCTCGACATCGCCCGCAAGAACATCATGGAAGCAGGGCTGATGGGGCAGATCAAACTGCAACGTCAGGAGTTTTTCCAATTCCACCCTCCCGCAGGCGGCGGATGGGTGATGCTCAACCCGCCTTACGGGCAGCGTTTGAAACAGGAGAATCTTCCCGAATTCTACCGGGCCATAGGCGACACCCTGAAGAACAACTACCCCGGCTACAAGGCAGGCATTATCACCTCCGATATTTCTGCAATGAAGTCCATAGGACTGAAGCCTGTGCTCAGAACCACGGTCTTTAACGGCGCCCTGGAATGCAAATATATGGTGTATGAACTGTTCAGGGGTTCACACAAAGATCACGTCATTTCCACCCGCCCAAAACGAAAAAGAATATAAAGCTCGTGACGGGGTAATCTTTTTGTGCCTTTGTTTTTTTTATACCTTTGCACCTCTGTTTTTTTAAATTGGGGAGGTTTGTCTTTTTCCCGGGCATTGCAGTATTCTGACATCAGCTTTATTTAACACATATCCATGAGAAAACGAGTATTGGTAGCCACCGGTGGTGGCGACTGTCCCGGTCTGAACGCGGTAATACGTGCCATCGTATTGCGTGCCGCCAAGGAGCGCGACTGGGAAGTAGTAGGCAGTATCAATGCCTTTGATGGCATACTAAATGAGCCCAATGAGATCGTAGTCCTAACGGAAAAAGAAGTGGCGGGAGTCCACATCCGCGGGGGTACGATCATAGGCACTACCAACAAGGGCGGCCCTTTTGCCTGGCCCATAAAGAACCCCGACGGGAGCTGGGGGGAGGCCGACCGCTCGGACGAGATGCTCCGCAGGCTGCAATACCTGGGGGTGGATGCCGTGATCAACATCGGGGGCGATGGCTCCCAGCGCATTTCACAGGCGCTTTTTGAGAAAGGCCTGAACATCATTGGGGTGCCTAAAACCATAGACAACGACCTTTCGGCCACCGACTTCACCTTTGGCTTCCAAACTGCCGTGCAGGAAGCCACCACTGCTGTGGACAAACTGGTGACCACGGCAGCCAGCCATAACAGGGTGCTGGTGCTGGAAGTGATGGGCCGCTATGCCGGCTGGATCGCCCTGCACAGCGCCGTGGCAGGGGGTGCCGACGTCTGCCTGATCCCCGAGATTCCCTATGACCTCAATAAGGTGATGGATAAGATCTACAGCCGCTTCCACCGCGGACGGGGCTATGCAATCATTGTCATCGCCGAAGGCGCCAAGCCTTTAAACGGTGAGATGTATTACGAGGAAAGCTCGGAGGTGGGCTACGAGAACGTCCGCCTGGGCGGGGTAGCCTCAAAGCTGATCCACGAGCTCAAGACAGCAGGCCTTGAAACCGACATGCGCGAAACCGTACTGGGCCACCTGCAGCGCGGGGGAACCCCCATTGCCTACGACCGCGTATTGGCCACACAATTCGGCGCGAAAGCATTTGAAATGGTCCTTGCACAGGAGTTTGGAAAAATGGTGGCTTACCGTCATCCCAACATCGTGTCGGTGCCCTTCACCGAGGCAATCACCCAATATAATTTCGTTGACCCTGATTCTGACCTGGTGAAAACCGCCAGGGGAATCGGCATCTGCATGGGCGACTAAAACCGCCAGGGGTTTGCCCCTTTAAAGTCTGTAAAAAGAAGTAATTTTGATTGCCTGGAGCATATTCAGATTACTTCTTTTTTTATGGAACGCACTACCCTTTTTGCCGACATCCTCCTGCCCCTTCCCCTGAAGGGCATGTTTACTTACAGGGTGCCGCATATGCTCAGCGGGCAGATCATGGTAGGCCAACGGGCAGTGGTACAGCTTGGCACCCGCAAGGTGTATGCAGGTTTGGTGCGCAGGATCCATACCGAGCCCCCGCGCGAATTCCAGGTAAAATATATCCTCTCGCTGCTCGATGACCTGCCTGTCGTTAAGGAAGAGCAGTTTCAGTTCTGGGAGTGGCTTGCTAATTATTATCTCTGCACCCCTGGCGAGGTGATGAATGCAGCATTGCCTCCTGCCATGAAGTTGTCGGGCGAGACTAAGATCCTGCTTCATCCCCATGCCGACCCGGACTCTGAGGAGCTGGGCGAAAAAGAGTTTGCCATCCTGCAAGCCTTGAAGAACAAGAAGGAACTAAGCATGGGTGAAGCCTCAGGTATTGCCGGCCTGCCTAAAGTACTGCCCTTGCTCAAGGGGATGATCGAAAATGGGTTTATCGTGATGCAGGACAGCCTGGATGACCCCTGGCAGCCACGCACCGAGATCCTCATAAAACTCAGCCCCGAATTCGGGCAGGAGGAAAACCTCAAGGAGGCCTTCGATAAAGCGGAGAAACGAGCCCCACGCCACCTGGAATTGCTGCTGAACTTCATACGCCTCTCCCGTCGTTATGAGCCGCATCCCGCAGAGGTCCTCCGGAAAGACCTTACATCCTCTGTGAAAGGAGGTGCAGCGGCCCTGAAGGCCATGATCAAAAAGGGCATCTTTGAAACCTATACCCGTGAGGTCAGCCGCTTCCGCCATGAGGAAGCAAAAAACGAGGTCATCGTATTTAATGAGCACCAGGAAAAGGCCTTGCAGGAACTCAGGGACAGCTACAGGGACCACGAGGTCACACTGCTGCACGGGGTGACCTCCAGCGGGAAGACAGAGATCTATATCAAGCTCATCAGGGAATACCTGGAGCAGGGGCAGCAGGTGTTGTACCTGCTTCCTGAAATTGCGCTGACGGCACAGATCATTAACCGGCTTCAGCGGCACTTTGGCGACAGGGCAGGGATATACCACTCGCGCTTCAACCCTGAGGAACGCACAGAAGTGTGGAACAATCTGTTGAAAGGCGGGATTAGCTCACACGACAAAATGATCAGCTACGACCTGGTATTGGGGCCCCGTTCAGCAATGTTCCTGCCTTTCAACAAACTGGGACTGATCATCATCGACGAAGAACATGAGCCCAGCTTTAAGCAGTTCGATCCTGCGCCGCGCTACCAGGCCCGCGATGCCGCCATATTCCTGGCCGGGATGCATGACGCAAAGGTGCTGCTGGGCTCGGCAACCCCTTCCCTGGAGACCTATTTCAACGCTCAGCGCGGAAAGTTCGGTTATGTAGCCCTGAATCACCGTCACGGAGGGGTGAAGATGCCTGAGATCCTGGTAGCAGACCTGAAACTGGAGACCCGGAACAAGCGAATGAAGTCGCACTTCTCCCCCCTCTTGTACGAAAGCATCCAGACCGCCCTTGCCAACAAGGAACAGGTGATCCTGTTCCAAAACCGCAGGGGGTTCTCGCCCCGTCTCGAATGCGAGGCCTGCAACTGGATCCCGGAATGCAACCAGTGCGACGTGAGCCTGGTGTACCACAAAAAGATAAACAAGTTGAAATGCCATTACTGCGGATATACCATAACGCCCCCCACCAACTGCCACGTGTGCAACTCAACCAACTTGCGGCTGAAAGGATTTGGCACTGAAAAGATCGAAGAGGAGCTGCCCCTGTTCTTCCCCGAGGCCTCTATCGCCCGCATGGACCTGGACACTACCCGCTCGAAGAATGCCTACCGCGACATCATCACAGACTTTGAGGACCGTAAGATCGACATCCTGGTGGGCACTCAGATGGTCAGCAAGGGGCTTGACTTCAACAACGTCAGCGTAGTGGGCATTCTCAACGCCGACAATATGATGAACTTCCCCGACTTCAGGGCTCACGAACGGGCGTTTCAACTGATGGCACAGGTAAGCGGGCGGGCAGGGCGCTACCAGAAACGCGGAAAGGTGATCGTTCAGACCTGGAACCCCCAAAACAGCATCATCCAGCAAGTGGTGGCCCATGATTATGAATCGATGTACCACACCCAGATCCGCGAACGCCAGCGTTTCCATTACCCCCCCTATTTCCGCCTGATCAGGGTCACTGTACTGCACCCCGACCCCAATGTTCTGAACCAGGCTGCCAACGAGCTCTCACAAAGGCTGCGCAAGTATTTCCCGAAAAAGGTGCTTGGGCCTGAATACCCTCCTGTGTCCCGCATCCGCAACCAGTACATAAAAAACATGATGGTGAAGCTTGAACGCGACGCCCGGCTGAGCGAAAGCAAAGCAAAGTTAATTAAGATAGTGGAGCTCTTTCATGCCGAGCCCGACTATAAGCGGGTAAGGGTCATCCTGGATGTAGACCCCGCTTAATCTATTCTTCCACGATGATATAAATATCTTCGTTTTCCTTCTTCATCAGGTAGTTTTCGCGCGCATATTTCTCAAGGGCCTCAGGGTTCTCTTTGAGTTCCCTGATTGCAGTGCTGTCGCGTTCTATTTCCTCTGAGTAGTATTTCTTGTCGCGGCGCAGCTCGATCAGTTGTTTGCGCAGACGCCACTGATGGATCAGGTTGTTTTTGTCGAAAAAGGCAAGCCAAGCCATCACTACAACCAAGGCAATGATGTATTTATTTTTTAAGAAGTGGGGCAGACGAAAATTCATCAGGCTTCTTTTTTACAAAGGTAAAAAATTAGCGATACAGGCCTTTCACTTTTGGGACCCCCGCCACAAAATCTTTCAGGTAAAAAGGTTCAAAATAAGCAACATCCACAAAATCGCCCTGTTCGAACTTTTCTACTGCACGGAGCACCATACCCCTGACCGAAGGAAAGACATCCTCAAAAACCCGGGCATTGGGATGATTGAGCACAGGGATACATTTTTGGGCACCATCCCCGAAGAAAGCCATACGGTGGCCCTTCAGCAGTTTGTCGAAAGTGCCCTGTTCGACCACAGTGGCACGAGTGGGCTCCACATTTTGAAACCGGGTGTTAAATACGGCATTGTAAACCTCCATACGGCGGGCATCGATCATGGGAACCAACAAAAGCGGGCATTCAGGATGGGCATGTGCAGCCAGTGCTTCGGATTTTTCTTCCAGACACATGCGTGCCATGGCCTGGAGGGTATCAATGGCTATCAGCGGAATGTCGAGGGCAAAGCATATGCCCTTGGCTGCAGAGACCCCAATCCGCAAGCCTGTATAGGAACCGGGGCCCTGGCTAACGGCAACCCCGTTTAAATCGTTTGGGGTAAGGCCCGTTTCCTGCAATACCTGCTCGATAAAAACCGTCAGCACAGCCGAGTGCGAATAGTTCGCACTATGGTCTTCGTGCAAGGAAAGCAGCTTGCCGTCAATGGCCAATCCCACGGAACATACCCGCGTAGACGTTTCAATCAACAAAAGTCTTGCCATGAACCCTTCCCGTATTAATTCCCGACAAACAGTTCCTCGCGCCGGGTCTTGATTACCGCATCCCCATCCTTGAGTTCACGCGAAATTGAACGATAAGGTCCGCTAATGACCTCCTGTCCCTCTTCAAGACCTTCCTTGATCTCAATGAACTGTGAATCCTGGATTCCTGTGGTTACAGCCTGAAGGACCGCCTTACCATCCCTGAAAAGGAATACATATTCTATGGGTCCTGCTGCTTTTTCGGCAGGAGCCTGGAGGCTATCACCCTTGGGGGGCTCCGGCTGACGCGTGGTAACCGATTGAATGGGCACGGAAAGCACGTCCGACACCCGCTGGGTCTGGATGTCTACGGTGGCCGACATCCCCGGGCGGAAAGGCGAGAGATGCTGCTGCTCTTCAGGAACCAGGTGCTGATAGGATTCTGCCAGGATTTGGATCTTTACCTCAAAGTTGGTCACTTGATCCACGGTGAGGCCTTCCGTTTTAGCAGAATTGGAAATGGCCGTAACGACACCAAGGAAATTGGTTCCAAGGAAGGCATCAATTTCAATGCTTGCGGTATCGCCTTCATTAACCCGAATGATGTCATTTTCATTGACCTCAACCAACACCTCCATCTGATTCAGGTTGGCGATGCGCAAGATTTCTGTCCCTGCAAATTGTGAGGTGCCTACCACGCGTTCGCCTATCTCGGCATCGAGACGCGAAATGGTTCCATCCATAGGGGCAAAAATACTGGTCTTTGCAAGACTCTCTCGGGCTTCTTTCAGCGAGGCTTCGGCGCTCCTCACCTGAAACTCGGCCCCGATAACACTCTGACGGGCAGCTTCCACTTCGGCCTGGGCTACCAGATATTGGGCCCGTGCAGCATCAAATTCTGACTCAGAAATGGCATGCTGGTCAAACAATTGCTTGTTGCGGTTAAAACTCGAAGTGGCATTGATGAACTGTGCCTCCGCCTGCGAGGAGCGTGCGCGGGCATTGGCCAGGTTGGCACGGCTTGTGCTAACCGAGGCTGCTACTCGATCCAGGGTCGAAACATACAGGTCGGGGTTGATCTTGGCAAGCAGGTCTCCCCGCTTAACAAAATCACCCTCGCGGATCGGCAATTCAATAATCTCTCCCGAGACATCGGGGCTAATCTTGACTTCCGTAACGGGTTGTACCTTTCCACTGGCTGTTACGATTTCCACGATGCTGCGGCGGCTCACCTCCTCAACTGAAACACGGGAACCTTCAGGGCTGCCTATCCAGCCAAGCTTACTGCCTAAGATTAAAAACGCCACCAATAACACCAAAACAATCAGGATCAGCCTGAGCAATTTTTTATTCTTCATGGGTAATTCTTTTCAGGGTCGCAAATATTATAAACTAATGGGGTTACCTAAATAAAAATCAAGCACTTTGGTGCGGAACAGATATTCATATTTCGATTGAAGCAGGTCGGACTGAGCAGTGCTCAGGCGGTTCTTGGCATCGTTATATTCCAGCGAGTTCACCATTCCCAGGCTGAAGCGTTGTTCGGTATACCTGAAAGCCTCTTCCAATGCCTGCACATTTTTACCGGTTGCATTATACCTCTTGAGCGCAGCCTGGGCATCAGCGTGCGCCTGCTGAACATTTTTGAAAAACTGCACCCGCACCCATTGCTTGTTCAGGTTTGCATTTTCAAGGGCAATGCGCGAACGGCTGATGCTGGTGCGGGTCTGGAAGCTGTTAAAAATGGGGATGGTAAGTACAAAGGCCAGGCTGCGGTTCAGGTTGTCTTCCAGCTGGTCGCCAAAGGGCTTGATGCGGGTGAGGTAATCGAACGAAGGTCCGAAAACAGGCTCCCCTGCGGCAGTCACCCCGATTTGTTCGGGCTCGCCAATCATCACATCAGTAACCTCGCGGCTGGCGCCCGAGTAACCCGTCCCGTAGCTTCCGCGAAAGCTTAACATGGGGCTGCGGCCGCCACGGGCAATCTTCACACCCCGCTCAGCACTGGCAACACGCAGCTCGGCGGAACGCACATCTGGCTGACGGTTTACTGCCGTTGTATAAATCTGAAGGGGGCTTTCGTCGAGCTCGCCAATGCTTTCAATTTCTATTTCAGGAACTTCAATCTCAAAGCTATCGATATCATCCAGGTCAAGCAACTGCGCAAGGTTCAGGAAAGCGATGTCCAGCTGGTTTTGGGCATTGACAAGCTGCAGCTCCTCAGAGGCGGCCTGAGCCTCGATTGTATAAAGGCTGCCACGCGCCAGGGTCCCTGCATCTACAAGGCGGCGCGTTTGTTCCACCTGCTGACGGGTAATATCAAGATTACTGGAAGAAACCTCCACCAGTTCACGTGCAAACAAAATCTGAAGGTAGGCCGAAGCCACCGCCAGCGAAATATCGTTCTCCATCTTTTGCACGTCGTAGCGGCTGGCTTCCAGTTCCTGACGGCTCTGAGCAATGGAATTGCGCACCTGGAATCCACTGAACAGGTTAAGCCCCGTACTCAGGCTGAAGTTGTTCGAACGCACACTCTCTGTGGCAAATTCATTGGTGAAGGGGTCAATTGTGCGGCCAAAATTATAACCGTGTGAAGCATTGGCATTCAGGCTTGGCAACTGGTTCGCACGCGTCTGAAGCAAGGCCTCTGCTGCTACATCTACGCTTAGCCTCTGCTGCTTGATCTGGATGTTGTTTTTTAGGGCATAATCTACGCAGTCCTTTAAACTCCAGGGATTCTGCCCGTTTACTACTAAGCCCGGAAAAATAAGAAAGGACAGAAGGAGTAAAAGTCCTGTTTTCTTGAATGGTTGCATCATTGGAAAAAGATTCTTTTTAAACTGTCGAAAGCTGATTATACAACGTAAATGCAAAAGTAATCAATCTGAAAATACTAAGGGGCTATTTAGGCGGCTAATCCTTTAAAGATTTAGAAACTTTGTCAATTGTCCAATTACCCAAAGGCTTGATGACCCAGATTGCTTAACTTTGTGTTATTAAACTGTTTGTAATATTTAACACACGTAAAATGGTTGCCCCCTGAAAAACATTACTCCTCCGGAACGAATTCCCGGCGGTTCCCGATCCTGCAGGACCCGGAACTGATATTAAAAACAAAATAAAAATAACCATTCATTTATTATGAAAGCAGCAATCAGTGGCAGCAGTGGATTTCAGGGTAAGGCCCTCCTGGCAATGCTCTACAAATTGGGTTATGAGGTCGTACCCCTTTCGCGGAAAGACCTGTACGGTTCACCGGAAGGCTTGTCGAAAAAGATTAGGGGGGCCGGAGTGATCATCCATCTTGCGGGGGCCCCCATCATTGGGCGATGGACCCCTAAGTACAGGAAGGAGATTTACGACAGCCGTATCCTGACCACCCGCACCCTCACCCTTGCCATGGGAATGCTTGACCAGAAGCCCCACACCTTTATTTGTGCCTCAGCCGTAGGGATTTATCCCAACAAGGGAAGCTTTACCGAGGACAACACCGCGATTGCAGGCAATTTCCTGGGAAAGGTTTGCCAGGACTGGGAAACAGAAGCCTCCAAAGCCCCTGCTGAAGTCCGTGTACTGAATTTCCGTTTCGGCATCGTACTGGGCAAAAACGGGGGTGCACTGCCTAAGATGGCACTACCCTTCCGCCTTTTTATCGGGGGGAAAATTGCCTCGGGCAATCAAATGGTTTCCTGGGTCCATCTGCAGGACGTGCTTCGGATATTCCGTTTTGCCTTAGAAAACAAAGACCTGGCGGGCGCTGTCAATATTTGTGCCCCCCAGCCCGTGACCAATAAACAGTTGAGCCAAACCATCGCAAGGGTGCTTGGCCGGCCTGCCTTCTTCCCTGTCCCGGCTTTTGCCCTCAGCCTGGTGTTTGGCAAAGGCGCCATGATACTCACCCAGGGCCAGCACGCCCTGCCGAAAAAACTACAGGATGCAGGATTCCAATTCCAGTTTCCTGAATTAACAGATGCCCTGAAAGATTTGTTAAAATAGCGCTCAAAGAATCCCTTACGGGAAACCCGGCAAGCAGAAGACTTTCCCTTCGCTTCATTTACCCAAACAGCAGCCTGAACACCTGGTCGATGCGGCTCACCGGGTGAATCTTAATGCCAAAGTCCTTTTTCTCCAGTCCCTTCATATTGTATTTGGAGACAAAGATCTGCTCAAAGCCGAGTTTGGCCGCTTCAGTAATGCGCTGTTCGATGCGGGTCACGGGTCGAATCTCGCCCGTCAGGCCTACCTCAGCCGCAAAACAGGCTTTCTCGCTGATGGGAATGTCTTCATTGGAAGAAAGCACCGCGCAAATCACCCCCAGGTCAATGGCGGGGTCGTCCACCTTGATGCCTCCCGTAATGTTGAGGAACACATCCTTGGCCGAGATGCGGAAGCCGTTTCTTTTCTCAAGGACCGCCAGCAGCATATTCAGGCGCTTGAAGTCAAAGCCGTTGGAGGAACGCTGGGGCGTGCCATAGGCGGCCGAGCTCACCAGGGCCTGCGCTTCTATCAGGATGGGCCGTTGCCCCTCGATGGTGGCCGAGATGGTCACCCCACTCACCTCCTCATCGCGCTGCGACAACAGAATCTCTGAAGGGTTAGCCACTTCGCGCAAGCCATTGCCCCGCATCTCGAAAATGCCCAGCTCGCTGGTGCTGCCAAAACGATTCTTGGCAGCCCGCAGGATGCGGTACACGTGGTTGTGGTCGCCCTCAAACTGCAATACCGTATCCACCATATGTTCCAGGATCTTAGGCCCTGCAAGCGATCCATCCTTGGTGATGTGACCGATCAGAAACACCGGAACGGCGCTCTCCTTGGCATAGCGCTGAAATTCAGCAGCCGTTTCCCGGATCTGCGAGATGCTGCCCGCCGACGATTCAATGGAAGGCGTCGTCAGGGTTTGAATGGAATCGATCACAACCATCCCCGGATCCAGCTCCTCAATCTGCTTGAAAATGACAGCGGTATCTGTTTCGGTAAGGATATAACATTCCGAATGATTCATCCCCAGCCTGGTGGCACGCATCCTGAGCTGCAGCTCGCTTTCCTCGCCCGAAATATACAAAACCCTGGTGTTCTTGATTTGAAGGGCGATCTGAAGCATCAGGGTCGATTTGCCAATGCCGGGCTCACCTCCGATGAGCATGATGGCCCCGGGGACGATGCCCCCGCCCAGCACACGGTCGAGTTCATTGCTTCCCGACGAGCGGCGCTTTTCCTGGCTGGCTTCAATCTCGTGGATCAGCTTCGGGCGGCTGCCCCCTTCACGCTTCGAAACATAGGATTTATTCCCCGTTTCCTTTTGAAGAACCTCCTCATGATAGGTATTCCACTCGCCGCACGAAGGACAACGCCCTATCCATTTGGCCGACTGCGCCCCGCAGTTGCTGCAGAAAAACGTGGTCTTAACCTTTGCACACATCTGTATATCTGTATATTAGACCCATGCCGAAAAGAAAAAAGGGAAAACCCAATCACAATGGATTAGTGGTTTTCCCTCTGCAACCATGAAAACAAGTCCTCAAATGTACAAAGAAATATTTAATTACCGCTTTTTTTTACAAATTCTTTATAAAAAATTCCACCAGGAACCTCAATGCTTATGATTAGGTTATCCCGGTCTAACTTGAATATATCCCAGCTTGTATTAAACGTCGAGTTCTTTAAATTTGCAAGTTTCAGGTACATTGTCAAGCCCTTGCGCTCAACCACGTACTTTCCATTGTCGTAAAGATAGCGGTTTTCGTAATCTCCGATGGGGTAGCGAAAAACATCGATGTTGTTGTCAAAAAACTCCCATACTTCCCCCTGACCCGGATCAATATCCGCGACATTCACCACCTCCCAAACGCCCACAATGCGATCTTCATATTCCTGCTTTTTACAGCCGCTGAATAATAACAGGATTAGGGCAGAAAGGAGGATAATACGCGGGAAAACGGAAGGAGAAAAACTTTGCATGGTGAAAAGCCTTTGGTAAAGGTCAAATTTAAAAAAATTTCAGACGCGCATCCAATATTTCCGGTGCGTGGTTTTTTTCAGCAGGAAAGAAACAGGCCCGGAAAACAATGGAAAAGTAAGGCCAGTTCAAAATCTTCTGGGTAAAGACAATGAAGAAACTTCTGACTTAAACCGTAGTTGAACCGTAGTTTAACCAATTATAATTGGTTAAACTACGGTTCAACTACGGTTTGTATTCCTTTTTTGTTTTTTTCAGAAACGGGAAAGCTTCCCCGATGTTTGAGGAAAAGAAAGAAAACAAAAAGACGATCACGGATATCCGTGATCGCCTTAAAACATGAGGAGAATTATTTTGATGGTTGCAGAAGGACTCCTCAGGGATCTTTGAATGACCTTATTTTGCGATGAGGTCTTTCAGTTCAGCCGGGATGTCATCCACGTCTTCCTCGGGCTTGCTCATTTTCGAGATATCGAAGACCTGGTTGTTGCGCCGGGTCAGGATGCTGTCGAAAATGGCTTTCTGGTCAAAGGGGAAGGCCTCTTCTACAGCGGTTTCCTCAATGGCTGGCATGGTAAGAACGCGTCCGAGGGCATCTTTGAAGGTCAGCAGCCTTTTGGGAGCGGCAGCCTGGCTAAAGGTGGCGGCTAAAATGATCAGTGCGGTGGTGATGATAACTTTTTTCATTGCTTTATGTTTTTGTTGGTTTGTTACTTACTGTACTACTCATGTAGTACACTAAAGCTGTGCCAAAAACCATAAAGCACTGTTTTTTAGTTGTTTAAAAAACCGACAGGTGTTTGGTCAGGCCTGTTTTTGCCCCGGTGTCCGCCCAAAAGTGTCCGGTTTCAGGGCCGTTTGTCCGCTTGCGGACACTCTTTTCCCTTTCATTTTTTTGGGCAGCCCCTGAAAAGAAATCAAAGCTTCTTATCTTAGCTTTCGATAAAGAAATTTTTACGTATTTTTTGAAAAATGATTTAAAACCAGGCCAGGAGACCATGGAAACCTTTGCGGAAAGAGTCATAGCCTTTAACAGCAGCCTGGAATTGGATTTGGCCCTGCCTGATGGTATCCGTGTAATGAATCCTTTTGAAGAAAACGCTGAAGCCCTGGAGGTTTCTTCGGCCTTTTACCGTAAATACTACAGCGACAACCGCAAGCGGCATTTAATCCTGGGCATTAACCCGGGCAGGTTTGGGGCGGGAGTCACCGGCATCCCCTTTACCGACACCAAACGGCTGGAGGAAAAATGCGGCCTGCACATCCGGGGCATCAGCACCCACGAGCCCTCGTCGGTGTTTGTTTATGAAGTGATTGATGCTTATGGCGGGCCTGAAAGGTTTTACGGCGATTTCTACATCAACTCCATAAGTCCCCTGGGCTTTGTTAAGACCAACGAAAAAGGCCGTGAGGTAAATTTCAATTATTACGACAGCCGCGAACTACAGGAAGCCTTGTACGATTATATGCTCCAATCGGTCAAAACCCACATCAGCCTAGGCATAGATACCGATGTGTGTTTTTGCCTGGGCTCGGGGAAGAATTTTCAATTTCTGCAACAGCTCAATGCCAGCCACAAGCTTTTCGATAAGGTCATCGCGCTCGATCACCCGCGTTTTGTGATGCAGTACCGTTCAAAGCAAAAGCCCGAATACGTAAGAACTTTTGTAAAAACGCTCAGGGAAAACATAGCCATTTAACAAAAGGGCTTCATCATAATAATCCAGGTCAGTAAAAACGAAAAGGCAGGACCATCGAAATCCATTTGAGGTGGACGCTCTGTTTTATACTGAAAAACAAGCCGTTGTCAGGCCAAAATCAGGTAGACATAAAATACTGCAAAAGAAATCACAAAGCTCAGCAGGGTCACAATAATTCCGGGTTTAAAGAACTCGAAAAAGCCGATCTTCACGCCAAAGCGGTCAGCCGATTCAATGACGATCAGGTTGGCGATGGCGCCTATTATGGTGGCATTGCCTGCCAGGGTTGATGCCGAAGCCAGACTAAGCCAGAGCAGCTCACTGTCGGCGGCCTTCATGAAGGGAAGCATCACTATGGTAAAAGGCACATTGCTGACAATCTGCGTCATTACCAGGCTGAGGGCGTGAATGGCTCCAACACCCCCAAGGTCTTCCGAGAGGAGATTGGCATCAATGAAGCGGGTCAGCAGGCCGGATTGTTCGAGGCCTTCCACCACAATGAAGAGGGAGGCGAAAAACAGCAGCAACACCCAGTCGACTTTTTCGATAACCCGCGATGGGCGTATTTTTCCCAGCAGCAGGATCAGCGAGCCGCCAATCAGGGCGGTCATGGGGATGGAAAGATGCAGGTAATGCCCCGCAAAGAACAAGAGAATCACCAACAGGAAAACGGGGACAGAAAACCGCATGGATGCCCGGTTATATTCAAAACCATTGCCGTTATACACAATGGGGGTTTTGTTTCGAAACATGGAAGGATAGAACCAGCGCAATACCCAGACGATAAGGAGCAAGCTCAGGATGGCTATCGGGGCCATGCGCCACAGGAATTCAGCGTAGCCTATGCCCGAGTTTACGCCGATCAGCATGTTTTGCGGGTTTCCCGTTATGGCCATAACGCTCCCCGCGTTGGCAGCAAGGATCTCTGCAATCAGAAACGGCAGGGGGTTCAGGCCAGAGGCACGGCATATCATGATAATGACAGGGGTAAAAAGAAGCACCACCGCATCATTGACCAAAAAAGCGCTGGCCACCCCCGAAAACAGGGTGATCACGATAAGCAAACGCCAGGGGTTCTTCGCAAAGGCAATGGTTTTGCTGGCAATAAGGGAAAAAAAGCCATCGAGCTGAAGGGTGACAATAATAATCATCATCCCCAGCAGCAGGGCGATGGTATCGAAGTCGATGGCCGCAATGGCCTGGTCGAAGCTGAGCACCCCAAACAAGACCATGGCCACCGCCCCAAAAAAGGCTGCTGAAGGCCTGTCGATATTTACTTTGGGAAGGCGGGTAAAAATGATCCCAATGTAGGTTATGACAAAGATGATCAGCGCGCTTGTTTGCATAAAAAAAAGATTACAAACTAAATGAGCAACAGCAAAGAAACCCCAGGGACTTTCAGCGGGCCCTGATGCTAGTGTTTTCGCTGATCCAGCATTCCACACGGAAGCTTTCCCCCACATTATACCCATAGAAGAAAATTTCTTCGTTGTTTGGGAAATACGCGCGGTAGGCATCGGCCAGCTGCCTTGCCTTATCCCTCACCTCGGGGTCCTGGGCGGCATTGGCAGCCTGGATAAATTTATCGCAGGCAGCCCAGAACACTGCTTTTTTGGCAAACTCATCGGTGCCGCATTCGTTGACGCTGGCCACATACATCTCACCAATCAGGACCAGGGGCCGTCCGTCGGTGGGTTTTACCTCGTGGGCCTTCAGGGCATAGTCACGGGCTTTGGAGGGCCTGTGCATCTGGCGATAGCTGATGTCGGCCATCAGCCAGTAGGTGCGAAAAAGGTTGTCGGCATCTGCCGCACCATTGTCATTATAAAGATTGGCAGCTTCCTGCAAGTAGCGGATGGCAGCATCATTATTTCCACGGGCATTTTCAAGCCTTCCCAGCATGGCAGCCAAAGCGACATCGGGCTGAATCTGATAGAGCCGTTCGGTAATCCTGAAGTACAGCTCACTGTCGAGGCAACCCGACTGGTCAAGTAGTTGGGCAATGCGTTTCAACTGATCAGCATCATCGAGACCCTCATTGAAGGGCTTTTCATAAATGCCCACCAGGTTTTCGCAGGTGCCAAAGGGCTTGAAAAGTGTAAGGATGCTGTTGCGGGAATTTTGATAATATCCTTTGTCTTCGGGATCAAGTGCCAGGTTGTGATCAATGATCTCTAATGAACGCCCGAAGATCTCCAGCAGGGTTTCGGTATCCAGGGCCCCTGCATGGACAAGACGTGCGGCTGCAAGGAAGTTAATCTGCAGCACGGGTGCCTCTGAGCTGTTGCCCGCCAATTCAATGCTGCGGCTTGTGATCTCAAACAGTGCTTCTACGCTGTCGGGCTGAAGCTGGTAGAGGGTAGTGGCTTTGCGGCCCAGCACATATCCTTCATTATCAAAATGTTCGATACGCTGATCGTACACCTTCATCAGCAAGTCAAGCCAATCCTGTTTTTTAGCAGGGTCGGATTCATTGTCATACTGAAACCTTACAATGTTAATGCCGTGCACATAAATATTCATGGTCACTTTTGGGCAATAGTCAAACACATATTTCCACGACTCGAAGGCATAGCCGATGTCGCCGTGTTTATAGTGCTCATCATAAACCGACCAGTTCCTTGAGCACTCCACACTGTCATCCCCGAAGTGAGGATCAAGGCCGGCGGAATTGCTGCGGTCGACGGGCAGGCGCTCCCAGCTCATTTCACGGGCAAGGACATTGTTCATCAGGCTGCCAGAAAGCAGGGACGCCAACAGGACAAGGGATAAAAACGATTTTTGCAAGGGGATTACCCCTCGCGCTTCATGGGTAATTGTTTTTGTTTTCATGGGTTGGAATTGCAATGGGTTGTCTTTAAAAGACAAAAGAAAGAAAAAAATCAAAAAAATAAAACACTATTATCCTATAAAATATTTTTTTGATTACGAGATTCTTCGCTTCACTCCGTTACGCTCAGAATGGCAGTCTTTTACGGTTTATAAAAGTGTGGATTGGAGGGGTTGATTCAATCCCAGTTCAGCAATCTTTGCTCGCCTTGCAAGGATCTGATACGGGTAGCGTCTTGGCTTACTTCAAGGACTCCTTTGTATTCTCCCCTGGCATTGCGCAAGGCAAAGTAGCGGATGAGGATAAACTTTCCCTTCAGGTTCAGCCAGAAGTCGGCCTGATCTTTCTCTCCTTTGCGGAAGGCTTCGATGATGCGCTCCACCACGTGAAGGCTTTCGGGCGGATGGCAGTTGCCCACATCGCGCCCGATAATGGCCGGAGAGCGGGCAAAGTAGCGGTCGGCAGGGCGGGAGAAGAACCTGACCTTATCGTTTTCATCCACGAAAGTAATGTCGAGTGGCAGGGTATTGATCAGCAGCAGCACCTGCTCAAAGCTTAGCACCCCGGTTTCGCTTTTAAACAGAAGTTCCTCACCATCCTTGCCAAAACCTTCCACGGGGCTGCTTCCCGGTGTTTCCCTTTCCCGGGGAGGCAGGGGTGCTTCAATGAAGGGGAAGGCATATTCAAAGCTTTGGTGGTGCATCTCCTGCCAGTCTTCTTCAGGCAAGGTTTCTGTGGCCATAGGATAAACCACCAGGTCTTCTTTCTGGATCATGCCAAATACCAGGAAATAATAAGCCCCTAAGGCCTTGTTCAGTTCTGCCCAGGGGGTATCCTGCCCTTGAAGCATCACCAGCAGCTCTTTAAGTTTACGGCGGATGTCATCGTGAAGCGACCACATCACCTTCAGGGGACGGTAATTGGTCCAGCGCTTCTCCAGGAAGGGAAACAGCACATTTTCCTTTTTTGCATAATGGGCTTCAAAAACGGTAAAGGCTTCAAAGTGGGGCCAGAGTTCTTCTCTGAGGGCGGAAAGGTCGGTTTCTTCACGGCCCTTGTAAGCTTTAATGATCTTTTTCACACAATTCAGGCGAAAGGTAAAGGCTTGGTTCTCGAGCATCAGGTAATACAGGAAACTGCCCTCGGCGGGTTTTTTCCAGGGATAGTTTCTAAGCCCCTTGAACAGTAAGTTGATGACCTTATCAATGTCCTTTTTGATCTCTGCAGGGCTAATGCCCATCTGCAACTGCCGGTCCTCCAGCTTCACCATATCATAGGGGGTGACCTGTTCTACGGCATCGCGGTAACGCTCATATAGTTCGCGTCCGTTTTCCCCGCTCATAATACCAAGAGACAGCGCCAGGAGGTCTTCCAGGCGCCTTTCATCGCTGAGTAAAGGTGATGGCTTCATAGGCTGTTAAATAAATTTCCCGGGAGATATACCATAAGTATCCTCACAAAAGTAATAAGAATGCGCTTTTCAGCGGGGAAAACCTTGGAAATTAACTGCCTGAGCCGCTTTGCATGGCTTCGTTTTCATCCTCGATCACCTCCAGCAGATCGGGAACCAACAGGAGCTCCTTGTGGAAGATGATCTTTTGCAGGGTATCTACAAGGCCTGCAATGCTTGTATTGGTATTGGTAAGGATGATCAAGGTGGCATCATCGTCAATGTAGCGCTTAAAGGAGGTGCGGAATCCATTCCATCGCCCCGGGTGGTGAACAATGCGATGCTCCCTGAAAAACTGCAAACGCCAGCCCATGCCATAGTTCACTGTGTTGGTGTTATGCAATTGCGCCTTTTCAAAGGCCATCTGCCAGAGTTCAGGAGTCAGCAGCTCATTGCGGTAAATGGCCTGATCCCATTTGTACAGGTCTTCTGCAGTGGAGTATACCCCCTTGTCGCCAAACACCCCGTCGTGCCTAACATCGGGTATGAAGTAATAGCGTCCGCGATTGGGCCTGAAGCCGTAAGCCCTGTTTTTAGGTGTGCTTTCTTGGTGGACATCGTACACAAAGGTGTTGTGCATTTCCAGTGGAGTAAAAATGTGCTGGTGCAGGAAGTCGGGAAACCGCTGCCCTGACACCCGTTCCACCAGCAGGCCCAGCACTGCGAAGCCCGTGTTTGAATAGGCCCAGCGCGTACCGGGTACAAAGTCGAGGGGCCTTTTGTGCTTAATAAAGGTTGCCAGCATGTCTTCATTGCTGGGCAAGCGGCCCTGGTTCCAGTAGCGCTCCATCACCCACATATAATTCTGGAGGCCCGAGGTATGGCTCAACAAATGACGAACGGTAATGTTGGGATAAGGAAATTCAGGGATATAGTTCAGCACCAGGCTGTCAATGTGTAGCTTGCCTTCCTGGTGCAGCAGCAATATGGCGGTGGAAGTAAACGTCTTGCTGATGCTGGCCAGCTGAAAGGGCGTCTCGGAAGTGAGGGGGGTGCTGTTGCGGAAATCAGCAAAACCAAAACAGCGGTCATATACAATGGTGCCGTGGCG
>LSQX01229453.1_pt1 | contig 23770 bp, 23 predicted proteins | sample 654561 | NCBI WGS metagenome assembly LSQX01 (sample SAMN04489861, study PRJNA283612) | anaerobic digester metagenome | isolation source: 4 biogas reactors fed with cattle manure at either 37C or 55C with and... | place: Denmark: Kongens Lyngby | collected 2014
ATTTCGACAGGGTCCCCGTAATCAGGTCGGGAAAGGTCGCCTATCCCTATCGCTTCGGGTTCCCCTATATGAAGGGGTGCCCCATGGACCGCCGGGAAAAGGGCTGTGGCCGTCACAGCCCTGGCGACCATGGCGGCGAGGATGGGTCTCATGCTCATAACCATCGGTCCCCGAAGTCTGCCGGCGGGCCGGCAGGGTACGGTAGTAATATACATGGGCACGTTCACCCCCATCTCGACATGCCTCACGGGAATGCCCTCCTCCATGAGGGCACTTTCGAAGGTGAAGGAGCACCCTATGAGAAAGGAGACCAGGTCATCTCTCCACAGTCCCCTTATATCCGTGGATTCCTCCGACAAACGGCCCTCCTTGTAGACCCTGTATAGGGGAATATCGGTCCTTAAATCCGCCCCTTTCGCAAGTTCACGTGGCTCCGGATCTCCGGGTTCGGTGACTTCGAGAAGAGGGCAGGGCCGAGGATTTCTCTGGCAAAAAAGCAGGAAATCAAAGGCCCAGTCCTGGGGCAGGATCACCAGGTTCGCCTGGACAAACCCCGGGGCCATCCCCACGGTGGGTCCAGCCCACCGGCCTGTCCTGATGGTTTGCCTGACCTCTCTAGGTATAGAGGCGTTCATCTTTTGAAAAATTTTCAACCCTTCTTCTCCCCTTCCGCGATCCCTGCTTTGGTAGCCCCTTTTCGCTCTTGTAAACAATAATAATCGAAATGTTGGAGGAATGGGAGGTATTTGCTATTATCTGCCAGTGGCAGCTATAAGAAGAGAGGGTCCAATTATGACAGAGAGGGAGAGAAGGCTGGAAAAACTGGCGGAGGTCCTCACCAAAAGCGACGGCCCCACTAGCGGTGCCGAACTCGCTGAACTCTTCGGTATCAGCCGCCAGGCCGTCGTCCAGGATATCGCCATCCTCAGGGATCGGGGCCTGCCGGTCATGGCAACTGCCCGGGGTTACGTCCATCGAGAAGCCAAACCCAGGAGGGTCTTCCCCGTTCGCCATGACACCGAAGATATCGTCGACGAACTTAACACGATGATAGAAGCCGGGGGGCGGGTGATCGACGTCGTAGTCGACCACCCTGTCTACGGCGAAATCCGTGGGAACCTCGACCTCGCCTCCAGGGAGGAAGTGGCTCGCTTCGTCAACATCCTGAAGAGCACGGGCCAGTCTCCCCTGCTTACCCTCTCGAGAGGTTTTCATGCCCACACTGTGGAAGCCGACGATGAAACGACACTGGACGCGATAGAAAAAGCCCTTGCGGACAAGGGCTACCTCGAAATGGATTGAACTCCGGAAGGGGAGACGATCGGTCATGACACGCAAGGAAAAGATTTGGATACTTTTTTCGCTACTCTACGGGATCGCAAACGTGGTGGTGCCCTTCACCATACTTAAGAATGAGGGCACGCTGGTCGGCGCCTTCCTCTTCTGGAACCTCATCACTGCCGCCGTACTTCTGGCGGGGGCATGGATCACCTCGGGCTGGACGGGAAAAGGCAGCCAGGAGGGGGAGGTCCGCCGATGAGCAGTACCCTGATTTTAGCCGGCATCGTCCTATGGTTCGCCCTTGGTTCCCTTCTTTCTTGGCATGCCAGGAGAAACCTGGGGAAAGGCATGATAGAATACTTCCTGGCCGACCGCAAGGTCGGCGGGTTCATCTCCGCCATGACCTACAGCGCGACCACCTACAGCGCCTTCATGATGGTCGGCATCGTGGGCCTCACCTACACTTCGGGAATCGGCAGCCTGGGCTTCGAGATGACCTACCTGGCCGCCACGGTGATACTGATGGTGATCTTCGCCCCCCGGTACTGGGCGGCGGGGAGGATCTTCGAACTTGTCACCCCTTCAGAACTCCTTTCGAAGCGCTACGGCAGCCCGGCGGCGGGAGCCGTTTCGGCCGTCCTTTGCCTTGTCATGCTCGTCCCCTACGCATCGGTCCAACTCATGGGGACAGGCTATCTCCTGGAGGTACTCTCGGGAGGCAACCTGTCCTTTACGACGGGCATGCTCATCGCTGCCGGCGTATCCTTCGCCTTCTCATGGTGGGCCGGGTTGAGGTCCGTGGCGCTGACCGACGCTTTCCAGGCCGTGATAATGCTTGCCGCCAGCCTCCTTCTGCTAGGCTTCATCGCCTTCGCTCTCTTCCCCGATGGGTTATTGGTAGCCCTCTCGGCCAGGCGGGATCTCCTGGAAGTCTCCTGGTCCTTTCCCCTGTTCCTGGGGCTGACCCTACCCTGGGCGTTTTTCGCTGTGACCAACCCCCAGGTGGTGCAGCGCCTTTACATCCCATCCAGCGTAAGAAACCTTCGAAAGATGATCCTCGGCTTTTCCGCCTTCGGCTTCATCTATACCATCCTTTGCGTGGTCTTCGGCCTCGCGGCCGCGGCGAAGATGCCCGGGCTGGAAAAGGCCGACAACGCCATGGCCATGCTGCTCTCGTCAGTACCGGCCCCGCTCGCGCTGGTCGTTTTTCTCAGCATAATGGCGGCGGCCGTGTCGACCATGAATTCCATCATTTTGACCCTGAGTTCCATGTTCGGCAGGGACGTGGTGAAGGCCTTCCTCCCCGGCATACCGGAGGAGACGGAACTAAAGATCTGCCGGCTGCTCATCCCTATTATAACGATCGTTTGCTTCTTCTTCGCCCGGATGCAGCTCGGCCTTATAGCTGTCCTGTCCGCCATGGCCTCCGGAGGGCTGCTCATGCAGTTGCCAGCCACCGTGGGGGTATTCTTCTGGAAAAAGGCTACCGCGGCGGGAGCCGTGGCCAGCATGGTCTCCGGGGGGCTCGTGGTGGGCTACATGTATGTCGAGGGGATGAAGCCCCTGGGTCATTGGCCTCCCCTATGGGGCATCCTCCTGTCGGGGGTGGTATTCGTCGTTGTCAGTCTCGTGACAAAACCTCCCCGGGATACGGACCATTTCCTCTCCACCGTGGAGGGCTTCGTCAGGGACCGGTTCTGGAGTTAATGTACCTCCTGGTCCAGGGACAGGCCTGGATGCATATACCGCAGATGATATGGGACCATCCCTTCTCTGCAGAAAGTCGCTTGGCATGCCTGTTGCAGGCGAAGATATCCACCAGTTCGTTCCTGTACATTCCGGCTCTCCAATCCTTGCCTGTCGGTGCCTTGGCCGGGCAGGCCTCGACGCAATCGCTGCAGGTCCCGCAGCGTGATTCCCCTGTTGGGATCCCCGGGGTGAGGGGGGCATCGGTGAAGACGGTACACATCCTGAAGGCCGAACCGAACTCCTCGGTGACCAGTAGATCGCATTTCCCAATCCACCCCACACCGGCTCGCAGGGCGGCGGTCTTGTGCGGGAAGGGGGCACTGAGGGACTCCTCGTCGTACTCCTGCGTCGTCGGGTCGATAAGGGCCGCCCGGTGTCCCGAACCTTCAAGGAACCGCACGACCTCAAGCCCTATTCTCGCGAGTTCTTCATTCGCCCTCTCGTATTCATCATGGTAAGCCCTAGTTGGGCCCCCGCCAATGGCGACGATAATCGCCGGTGATAGGGCCAGCAGGATGGTCACTCCCAGGGTAAGGCCCGGATAGGGCAGGTCCGACAAGTCGGAAAGGTCCGAAAAACCGCACCCCGATCCCCCCGCTTCACGGATCACCCTTTTCAATTCCAGGGTCAGGTCGCTGCTCATTTGTTTTCCTCCTTCAAAGGTTGGACGCAAACTTCGGAAGGTCCGTAGCCCTCGAGAGCTTCCTCGACCCGGGTCATCTCCGCCTCGCTCAGGATCCTCGGCTCTCCCAGGGACAAGACCCTGGAATAGACCATGGCCAGGAATTCGACCATCTCGGCTATCCTGAAGGCCTCCTGGAGAGAGCCTCCCAAAGAGACCATACCATGATTGGCCAGTAGAAGGGCTTTCCCTTCACCCATGGCTTCTGCGGCGGAGAGGGCCAGCTCCGATGTGCCGAAACAGGCATAGGGCGCCACGGGGATCTTCCTGCCCGCCAGGGCCACCAGGTAGTGAAAAGGGGGAATCTCACGACCGAGGCAGGCCATCACGCAGGCATAGGGGGAATGGGTATGGACCACGGCGGAAATATCGGGCCTCGAGAGGTAAAGGGCAAGATGAAGAGTCATCTCGCTGGTGGGTTTCATCCTTCCCTCGAGCATTCTGCCTTCCATATCCACCACGGCGACATCTTCGGGCTTCATGATTTCGTAATCCATGCCGCCTGGTGAGAGAGCCACGCGCCGGCCGGACCGGGCGCTCAGGTTGCCCCCGGTGCCGATCACCAGCCCTCTTTCGAGAAGTTTTTTGCCGAAGAGCACTATCTCGGAACGGGCCTTCGCAAGCATCATCAGCATCACCCCGTTTCCGATCATAACCCAAGGGCGGGGACAATTTCCAGGGTATGGGTATACTGGTGACGTCAGGTATGACTGGGGGTGAAGTGATGAAAATGACAAAGAAAAGCTCGTCTATTCCGGTATTCCAGGTGGATGCCTTCACGGAAGAACCTTTCGGGGGGAATCCGGCGGCGGTGTGCCTCGTGGACGCGTTCCTCCCGGAGGAAACAATGAGAAAGATCGCCATGGAGATGAACCTCTCCGAGACAGCCTTCGTCGTTCCCCTGGGACAAGGCGGCAAGCCCGGGTCCTTCGAGATTCGGTGGTTCACGCCCACCGTCGAGGTACCCCTCTGCGGTCACGCCACCCTCGCCTCCTCCTGGGTAATCTTCACCGAGAAAAAGACCTCCGCTTCCCGTATTACTTTCCAAAGCGCCAGCGGCATCCTGGCGGCGATACGGGAGGGGAACGGGATCACCCTCGACTTCCCCAGGAACGATACCGAACCGGCGACGGTCTCAGCCGGGCTCGTGGAAGCCCTCGGTCTTAAAGCCGTGGAAGACGTGCAGGCTTCCAGGAGCGCGGAGATGTTGCTTTTAAGGATAGAGGATGAGACCACCCTTCGCAGCTTGCGGCCCGATGTAGCGGCCATGCTGGCCGCTGACCGGGGAGACCCGCCTTTCCAGGGAGTGATCGTCACCTCGAGGTCCTCCACTTTTGACTTCGTTTCCCGTTATTTCGGCCCCTGGGAGGGGATCGACGAGGACCCGGTGACCGGCGCGGCTCATACGGTCCTCGCTCCCTACTGGTCGGGGATAACGGGGAAGACGCGGTTTCGCGCTTTCCAGGCCTCAAAAAGGGGAGGCGAGCTCGTCGTCACCATGGCGGGGGAACGGGTGATGATCTCCGGGAAGGCTCGCATAGTTCTTAAAGGAGATCTGGTGCTTTAAAAAAACCGGCGGTCCTTGAGACCGCCGGCGGACATTCGATTCTTTACTGGTCCTTCTTAAAGGCCGGGAACCCCCCCAGGGTGTTAAGTATCTGGTGATCGATCTCTAACCCCAGCGACTTTTCCAGGCGCTCCACTTCGAGGTCGAGATAGTGCTTCTGGAGGTCCTCCTTGACCCTGGGTAACACCTCGTCAAGGGTGGTCGTTCTTGCGGGCCGCTTTTCCAGCACCTGGATGACGTGCCATCCGTACTTCGTTTCCACGGGTCCCCCTATCCTCCCAGGCTCCAGAGAAAAGGCCAGTTCGTCGAAGCCGGGAACGGTCTGTCCCCTGGAGATCCACCCGAGATCCCCCCCGGTATTAGCGCTCCCGGGATCGATGCTCTTCTCGGCCGCCACGGTGCCGAAATCCGTCTCTTTGGCGAAGACTTCCAGAAGGACATCCGTGGCCTCTTCTTCCGAACCGACGAGTATATGCCGGGCGTGAACCGACTCGGACACGCTGTAGTCATCCTCGTGCTGGCTGAACCAGGCCTCGAGAGCCGGTCTTCCCAGGTCCCACTTCGAAGAAGCTGAGGAGACAAAAGCCTGGGCAAGTATGTTGACGGCATTCCATTTTAGTTTGGCCGCCACGGACGGATCCAGTTGCAACCCCTTCTGACGGCCGGCCTCGGAGAGGAGGAGGGCCATCGACACCTGCTTGGCGAAGGTTTCCCTGTCCTCTGACGAGAGCTGGGCCAAGACAAAGGGGGCCATCATCCTGTCGACGCCGGACTGGTCCATGATCAGGCCGATCATCTCCTGCTCGCTGACGCTTTCCCCTCCGGCGGTAATCACGGGTCCCCTGTCGGCGGCGAGAGCGAGGGTCGGCAGAAACAGGGTTGCCATTACTGTGAACAGAACCGCTTTTCTTGAAAAATTCTTCACAAGATCACTCCCCGAATGAAATGTCCGGTCCAAACCGGAGGTCATTTTGTTTCCGTATTCCGAGGCACTCCACGGTAGGGCATGGGCACGTACTGGACCGATGGTCGCCGCTGGCCGGACTGAGGGTAGAACTTCATCACCTGGCATATCTCCTGGGGAATGTCCGTGGAAACGAACAGTCCCAGTTCAGCGGCTTCCTCGCTGCCTATGGGGTAATCGTGGGTCCAGCGTCCCTCGGTGAGCACCATCGCCAGCCTTTCCGCCTCTTCCTGCGCTACGTTGTCCTCGAGAAGGTGTACCACGAACCGCCGGGTTTGTTCAATAGCCTTTCGGGATATGTCGGCCAGGATCAGCGTCTCGTCATCGACCTCGGCGATGGGCTTCTCGGCGACAGTCTTCAGGATCGAAACGGCCGGGTACTGCCCTATCTGTGGGTCCACCGGGCCGAGGACGGCGTGACGGTCCATGACAATCTCGTCGGCCGCCAGGGCTATCAGGGTCCCGCCGGACATGGCGTAGTGTGGGACAAAGACGGTCACCTTCGCCTTGTGCTTGTTCAGCGCCGCGGCTATTTGAGAAGCCGCGAGCAGAAGACCGCCGGGGGTATGGATTATCAGGTCGATGGGGGTGTCCGACGAGGTCATCCGGATGGCCCTCAATATCTCCTCAGAATCCTCGATGTTTATATAGTTCCTGGCGAAAAGACCCAGGAAACCCACGGTCTCCTGGCGGTGAATCAGCGTGATCACCCTGCTGCCTCGTTTCTTCTCGAGGGTCCTGATAGTGCCCACTCTCAAGCGCTCGAGGTTCCACTGCTTGAACATGGGAAAGACGAAGAAGAACAGCATCAGGATCCAGAAAAGGTCCAATTTGAACACTCCCACCACTCCTCTCGATAGGCAAAAAACGGGGATCCCCCTTTCTGGGGATCCCGTTTTCGCGATTATGCTACCTTGATCAGACTTCGGCCGTTCTTTTCGCTTCTCTTCCTCCGGGGGCTACATCACCGCCCCCCGGCAGGGGCGCCTCGGGCAAGAGTTCCAGCTCACCATCCTTCACGGAGGCGATGACGCGGCTTTCCTGGCCGACCCGACCTTCCAGCACCAAGTCGGCCAACCGATCCTCGATGAAACGCTGGACAGCCCTCCTGAGAGGCCTGGCTCCGTACTTTGGATCATACCCTTTGTTGAGCAGAAGCGCTCTGGCTTCATCGTGCACCTCGATATGGATGCCCTTTTCGGCGAGCCTTTCGCCGACTTCCCTGAGCATCAGGTCCAGGACCTTGAGCAGTTCTTCCCTGCCAAGGGGCTCGAAAACGATCATCTCGTCGACGCGGTTGAGGAATTCGGGCCTGAAGGTCTTCTTCACCGATTCGACGATACCGGCACGGACCCTGTCCCAGTCCGGCACCTCGCCCTGGCCCGGGGCGGCGAAGCCGAGGCTTTGTCCCTTCATGGCATCCCTTGCCCCGATATTGCTGGTCATGATGACCACGCTGTTGCGAAAATCGACGGTATGCCCCTGGCCGTCGGTGAGACGCCCGTCTTCCAGTATCTGGAGAAGGATATTAAAAATATCGGGATGGGCCTTTTCGATCTCGTCAAAGAGCACCACCGAGTAGGGCCTCCTCCTAAGGGCCTCCGTAAGCTTGCCGCCCTCCTCGTAGCCCACGTAGCCAGGGGGCGCGCCTATCAGTTTAGCGACCTCGTGGCGCTCCATATACTCACTCATGTCGAACCTCACCATGGCATCCTCGCCCCCGAAAAGGAACTCCGCGAGCGAACGGGCCAGCTCCGTCTTCCCGACTCCCGTAGGTCCAAGGAAGAGAAAGCTCCCGACAGGCCTATTGGGATCCTTCAAACCGCTCCTGGATCTCCGGATGGCCCGAGAGACGGCGTTGACGGCTTCGGCCTGGTCCACCATGCGATGGTGGATCTCCTCCTCCATGCGCATCAGTCGTGCGGCTTCCTCCTCGGTTAGTTGCACAACGGGAATACCCGTCCATTCGGAGACGATCTCGGCTATCTGCTCGGCATCGACCACTGGTTCTTCTTGGTTTCGCGCCTTGTGCCACTCTTTACGACCGGCTTCGATCTGTTCGCCCAGTTCCCTTTCGTCATCCCTCAGGGAGGCCGCCTTTTCGAACTCTTGAGAGGCTACAGCCGCCTCCTTCTCCTTGCGAAGGTCCTCAAGGCGCCGTTCCATCTCCTTGATGCTTTCCGGGGCCTCCATGGTCTTCAATCTCGCCCGGGCTGCCGCCTCGTCGATGAGGTCGATGGCCTTGTCGGGTAGATGACGTTCGGTAATATAGCGCGCTGAGAGTCTGGCGGCGGCTTCGAGGGCCTTGTCAGTGATCTTGGCCCTGTGATGAGCCTCGTACCTATCCCTGAGCCCTTCCAGGATCCTTATCGAATCCTCCACGCCGGGCTCCTCCACCATGATTGGCTGGAAGCGCCTTTCAAGGGCAGCGTCCTTCTCGATATTTTTTCGGTATTCATCGATCGTCGTGGCACCGATCACCTGGAACTCGCCCCTCGAAAGGCTGGGTTTGAGGATGTTGGCGGCATCGACCGCTCCTTCCGCTCCCCCGGCCCCTACGATGGTGTGAACTTCGTCGATGAAAAGGATTACATCCCTGCAATCACGGAGTTCCTTGACGAGTTTGCGCATCCTCTCCTCGAACTCGCCCCGGTACTTGGTGCCCGCGACGAGGTTACCCATGTTAAGTTGCACTACTCTCTTGCCCTTCAATACCTCGGGGATATCGCCGGCAATAATCTTCTGGGCCAGGCCCTCCACGATCGCCGTCTTGCCGACGCCGGGGTCTCCTATCAGCACCGGGTTATTCTTGGTCCGCCGCGAGAGGATCTGGATGAGCCTCTGGATCTCCTTGGCCCTGCCGATGACGGGGTCGAGTTCGTTTCGCTGGGCCATCTCCGTCAAGGCTATCCCCAACTGGTCCAGCGTCGGCGTCTTCGTGCGGCCCGATGACTTCTGGGGCCCCTCATCCCCGCTGCTGGCGGAATCGATGGGAGACCCCTCGCCCGCCGAAACGGCGGCTATGACCTCGGCCCTGATCTTTTCGACATCCATACCCGTTGAGGCGATGATCTGGGCGGCAACGCCCTCGCCCTCGGAGATGAGCCCCAAAAGGATATGCTCGGTTCCGACGTAATTCACGGACATCCCCTTGGCTTCGCGCATGGCAAGGTCAAGGACCTTTTTCGCCCTGGGACTCAAAGGCAGATCCACGGGTTTGCTCTTCTGGTCACCCCGCCCGACGAACTGCTCAACGACGTTCCGCAACTCCTCGAGGGTTACGCCGGAAGACTGGAGGATGCGAGCGGCCACACCATCGTCCTCGGCTACGAGCCCCATGAGGATGTGCTCGGTCCCTATAACGTCATGGCCCATCCTGAGGGCTTCCCTGTGGGCCAGTTGTATCACTTTCTTGCTTCTTTCAGTGAAATACTGCCACATTACCTGAACCTCCATTTAAAGGAACCGCCCCGCGTTCAACTTTCGTCTTCAACGGGAGCGAGAGCCTTCCTTAGTATTTCCGATCGTTTTACTCCCAGTTCTTCCGGAGAGAGCTCTTCGGAGGACCTGGCCTGTATATGGGCCTTCTGGATATCCATGAGGAGGGCGTTCATTGTGCCGACACGCACAGAGGGAAGGATGCCCATGCCGGAACCCATCCTCACCAGGGAAAGCAGTTCCAGGGCTTCCCTGGCTTCCATGACCCTTGAAAAACTGAGTAGGCCCCAGGCCCTCCAGACTTTGTCCTCAAGTCTAGGCCCTCTTTCGGAGAAGATCTTGCTCCTGGCCGCCTGCTCCTGCCTGACTATTCCGAGGGCCGCGCCGGAAACCTTTTCGACCAGTTCATCCTCACTCTGGCCAAGGGTAACCTGGTTAGAGACCTGGTAGAGCGCACCGGGCGAATCGCTCCCCTCCCCGAACATTCCCCTGACGGTCAGCCCGACCTTTCCGCAACCGACCGCCAACTTGCCCAGCCTGCCGAGATGGGTAAGGGCGGGCAAGTGGATCATCACCGAGGCCCTGAGTCCCGTCCCCACATTCGTAGGACAGGATGTCAGGTAGCCGCACCTGCTGTCGAAGGCGTAATCCAACGCCTCGAGGAGTTCGTCCATTTGCCGGGCAATCCTGTAGGCTTCATGGATTTTTAATCCTCCGAGTATGGCCTGGATCCGGACATGATCCTCCTCGTTTATCATGATCGAGACGATCCCGTGGCTGTCCACGGCCGCGCCCCGACCAGGCCCCCCCTTCGAGAGGGCAGGGCTTATAAGGTGCTTCTCGATGAGGACCCCCTTCGCTAGGGGTTCCAGGTCATCGATCCCGAAAAGCCTGAAGGACCGCAGGGAGTCTTCCCTGCGGATGATGGCACCTACCCTTTCGGCACTAATTTCGAGTTCCTCTTTTCCTGCCCTCCAGGGGAAGGCGTGCCCTTTCAGGTTCCTGGCAAGCCTTACCCGGCTCGAGAGGATTATACCCGAGTGATCGCCCGTACCATCAAGCCATTCGAGGGAGCTGTCGGCGATTTCCCTAGCCTTCGCCTTCATGGCACTCTCCAATCTCCCTTATCCGGTCCCTGATTATCGCTGCCCTTTCGTATTCTTCCTTCTCCACGGCCTCCCTGAGTTCTTTCCTCAGGGATTCCAGGTCTTCCGGGGAAGTCTCGTCCCCGCAGGCATTTTGGGGCCTCGTGCCCCTATGGATATCCGATCCGTGGATCTTCCTGAAGAGGGGGGCGAGATCGTCCTGGAACACCGTGAAGCAATCGGGACACCCGAACTTGCCGGTCTTCCTGAAGGAGGAGTGATCGAGGCCGCAGTGGCTGCAGACCCGTTGATCGGCCGGCGAAGCGTCCGCATCAGGGCCTGATGGAGCGGACCCGTGCCAGGAGAAAAGCCCCCAGGGAAAATTGTCCAGGGGTATCTCGAAAGAAACGTCCGGAAGCAAACCATCCTTGGCCATATCCTCGGCGCACTGACGGCAGAGGTGGAAGTCGTCCGTCTCCTTGCCTTTCTGGTGCCTGATGTGTACTTCAGCTTCCCTTATTCCGCATTTTTCGCATTTCATGTCCTCACTACCTAACTGAGAGCCAGGCTACGCAGGAGTCGTTTAAGTAATTCCGCGTGGAGCGACTCCCTTTTGTAGGGGGACAAGTCAAGGAGGTCCCTGCCTATTTCCTCCTGAAACCTCGTCGCCACCTCTACAAGGAGTCTCTCCCTCGCCGTGATGAGCTTCCTGTGCTGAAGGTTGGCGAGGATTCTCCTGATATCCTGTTCGCTCACCACGTCGCCCACCAGTTCCTCGATGTGATTCGCCCTATCCTCAGGCATGTCGAGGCAGAGTCTTATGACCCTGATGTAACCATGACCTCCCCGTTGGCTCTCAACGATGTAGCCTCGCTCGGGGGTGAACCGGCTTCGTATCACGTAATTTATCTGGCTCGGGACACAACCAAAGCGTTCCGCGAGGTCCTTGCGGCTCAGGAAGACCGATTCCTCGCTAGCCCGCTCCAGTAATTCCACGATATGCCTTTCTATTATCCTAGTCAGACTTGCCAAGGCTTTTCCTCCTTTGACCTTCTTTGACAAGTCAAATTATAAGTTTAAGGTCAACATTCGTCAATAATCATTTCCCTGTTTGGGGGTCGTTACGATCTTATGGGATCTTCTTCTTTTTTCACCAGTTTGACGATATTGGAACGGTGACGCGCCACGGCGAGTATGGCCATGGCAGCCGAGGTCCATCCATAGGCGGGGTGGCCCTTGATGAGGATAAACCAAACCGGGACCGTCGCGAGGGAAACCATGGAACCGACGGAGACATACCTGGAGAGCCGCATGACCAGGTACCAGACGACCGCGCCGACCAAGGCCGGGATGGGACTCCAAAAAAATATCACGCCGAAGGACGTGGCGACCCCTTTGCCACCCCGAAACTTCAACCAGAGGGGAAAGTTATGGCCCAATACCCCGGCGAAACCCGCCAATGCCAGCACCCAGGGCTCCTGCACTCCAACCAGGCGGGCGGCGAGGACGACGAGCCCCCCCTTCGCCATGTCGAAGAGGGCCACCACTACGCCCCATTTCTTCCCAGCGAAACGGGTGACATTGGTGGCCCCGATGTTGCCCGATCCGAGGGTCCTGATATCCTCCCCGAGCAAGAACCTGACGGCGAGGAAGCCGGTCGGGATGGAACCAAAAAGGTATCCCGCAACCGCCCAGGCAACGGCAGTCATGGCCGGGAACTCCTGATAGCGGCCGCATCCACAGCGATGGCCCCCTTACCCTGGTCAAGCACTAAGACAGGGTTGATGTCAAGTTCCGCCAGGGACTCCTCGGCGAGGCTCATGAGCGATACACGGGAGACCATCTCGGCCAGGGCATCGATGTCCTTGGGAGCGCTCCCCCTGGCGCCGGAGAGGAGGGGAAAACCCCTGAGGGAGGTGATCATGAGGCGGGCCTCCTCGCTGTCCACGGGGGCGTGCCTCAGGGAGAGGTCCTTCAGGATCTCCACGTAGATGCCGCCGAGGCCCACCGCAACAAAGGGCCCGAACACGGGATCCCTTTTAACGCCGATCATGCATTCAACACCGCCGGTGACCATCTCCTGCACCAACATCCCCCGGACCCTGGCCCCCGGCATCGCTTTGAGGGATCTCTCGAGCAGCCGGCCGAAGGCATTCCTCAGTTCTTCCTCATCCTTGAGCCTAAGGGCGACAGCCCCGGCCTCGGTCTTATGGATTATATCCGGCGAAACGACCTTGAGAGCCACCGGGTAGCCTATCTCGGAAGCGGCCGATAGGGCGTCCTCCAGGGAAGCGCAGAGGATCTCCCTGGTCACTGGCACGCTCCATCGGGCCAGGAGCCTCTTCGCGTCGTATTCCGTCAAGTCCTTGGGCAATCGTGGCAAAAAGGGCTCCCCCGGGTCTGAGGGGGCTCTCTCGGGGAGGGCTGGCCTCACCGTCCAGTCCGATAACCTGGCCAGTGCCCAGGCACAACGCCTGGGACTCCCGAAAAGGGGTATCTCACCTTTCCGGAGCTCTTCCAGGAAGGGGCCGCCCTGTTCTTTGTTTATCAGCCAGCAGCAAGCCAAGGGCTTGGAAGCGTTTTCCGAGACCTCGATGATGTCGCGGGTGACGGCCCAACCGGAATTCCCGGTGATCATGGAGATGACGACCGCCGCCATATCTATCTCTGGGCAGTCCAGGACCGCCTCCAGGGATGACTTGAAGCTGCCCGGATCATTTATCACCTGGGCCGTGAGATCCACCGGGTTTCGGGTGGAACCGAAGGGGGGTACAAACTTGTCCAGGCTCTCCCTGGTCCGATCGGGCAGTGGTTCGACCCGCAGCCCGAGATCGTAGGCCCTGTCGGCCATGATTATCCCCGCCCCTCCCGACGTGGTGATCACTCCGACCCTCTTTCCACGGGGCGCCTTGGCGGGGCCGAAAATCTTCCCAAGATCGGCGATGTCATCGGAATCCTCAATCTCGATCACGCCGTATTGCCGGAAAATGGTCCTCCAGGCTTCATCCTCGCCCGTGAGAGCCGCAGTGTGGCTCTTTACCGCCGCCTGCCCCGTGGGGCTTTTGCCCACCTTCAGGACGGCCACGGGAACATTGCGCTCGGCCGCGAACCTCAACATCTCGATGAAACGATCGCCCTTTGATAGTCCCTCCATGTAGATCACCAAAAGGCGCACCTCCGGGTCGGCTGCAAAGGCCATCCCAAAATCCACCAGGTCCAGGTCGGCCTGGTTGCCGGTGGTGACCACGTACCTGAAACCGACGCCGCTGTCGGCGGCCATGGCGAAGGAAGCGAATCCGAAGGCTCCGCTTTGGGAAATGTAGGCCACGCCTCCCAGGAGTCGTTTGTCGCTGTCCAGCGAGGCGGAAAAGCTCAAGGGGATTGAATCGGCCAAATTGACCAACCCCTGGCAGTTGGGGCCCAGGATTCTCATGCCTCCCACCCTGGCTTTCAGGAGGATCTCTTCCTGCGCCGCGGGGTCGGTGCTTTCGGCGAAACCGGAGGAAAAAATGATGGAAAAGGGGACACCCCGTTCCGAGCACTGCCCCACGATCTCCGGAACCAGCCGGGCTTTCACTCCCACCAGGACCACATCGGGAGTTATGGGGAGGGAACGTATATCGGGATAGCACTCAAGACCGGCTACGGTCTTGCGGTTGGGATTGACAGGAAATATGCCGCCCTTGAAACCGAAGCGCCTCAGCAGTTTTATCGGGCGGCCGGATATGCTCTCCAGGTTCTCGGAAGCACCCACCACCGCCACCGACCGTGGGGACAAGAGGAGCGACAGGTCGTTGATGCCGTCAACGGCGAGGGCCATGACCTCAGGCACCTTCACCTGATATGGTCATCACCAGGGGAGCGCCTAGACCGCCTATGTCGACCTCCACCCTGTCGCCGGGAAATATCTCCCCTACTCCCTCGGGCGTGCCCGTCAAAATCACGTCCCCCGCTTCCAGGGTCATGAAGTTGACGATGTATTCCAGGATGACCGAAACCGGGAAAATCATATCAGCGGTCCGCCCTTCCTGCCTCAGGGCCCCGTTAACATAAGTCCTGACCTTGGTGTTGCCGGGGTCAATACCGGTCTCTATCCATGGACCCAGGGGACAGAAAGCGTCGGCGGATTTTCCCCGTATCCACTGGAGGTCACGCCTCTGACAATCACGGGCCGTCAGGTCTATCCCCGCGGTGTAACCCAGCACTTGGTCGATGGGACGTTCGGTTCCGGGGAGGATCCTTTGCCCAATGACCACCGCGAGTTCGCCCTCGTAGTGCAATTCGTTGGTAAAATGCGGATAGGGAATCTCGGAAAAGGGGGCCGCCAGCGAATTCGGGCTTTTGAGGAAGAGCCCTGGCTCTTCCGGAAGGGGAAGCCTGTCGTTGCCCATCTCCCTGATGTGCCCGTGATAGTTTCGCCCCACGCAGATAATCTTGGTTGGTGAGGCCGGCGCCAAGAGCTTCACCGAGGCGACCGGGAAGGATTCCCCGGTGCGATCCCCGCCGGGGGTGTCTGTGACAAAGACCCTGTCGTCATCGATCGTCCCCCAAAGGGGGCTGTTACTTCCGCTCGCGGAAAACCTTGTGATCTTCATCGTTTCTGATCCCGCCTCTCGTCGAGGGGAAAGACCCGGCGTCAGGCTTTTCTCGGTCATTCCCCCGGCATTCTCCTGGGGGCGGCGCCTTCAGGGCTCTATGATCACGACCGCCCCTGGCACGACCTTCTCCACTATCTCTAGTAAGGCCTCGTTGTTCATCCTGATGCACCCCTCGGTCGTCATGGTGCCCAGCGAGGATGGGTCGTGGGTTCCGTGGATACCTATACCCTTCCAGCCGCCCGTGTCGAGCCGGATAAAAAAGGGACCGTAGGCTCCCTCCACGGGGCCCTTTCCATCGCCGAAATCATGGACCCAAGTTCTTGAATCATGGATCCTTTCGACAGAGAAGATTCCCTCCGGCGTCTTCCGATCGCCCACCCTCTCCTTGTCGCCGGGGTTCTCCCCCACCGCGACGGGGTAAAGGGCCGTCATCTCGGCGCCGTTCCAGGTTGAAAGATCGAAATGGCCCTTCCGGATGAGCATCCAGAACTGTCCATCTAAGTTATTACCTGCGACCAGTGCCGCAACCTCCATGGCATCGGGAGCGCCCAAGGGCTCCCCCTCTGGGAGATCCGTTACAGGCTCCTCCTGCGTCTTAACGGCCTCGGCGGCGACCAATCTCCTCTCCAGCAACAGGTAAGCCCCCGCCACCAGGATGAGGATCGTCAATACTCCGATAAGTGCTTTGGTGAAATTCCGCGACCTTCGCCTGGTGGTGAACATGCAACGACCAACTCCTTTTTGAACGGGGCGAAGAGCCGCCTCTTCGGGGAAAAGGTGGCCACTCCGCTTCAGCGCTGATTCTGGATATGATCTTGGACAAACTGGACAAGATCAACAATATGGTTTCCTATTATCGGGATATTCAGGGCGACCAGTGACTTCAGGATGGTCACCAGGAAGTAGATCACCACGGCGGCAAGGACGGTGAGACCCACGCCAAAGCCGAGCCCCTTAGCTAGTCCGGCCAGGAAGTTGTTCCAGAGGAGTTTACGCTTGTCCAGGAGCATCTCCAGGTTGGCCATGACCCTGGACTTCTCGATCAACTCGGCGAGGCGCTCCGTTGCCTGCTTCTTCTCCACTTCGAGGTTATTCCCTCTTCTTTCGGCCATGACGCCCCTACTCCACGAGCAACCCCACCGCCACGGACCCTAACCCCGTATGAGCCCCAAGCACGGGGCATATATCCATCACGTAGGCCGGCTCTCGGCCCACTATCTCGGTCAGGCCCAAAGCGGCTATCTCGGCCGATTCAGGGGAGTGGGCGTGGACTATGGCGTAGTTCCAAACGCTGGCTTTCCGGCACTCCAGGCCGATTAACTCCCTGATCTTTTTCACGTTTTCCTCCCAGCCCCGGGTCTGGCCGAAGGATCTGGCGAAACCATCTTCATCGACGATGACTATGGGCTTCAGGTTCAGCATGGACGCCAGAAACCCCTTGACGGGACTGACCCTTCCTCCCCTGACCATGTACTTGAGGGTCTTGAGGCTTATGAAGATCTTCGTGCCGGCGATGCTCTTCTCGACCAGCGAAACGATCTCATCATGACCCTTCCCTTCATCCAGGGCCTCGACTGCCCTCATGACGAGAAGCCCCAGCGGGGCTGAAGACGTCTTGGAATCGATGACGGTGATATTGCCCCCCACCTTCTCCGCCGCCGCCCTGCTGGCGTTCCAGGTCCCGCTCAACTTCGACGAAATATGCATGGCGATGACGGAGTCGTAGTGCTCCAGGAGAAAACGGTAAGTCCTCTCAAAGTCGGACAGGGAGGGCTGGGAACTGACGGGGCTTTCCCTGGACCCCTCGAGCAGGGTGTAAAACTGCTCCGAGGAGAGGGTCACCCGGTCGATGTAGACGCTTTCCCCGAAGGCGAGGCGAAGCGGCACAACGTGGATCTGGTTCCTGTCGAGGTATTCCTGGGGCAGATCACAGGTCGAGTCGGTGACAAGGGCCACGGAGTGCATCCTGTGCCTGCACACATCGACCTGGCGCTTCATATCATCGGCCTTCTGCTGCGTGATCGCCCCGTGCTTCTTGATCGTGAAAAAGAGCTTGTCGGGGGTGTCGGTGTGTATGTGAACCCTCACCTTCTCCCCGTGGCCACCGACGATGAGGGAATCGCCGAAGGGACGCATATCCTCCCTTATGCTCGGGATGTCCATCTCCCATCCCCGGAGGAGCGCCTCGGTGCAATACCTGAAGGATGGTTCACCGTTAGGAAAGTTTTCGTGGCCATGCCGGATCGGGGGGGTCACCGAAAGCGGGGAGAAATCCCTGAGGTCGCCGTTTTCAAGGAAGGAAACAATCCCCTCCAGAAAGTCGACAAAACCCTGGCCGCCGGCGTCAAGCACGCCCGCTTTTGCCAGGATAGGCAATTTCAACGGCGTCTCGCCCAGGGATTTACGGGCCGTTTCCAATGACCCCGGCAGGATATGGGCGAAATCGTCGCACCGCCTGGAGAGCGTGGCAACCTCGGAAGCCCAGTCCTCCATGACGGTCAGTATCGTTCCCTCGACAGGATTGCTCAGTGCCTCCCTGGCATAGGGAACCGCCCCCGAAACGGCCTTCCCGAAGGCCTTCACATCAACCTCGTCCAGCCCCTCCGTCCCTCGAGAAAACCCCCAGAGGAACTGGGCGAAGATCAGGCCCGAGTTGCCGCGGGCTCCCATGAGCGCCGCATCAGCCATGGAAGCGCTGGTCTGTGAAAGGGAGCGGCAAGCAACAGTCCCCTCCGAGACGGACTGAACGGTTGCGGCCAGGTTCGTACCGGTATCCCCGTCGGGCACCGGGAAGACATTCATGCTGTTCAGGACTCCCTGCCTCGCCCTGATGCTGTTGGCACCGGCGGAAAACCCCCTGTGGAGACGGAGTCCGTCCAGAGTTCTGATTTTCATGCTCCACCTCTTGCTGTTTGAAATTCCGGATATTTTCTCATGATAACGCCGGGACAAGAATACCAGAAAAAACGTTTCAGGTCTGTCGGGAAAGCGCATCCAGCGCGCCTGGGGTCGATCTAGAGGGCTCGAAGGAAGGGAATAACATCGTGGACCGCTATCGGCTAATTGCCCCCCCGGATCGCGATCAATAAGTCGAAGGCGAGTGTTTCCTCACCCTGACCGCGTCCAGGAAGGCCATAATCCTTTCGACAAAGGTCCTCTCCCGGGGGGCGTTCAGGATTTCTTTCCAGAAAGCGGCAATGTAGATGTAAGGGTTCTTTGAAAAGACGGCCCCGCCGCCCCGAGTATCAGGCCCTTCTTCTGTGCCGGTTAGGAAACGGCTGAAGTATTCCAGGACTCTTTCAAAGGCGCCCATGGCCTCCAAAGAGGCCCCACCTTCGTCCGCCTCAGCCGACAAGACGGTTTCACCGACAGCGGCGAAGAGGAACGCAAGGGTCAGGACAACCGCTATTGCCACGAACCACCCTGGTCTCATGTTTTTCCTCCATCGACAGCCTACGGGAGTAGGCCTTGTATCACCATCAGTGACCGTGGGTGAAAACGATAAAGGACGCCAGCGCTACCCCTACCATGAAAGTCAGGAAGGAGTGGCGCTTTTCATGCTCCCTCGCCTCGGGGAGCAGGTGCGAGGCCGATACGTAGATAAGAACGCCCGACACGAAACCGAGGAGCATCCCCAGGACCTCTCCGCCCAGGGGAATGATAAAGGGATAGGCGATAAAGGCTCCGAGGGGAGTGGTCAGCGAAGCTATCAGGAAGGCGTAGACCATCGCGACCTTCTTATCCATTCCCCCCTTGATGAGCACAAGGTAGGTGATCGCCCCTTCGGCGAACTCGTGGATCACGAGCCCTCCCGCCGAAAGCACTCCGACCAGCACGCTCACCTTGAAGGTGATCGTGTAGACAAGACCATCCACGAAGGAATGGATCCCTATGCCCTGGGCGGCGGTGATCCCGAAGGCCAGGGCCTCCTCGTGGGTGAAATGCTTGATCACCTTGTTGGAAAAGAACATGAAAAGGAAACCGACAAGGGCCAGGAACCCCGCATGGGGGTACCTATGGATGGCCTCGGGCAAAGCCAGCATCAGCGGCGTCGATATCAGGACGCCCGCGGCGAAACACATCAGGTAGGCCATTATTTTCTCGACCCGCTCCCTGTACCTGAAGACCATCAGGATTCCAAGAGAGTTTACGAAAGCAGCCAGAAAAGCGAAAAGGGCTATCCACGCGAAGGTCCCTCGCAATGTCCGCAACCCCCCTGCACCAGGTTCAATCCTTTACTATTGTAGATCCTATTTCCCCAACGGGGCATCATTTCCGCTCCCCGGACATGCCATTTCCCGCGGGGGCTTAGGATTTCCATCCTGCCACCGGTCCCGAGGCGATTTTCCTTTTCTTATGCTAGCATCGAATAGTCCCGAAGAATCACCTGGAGGAGGCCAGTTAATGAAGATACTTGCGCAGGACCACGGACCCGGAGCAGGCAAGGCCATACCCGAGAGGAGTACTCTGGATAGAACCTGCCAGTGGGCTCTCGAGGACCTTTTCGCGGACAGGGCCGAGTGGGAAAAGGCCTTTGAAGAAACCGGGCCGCTAATGAACTCTCTCGAGGCTTTCAGGGGCGACCTCTCGACCTCACCCTCGAAACTGCTGGAGTGCCTCATGCTGCGTGACAGGCTGGGAGAATTGACCTCCAGGGTATATGCCTACGCCCACATGAAAAGCCACGAGGACACCAGGGACCACGACGGCCAGGCCCTCGCCGCGAGGGCGACGACCCTGGCCGTGGCGGCATCCCGTTCGGGGGCGTTCATCACCCCGGAAATACTGTCGATTCCCGAAGAGACCCTCTCGCATTACCTTGAAAAGGAAAAGGGCCTTGAAATTTACCGCTTCTTCCTTGAGGAGTTGCTGCGGAAGCGCGATCACGTTTTGTCCCCGAAGGAGGAGGAACTGCTGGCCGCTTCGGCAGAGCTCGCCCATGCCCCGGAAAATATCTTCTCCATGCTCACCAACGCCGACATAGCTTTCCCACCGATCCGCGACGAACTGGGCAGGGAGGTGCCCTTTTCGGAGGAACGTTTCGGCCCTTTCCTCCAGAGCGCCGACCGGAGGGTCAGGGAGGACGCCTACAAAAACCTTTACGGCGTCTACGGCCAGTACAGGAACACCCTTTCGGCTTCTCTTAACGCAGCGCTGCGGGCTTCGCTCTTCTATTCGCGGGTGAGGGGATTCGGCTCAAACCTCGAGGCGGCCCTGCACGAGGACGACATACCCATCTCCGTTTACGGCTCTCTGGTGGAAGGCGTCCGGGAGGGGCTCGATGCCCTCCACCGCTACGTGGATCTCAGGAGGAGGGTCCTGGGCATTTCCCCGGTAAGGATGTTCGACCTTTACGTCCCCCTGGTCGACGAGTACCGTCGTGAGATACCCTACCACGAAGCCATCGGGATGGTCCGGGAAGGACTCGCTCCCCTGGGAGAGGCTTACCTGGCCGCCCTCGAAGAGGGTTTCGCTAATCGATGGGCCGATGTCTACGAGAACAGGGGAAAACGGGGAGGAGCCTATTCCTGGGGAGCCTACCCCGTCCATCCCTACGTGCTTCTCAATTACAACGGCAAGATGAGGGATGTCTTCACCGTGGCCCACGAGATGGGACACGCTCTCCACAGGTACTTCTCGGACAGGAAACAACCCTACATCTATTCCGGCCACTCCATATTCATAGCCGAAGTAGCCTCCACCACCAACGAGGCACTCCTCCTGGATCACCTTATCGGTTTGGCTTCAAATCGTGACGAGAGGATATACTTCCTCAACTATAGGCTCGAACAGATCAGGACGACGGTTTTTCGCCAGACCCTCTTCGCCGAATACGAACGGGAGATCCATGAAAGGACCGAAAAGGGCGAGGCCCTGACGGCCGATGAGTTCTGCCGACTTTGGAGGGATCTCAACGCCGAGTACTACGGCCCAGCGGTGGAACTCAACGGTGAGATAGAGATGGAATGGGCGCGCATACCCCACTTCTATTCGCCCTTTTACGTTTACCAGTATGCTACGGGTTACTCGGCGGCGATAGCGCTTTCCAGGGGAATCCTCTTCGAGGGTGACGCCGCGGCGCACCGGTACATGCGTTTCCTGGAAAGGGGCAGCTCGGCGTCCGCCATGGAAGTCCTTCGTGACGCGGGAGTTGACATGGCCAACCCGGAACCGGTGAAAAAAACGGTGGACCTCTTCAGATCCACCGTGGAAGAACTGGAAACGCTCCTGGCCTGAAAAGGGAGTCGCGCCGGCGACCTTTCCCCGTCACTCGCCCGGGCCGAAAAGTTCATGAAAGATCTCTTCGACGGTTTCGATCCTGGTGATCTTCGCCACGTTGGAACCGCAAAAGAAAAGCCCTTCCTCCCAATTGCCCCGGAAAGCGTCTACCAGGGCCTGGGCTATGCAGAAGGCCTGCCTCTCGGTACGGTATGAGCAGTGGGAAAGGCAGTTGGCAAAACAGGGTTTACTCTCCACCGTCCCTTCCAGGTATTCCTCTATGAAGGGAGAACGGAGCACCCGCCCCGGGATCCCCACGGGGCTCTTGATGATTACCACGTCTTCCTCGCTAGCGTCGATGAGGGCCTGCTTGAACCTGGTATCGGCATCCCCCTCGGCCGTGGCGGCGAAGCGGGTACCCATCTGCACTCCCCTGGCTCCCAAGGCAAAGACCTCGTCCATATCGTGGCGGTTCCAGATCCCGCCGGCGCCGATGACGGGGATATCCTCCCCCAACTCTTCATCGAGATACCGAACCAGTTCCGGTATGACCGATTCCAGGGAATAGGCCTCGTCAAAGACTTGCTCCATCTTGGTCACGCCGAGGTGGCCCCCGGCGTAAAGGGGGGTCTCAACTACCAGGGCATCGGGAAGACGCCCATAAAGCTTCTCCCAGCGTCGAATTATCAGGCTGGCTGCTTTGACGGAACTGACGATGGGAACGAGGGCCACGTCGGGAAAGACCGCGGTCAGTTCGGGGAGTTTCAGGGGCAGGCCCGCACCGGAGATGATAATATCGACACCACCCTCACAGGCGGACCTCACATGGAGATCGTAGTCAGTGAGGGCGACCATGGCGTTGACGGCGATGATGCCCCCTTTGGAATTCCTCTTGGCTTCCTCCACATCCTGCCTGAGGACTACCTGGTTGGCCTCGAAATAGTTCCTGCCGTCGTAGATCTCGGAGGCCACCGCCAGGCCGACGCTGGCTATAGTACCGATGCCGCCCGCCCGGGCAACCGCCCCGGCCAGGCTGGGGCCGGAAATGCGTACCCCCATGCCTCCCTGGATTAGTGGATACCGGGGGGAATGCTTCCCAATCTTTAGAACGGGTAAGGGGTTTGCCAATGTCAACGCTCCCTCGAAAAAGTTGGATTCTTTACAAGACGACCGGTTCATTCTACAGCAAAGGCCATAGAAACGGTACCGCTGCCGGGTTTGGCCCCATGCTTCTTCCGGTATTTTTCCAGCTCCTTCTTCATGTCCTGGAAACCCGACATGACCCGGGAGACGTACTTACTCCCGGCGCGGCCAAGATACCGGAACAGGGCCTTATCCATGTCCCCGCCGCAGGACTTAAGGTACCAGGAGAATATGTAGGTGCCGGCAAGGACGTTGTTTCGCGGCTGCAAAAGGTCTTCAAGGGAATTTATCGCTTGAAAGGCCTTGGTCAATCCCTTTCGGTGGGCCTTCCAGTTCACCTGCATCAATCCATAGGCGTGACGCGAGCGGGCGTTCTGCCGGACCGTTGATTCCCTGATGATTATCGAGGCAACCATGAAGGGATCCACGCCGAACTCCCCGGCGGCCTCAAGCACATAGGAGGCGTATTTCGCGGCCGTCGACTTGTCGAGGCTCTTGTTAGCCCGAGTAAAGGCCGACACGATGACCTCCGTCTCGAGACACGGCAACATAACTTCATCAACCTGGGGAGTCGGTTCGGGCAACTCGAGTCGGTCGTACCTCTCTCCCTCCGCTGAAGCCGGACCAGGCGCCGTTGAGGCAAAGTTCAAGGTCAACGCCAGAAAAACCAGCAGCGAAATCGGTCGGACATTCGTTCCCATCTATCCCCCGCCTTTCCCTTTTCGCTTGAACTTTGGGCAACCCCGGAGGAACGACGAAAAGAAGATATACTAACCGGGCCGGAACCGCAACCTTGCGGGAACGTACCCTGGAAAGCCATCCGGCATCACCCGGTGGGGAAACAGAAACGGCCGTCCCTTCACGGGGCGGCCGTAAATTGTGAGGTGGTGCGGAGGGGGAGACTTGAACTCCCACAGCCCGAAAGCCACTAGGCCCTCAACCTAGCGCGTCTACCTGTTCCGCCACCCCCGCGCCTTCAAGTTGCGAACGCATTATATTCAAGACTAAGAGACGCGTCAAGGAAAACTGGAGAGGGACCTCCCT
>LSQX01325972.1_pt1 | contig 23770 bp, 19 predicted proteins | sample 654561 | NCBI WGS metagenome assembly LSQX01 (sample SAMN04489861, study PRJNA283612) | anaerobic digester metagenome | isolation source: 4 biogas reactors fed with cattle manure at either 37C or 55C with and... | place: Denmark: Kongens Lyngby | collected 2014
AAAGTGATCCTCATAACCGCATTTATCACACCGGTATGTATATGCCCGCCCCATTTTATACTTTGCTATAAATTTAATGAAACATTTTAGCTTTTCAATTGTATTATATAGAGTTTTAAAATATTTTTTTATGAAGACACTAATAGCAATTCTGATTATATCTTTTACTCAAAGCCTGTATGGCCAAAACGGACTGAATCCCGGGGATAAGGTACCGGACTTTAAAGCGACAGCTGATAATGGTACTTCCTGGAATTTAAATGATCATTTAGGTAAACAATACCTGGTTGTCTATTTTTACCCTGCAGCAATGACAGGCGGATGCACGGCTCAGGCATGTAATTACCGCGACATGAGCAATGATCTTAAAGATTTGAATGCCACGGTTGTAGGAGTAAGCGGTGATAATCCCGAAGGATTGGAATTTTTTAAAAAATCCCATAATCTGAACTTTACCCTGCTCTCTGACGAATCCGGCAGTATAGCCCGTATTTTTGGTGTACCCGTGAGGGAAGGAGGAATTTTTAAAAATGAATTCAACGGCCGTCAGTTTGAACTGGAAAGAGGGGTAACTACAGGTCGGTGGACTTTTATCCTGGATAAAGAAGGCAGGGTGGCATACAAAAACGAACAGGTCAGTGCCTCAAAAGACACAGAGGAGGTAATAAAATTTTTAAAAAGCCAGCGCTGAGATCAATCGAGAAGATTTTGGGAAATTTGTTTTGATGCTTTCGCCCCGAGTTCTCTGAGTTTCTCTGTTGAGCGTACAAGATTTCCGCGGCCTTCAGATAATTTACTCATAGCATCTTTGTAGCTGTTATGTGTTAAACGCAGGTTATTGCCCAGCTTCTCCATATCGGCAATGAAATTAACAAATTTATCATAGAGGGCACCTCCCTGTCTTGCTATCTCCATTGCATTCCTGGTCTGGTTTTCCTGCTGCCAGATAGAAGCTATGGTACGCAATGTAGCAAGTAATGTCGATGGACTTACAATAACTACTTTTTGATCCCATGCATAAGAGAAAAGTTCCTGGTCCTCGCGGACAGCCAGGCTGAATGATGCCTCAACAGGTATAAACAGTAAAACAAAATCGGGAGAGTTTAATTTCGATGCTGTCTGATAATGTTTGTCACTCAACCCTTTTATATGAGTCTTAAGGCTGATAAGATGATCCCTGACATGTTTTGCACGTTCTTCGTCAGTACCGGCATTAACTGCTCTTTCATAGGCAACTAATGACACTTTTGAGTCAATAATAATGTGTTTGTTATCGGGCAGGTAAATTACTACATCTGGTTGTATGCGTTTACCGTCTGTTGAGTTATCACTATACTGGATATGATAGCCCTGTTCTCCCTCATTTAATCCGGACCGCTCTAAAATGCGTTCCAGCACAACTTCTCCCCAGTTTCCCTGTTTCTTCACATCTCCCTTAAGCGCCCTTGTTAAGTTACCTGCTTCTTCGCTGATACGGTTGTTTAATTCATAGAGCTTTTTCAGTTCTGCACGCAGGTCAGTCTGATCTTTTAATCCTTTTTGGTATGTATCTTCCACCTTCTTCTCGAAAAGATATATCTTCTCTTTTAAAGGATTCAGCACCTCTCCTATGTTTTTCCGGTTAGCCTGGGTAAACTCTTCGCTGTTCTTCTTAAGGATTTTTCCTGCGATATTCTCAAACTCCATAGTGAATTTTTTTTGTATCTCATCGAGTTCAGCCTTTTGGTCCTGCAGCTTCTCCAAAAGATTCAAATTCACTGTTTTCTCCTTCTCAATCCTGGCGGTTAAACCTACATTCTCATTCCTTAAATTGTCACGCTCAGATTTGACAGATTCGTAGTCAGCTTTTAAGGATTTATGTCTATCCATCCAGATCAGCATAGTCTTTTCAGCCTCCACCTTCCTGGCTTCCAGATCTTTTTCTGTATCATTAAATGATTTGTTCAGGGCAATTATCTTCTGTTGATGCCTGATCCGAAGAAAAAAAATTAATAATACAACAACAACTGTAGTTACTGATAATATTATTAATAGCAATTTATCATCCATAGGAAAAATTGGTTATTAAAAATCACAATTTAGTTAAAAGAGCAACTAAATGGTCAATTTCCCCCGGATAATAATTCACCATTTGTAAACAATCGAATTTATATTCATCCCGGCTCCTACAGAACAAAGCACCAGGTAATCATCTTTATCAATGTGGTGTCCTTCAATTTTCCCTTTAATTATCAGATCAAGCAGCGTTGGTACTGTAGCTGTTGAGGAGTTACCCAATTCCCTGATACTCATTGGCATGATTCCTTCAGGAATATTTTTTTCGCCATATAATCTAAATATGCCGCTTAGTATTGCTTCATCCATTTTCTCATTAGCCTGATGGATCAAAATCTTTTTAATATCATTCAACTTCAGTCCTGCTTTTTCTATGCTGTCTTTTACAACCCCCGGCACTTTTTTCAATGCATAAATATAGAGTTTATGCCCGAACATCTTAACCCAAAGTTCATTTCCATCCAGGGAAGGATTATTGGAATAACCAAGTGTGAGAAGATTGGCATAACTAACAGAGTCTGAACGCAATGAATATGAAAGAATGCCAGTTGGATGGTCACTTTCAACTGCCTTAACGACAGTAGCCCCTGCGCCATCGGCATATATCATTGAGTCACGGTCGTGCGGATCAGAAATACGTGACAGGACATCAGCTCCAACCACGACTCCAACCTGCATAGAACCACTCTTTAAATATGCATCGGCAACGATCATAGCCTGTGTCCAGCCGGGACATCCCGAAATAATATCATGACAAAAACATGAGGGATTTTTTATGTGCAGCTTCATTTTTACCTTATTGGCAAGCCCCGGTAACATATCGCTCCTCACATTGCCATCGTAGATATCACCAAAATTGTGCGCTATGATAATAAAATCCAGGTTCTCTTTTTCGACTCCGGCAGAATCGCAGGCATCTTCAATTGCTTTCGCAGCAAGGTCAGAAGTGACCTGTTTGTCCGACACATACCGTCTTTTTTCTATATTGGTAATCTCTCTGAATTTACTGATGATCTCATCATTACTTTTATCAATAATCTCCTTCTTTACAGGATCATAAAACTGATAATCCAAAAAATGGTTGTTATCAATTATTTTGGGTGGAAGGTAACTTCCCGTACCTATAATTTTTGTATAAATTTTTTTTGCCATAATTTCCCGCTACACTCAACTAATAACTAAATAATCTAAATTTTAAAACTGTTCGTGGCATTTAAAATAGTTTTTGTTTACGTGGGGACAGATGTTATCCTCACTGCCGGACTGAATAATAAAATCTTATTTAAATGTATTGAGCCTGAATGTTTTTCCATCAAATGTGCCATACGAAAAATTTGTTATCCAATCGCCAAGCAGAATGAATCTCGAACCCCTTTCAATTTCTAAATCTGCCATTCTGTGTCTGTGTCCAAATATAAAATAATCTATCCACTCCTTCTCTAAATAATTTTGTGCAAACTGAAACATACATTCATTCTTAACTTTAAATTCTTCTTTCCCATTCAATTTTGACAGGCGACTTGATTTTGACCATCTGTGAGCAATGAAAAGTGCAAAATTCGGATGAAGCCTGGCAAATATCCACTGGAAGGTTTTATTTGTGAAAATTCTTTTAATCAGCAGGTAACCTTTATCTTCGAGATCAAGTCCGTCACCGTGCGCTAAAAAAAAGGTCTTTCCGTTTATCCGGGTAATAAATTCCTTACGGTGCAGTGTCATGCCAATCTCTTCCGGCAAATAATCAAATATCCAGAGATCATGGTTCCCGGTAAAAAAATGAATTGGAACACCTTTGTCAGACAAATCAGCAAGTCTGCCAAGAATACGGGTAAATCCTCTGGGTATAACTTTTTTATATTCAAACCAGAAATCAAAGATATCCCCCATAAGGTACAATTCAGAAACATCATCCCTGATGAAGTCAAGCCACTCCGCAAACCACCTCTCCCGTTCCCTGTTATTTTTCAAGGCCGGGGCGCCAAGATGAATATCCGAAATGAAATATATTTTTTTGTCCTCGTTCAAAACAGAACTTTTAATTGATCAACGATTTTCAGAAATAAATATTTTGTGCCGCCTCCTTTTCGGGATGTCCCTGATATCTCCTGCCAACAAAATATGTAACCGGAAATATATTTAAAACATTATTTCAACAGATTTGAAATAGCATTGTCAAGGGCTTGTCCTTTCAAATCACGGGCCACAACCATGCCCTCCCGGTCAAGAAGGTAATTATAGGGCACTGACCTGATATTATAACTGTTAGTGGCATGTCTGCTCCCCTCCATATCACCAACATTAATCCAGGTTAACTGGTCGTGGTCAATAGCATCAATCCACTCAATACGGTCAGTATCGACACTTACCTGGAATATTTCAAATCCTCTGTTGCTATATTTTCTGTAAGCCTCAACAAGAGCCTGATTCATTATTCGTGAATTACGGTCAACTGCTGACCAGAAATGGAGTAGAACTATTTTTCCCCTAAGGGAGGAGAGTGCAATTTCATTACCATTTTCATCAGGCAATACAATGTCAGGACTGTTATCACCCTGCTCCTGAATAAATCTTTGAAGCTGAGCGCTCCTCTCCTCTTTTAAAAGCTGAACAGTATTTTGATATAATGCTTTTACATGTCCCGACTGGGGATATATTGAATTGAGAGCAGAGGCTGCTACCCGCATTACCTGAATATCATTAAGTACAAAATTCTGATTGTCAAATTTTTGATAAAGAGCTAATACACTTGCCATAGAAAACGGATTATCCATCACAAACCTGGTCGAGAATTCAACCTGCTCATTTTGAATCCTGGCTGATTCTTCCTCCCACTGTGCTCTCTGACTTTCGAAATCAGGATTTCCTCTGTATAAACTCATCAGTGATTTTAATGAATCTAACTTATGTTTTGTGTCATATAAATGGTCATTCAGCATCTTGACCTGAACAGATCCTTCTGATCCCTGAATATTGTAATCGCGTTCAAAATTGGCAATATCTGCCTCAACAACAACCTGTTCAAGTGAATCTACCAGAAGAGTAATAAATTTATTATCATTCAGCTTAAGCAAATAATAAGTTGGAAGATTTGTGGTTCCTTTAAATTCAAATCCTCCATTCTTGCCAATCTTCGTAGAATCTATAACCTTTGAAGAGGAAACCAAAAGTTCTTCAAGATAGACAACCTTCCCTTCGGCATGAGATATCTTTCCGCTTATTGAAAACCTGTTTACCTCCTCCCTGCACCCAAAAAAGACCAGGCCTACAACACTAACCAAAACAACAAACCTTCTGAAATCCATCTCACAAAATTTAATATGATTAAATTAATTATTTTAAAAGGTATCATATAGTTGCCCCGATTGCAACCGGGGGAACACGTATCCCGATAAAAACCGGGATACTGATTTCATATTCAATTTATCATTGTTATATTTTTAAACTTGTAAAATTAATAAAATCCACATTTGCGAAAATAGTTATTTAAATGAATTTAGAACAATTTCAAATTTAAGTTGTATGTTGTCCGAAAATTCATGAAAAAATATTATGTTCGCCGCCAATCAGACAAAAGAGGTGAAAATACATAATGATATTGACAGATTTAGCGGCAACAAACCTGTTGTAACAATTGGTACTTTCGATGGTGTACACCTGGGACACCAAAGAGTCATTGACCGCTTAAAAGAAATTGCCGTCAGACAGGGTGGCGAAACAGTGATTTTTACCTTCCACCCTCATCCCCGTCTGGTTACTTCACCTGATAAAACAAACCTAAGGCTTCTCACCACGCTTGACGAAAAGAGAGAGCTATTCAGAAATGCAGGTATTGACCATTTAATTATTTACCCTTTTACCAGATCTTTTGCAGAACTGAATTATTCTGAGTTTGTGAAAACAATTTTGATAGATAAAATTAAAACACACTGTCTGGTTGTTGGTTATGACCACCGTTTTGGAAAAAACCGTGAAGGAAGCTTTGAATATTTACAGAAGTCTGCAAGTCAGTACCATTTCATTATTGAAAAACTGGACCCTTTACTGATGGATGAACATCATATAAGCTCAACAAGGATCAGGAAGGTACTTGAGGAGGGGGACATAACAAAAGCAAATGAACTTTTAGGATACCGCTATTCCATTCATGGCAAAGTGGTTGAAGGAACACGCCTCGGCAGAAAGATAGGATTTCCCACAGCCAATATTGAAGCCTCTTGTGTTAACAAGCTAATTCCCGGATATGGTGTATATGCTGTTGAAATAATGATAGAAGGGAACAGGCATAAAGGGATGTTAAATATTGGCACACGACCGACCTTCAATAAAAATGCCGACAAAAGAAGCATAGAGGTTCATATATTTGATTTTTCGGGGAACTTATATCATAAACATATTACATTGATATTTGCAGCCAAAATCAGGGATGAACAAAAATTTTCGGGAATAACAGCCCTGGCAGAACAGTTAAAAAAAGATAAAATAACAGCACTGGGAATCTTGTCGTAAAAATTTTACTTTTTCAGGAGTTTGCAGGAAACGGGCAGATGGTCTGAATGCCTGAAATCGTAAGTTTTAAAATTATATGAATTGTAGCCTTCGCTGTGAAATATATAATCTATGCGCAGTGACGGCAACTCTCCTATATAAGTGGGCATAATCCCTTTTCCTGAAGAAACAAAAGCATCTTTCAAATGCTTACTTAACTGGCCATAAGAATATGAAACCGGTGTATCGTTAAAATCTCCGCACAGTATTATCTCATATGGACATTCTTCAATATATTTTCCTATCTCTTGTACCTGCCGGGCCCTAAGGTCAAATGCCCTCTTAAACCTTGATCCCATTTCACGCAGTTTTTTATACTCTCCCTCTTCATCCGGCCATGAATAGATCACTGAATATGAGCCGGGGTCCATCTTATATGACTGTAGGTGTATATTAAAAATCCTCACTGTATCGCTTTCGATTAATACATCGGTATAGATGGTAATGTTACCGGAGCCTTTAAAACGTATCTCACCCATGTTGACTATAGGATACCTGGTCATCGTAACAGATCCGAATGTAGTTCCCGACCTTGCATACTGATAATGTTGGATAAACTTCAAATCCTCAACTGTCTGTGCAAGGTTAAAAATAGTATTTTTCCTGAGCCTGACTTCCTGAAGACAAATAATATCAGGTTCCTGATCTTTAAAAAATTGAGTAATTATTTGTGCTGTTCCCTGATCATCCTCTTGTCCCTGGCCTGCAAAATGTTTAACATTGTATGAAAGCACCTTTATACCTTTTTCTTCAGTTAATCTGCCTTTCACCTGGATAAACCTCATCATAAAACCGCAACCCGAAATGATAACTGCCAGCGATAACAAAGAATACCTGGGTTTGACAATCAGCCAGACAACTACAAAGATGAAGTTTATAATCAGCAGGACAGGATATGCAAGCCCGAAAAAAGAGGGCCACCACCATTTATCCGGTGAAATAAACCCCGACAGGTAGGAAATTACCAGTGCAACTACTGCCAACAGGTTAAAAAACAGTAATATGTAGAAAAAAAAATTTTTCAATGTGCTTATTATAAAATACTACAGGGCAGCAGAAATGGAAATTGCCATTTATAAGCGCCTTCATTCATTTCTGTCCTCTTAACATGCGGTCTTTACCATTTATGTCTTTTTTTATTTCAACATTCTTAAAGCCCTCGTCCGACATTAACTGTACCAGTTCATTACCAAATGATTCATTGATCTCAAAATATAACCATCCTTCGGGAGATAAATATTTTCGTGCAAACCGTGCAATTATATAATAAAACTCCAAAGGCTCATCATCTGTGACAAACAAAGCATCTTCCGGTTCAAATTTAAGCACATTGTCTGACATTTCTCTCTTTTCCTTTTCTAAAACATAAGGCGGATTGCTCACAATAATATCATAATTCTGCCAATCTGTTAAATTCCAAAGTTTTATGTCACTGCAAAAAAAACTCACATCCAGATTGTTGTTCCTCGCATTAAGACGAGCTGTCTGAATTGCAACCTCAGAATAATCCATACCTGATATATTTGCATTGTTTAGAAACCGCTTCATGGACAAGGCAATACATCCGCTTCCTGTCCCTATGTCCAAAATATTTGGCGAAGGCAGTTTTACAGAATCAACAATCCACTGTACAAGCTCCTCGGTTTCAGGCCGGGGAATCAAAACTCCCGGATTTACAATAATCTTCAGATCATAAAAAACTGTTTCCCCCAATATATACTGAACGGGCTCATAATTCCTAAGACGGCTTACTATTTCACGAATTGCCTGATCAGAATGACTATCCGGTCCTGTATCAGGATCAACTATAATTTTGTAAAAATCTTTTTTATATACATTCTCAAATATCAGCCTGATAAATGCCCTTACCTCGCTATCGGGGTATAAACCCTTTAATTCTTCTTTAATATATTGAATTGTAGCATTCATTGTGTTAAATTTGGCATGATAAAGATACTTATTCCCTTTGAATGTATATAAATGAAAAATATATGCTCCGCTGCCTTGATCTCGCCATGCTTGGCAATGGCAGCGTCTCTCCCAATCCCATGGTAGGTTGTGTTATAGTTTACAGGGATAAAATCGCCGGTGAGGGTTTTCATCAGCAATATGGCGGTCCCCATGCCGAAGTAAATGCAATCAATGCAATCTCAAACGATGAACTTCTTAAGGACAGCACACTTTATGTCAACCTGGAACCATGTGCACATCACGGATTGACACCTCCCTGTGCTGACCTGATCATACGAAAAAAGATACCCAGGGTTGTGATCGGGACGACAGATCCTTTTTCGGAGGTAGCAGGGAAAGGTATTGAAAGAATGAGAAAATCAGGAATTGAAGTTGTTACAGATGTATTAAAAGAGGAGTGCCTTGAATTAAATAAGCGTTTTTTTACTTACCATAATATACAAAGGCCCTATATTATTCTTAAATGGGCTCAGACCCTGGATGGATTTATTGATATCAACCGAAAGACTGAAAGTTACGGAGAACCTACATGGATTACGGGTGAAACAGCACTGAGGCTGGTTCATAAAATACGTTCTGAGGAGGATGCAATTTTAGTTGGCACAAACACCGCCCAAAAAGATAATCCCTCTCTAACCGTAAGGCGCTGGAATGGTAAAAATCCTTTACGGGTGGTAATTGACAAAAACCTGAGGCTTTCGCAAGATCTTAACCTGTTTAAAGGTGCCCGGACCATCATAATAAATTCAAAATACGATCTCGAAAAGGGCTCTCTTTCTTACGTAAAGATTGATTTTGAGAAAGATATAATAGTCCAGATACTGGATCTACTTTACCGGCAAAGAATACTGTCTCTCATTGTTGAAGGGGGTAAACAGCTGTTAGACAGTTTTATTGAAAGCAGATTATGGGATGAGGCTCACATTTTTATTGGTAATAAATTCTTTTTTGAAGGTATCCATGCCCCTTCATTCAAAGGAAAATTATCAACTGAAGAACTACTTGATAACGACAGAATGAAAATATTTATCAATCCCGGCTAAAAATGGACTGCCTGGGGACCGCCCGTCATAATTTCAATGTTCAATACGTTTTCGACATAAAGGAAGTAATAAAACAACTTATGATTCAATTCAAAACCATAATCAATTGTCGGATCATAACCAATGATATGTTCGAAAAACCAATTCTTACGGGGGTCAGAGGCGTTGTAGTTCCAGGCCGATACATAACGATGGTTCCAATTCTCATAATATTCTTTGGAACGGTAGCGTGAAGGTGAGTTATGGAAAGCATACCAGGCTTCAAATTTAGTATCAAATGTTTCAAGTACATATTCAACCGAATCCTGAGATTCTGTTTCCGGCCGGATGCTCTCAATGTTAACTGCCTGCTTTTGCACCCTGCAGGCAAAAACAATAAATACCACAAAACTTAAACCGATGATCAAACGACTCATGACCAATTACCTCCCGAAATTTAAATCATATACACATATGATACGAAATTTATGCCAAAATTGTTTTTGATTAAAAAAATGATCAATTTTATATCGGTAAAACTGAAATAAATTAAATTTATGAACCCGGCGTTTGATGCATGGAAAATTTTTACTTTAGTCTTTTTACTTACTGCTATTCCGGTTGCTATTTTGATAATCTGGGAAAAAAGATCTCCTTATAAGACCGCAGCATGGATCCTTGTTTTGCTGTTATTGCCCTTATTCGGTGTTGTCTTTTACCTGTTTTTCGGACAGGAATTCCGCAAGCGGAAACTATATTCCAGAAAAGGGATTAAAAGCCTCGCCAGACTTCGTATGCTTTCTTCCCATCAGCTAAAGCAATTTGAACAGTCTATATTAAAAACAGAGAGCAAGGTCCGTGAAAAAGAGAATCTGATCAGGCTTTTACTGAATAATTCCAATTCATTGCTTACAACGGGGAACCGGCTGAAGATTCTCGAAGGTGGCCCGGATACATTTGATGCAATTTTTAATGCAATCAAAGAGGCAAAATTTCACATTCATATAGAATACTACATAATTGCAAATGATAAACTGGGGGAAAAATTAAAAACCCTGCTTATTGAAAAAAGCAACGAAGGTGTTGAAGTTCGTATTATTATTGATGATGTAGGCAGTTGGGGACTTGACAAAAAATATATTTCAGAGCTTAAAAAGAATGGAATTGAAATTTACTCATTTATGGAGGTTAGATTTCCAAGATTGACATCCCGTGTAAACTTTCGTAACCATCGGAAAATTATTGTAGTAGACGGCAGAATCGGATTTACAGGAGGCATAAATATAGCTGACCGGTATGTGGAAGGTATTAAAGACATCGGGCCATGGAGAGATTTACACCTGCAAATTGAGGGGGAGGCAGTACTTAGCCTTCAGGTGATTTTTTCGGCTGACTGGTTTTTTGTGATCAATGAAAATCTTTCAGGTAAAAAATATTTCCCTGTACCGATGAGTTATGCAGGCATTCCTGTTCAGATAACGGCAAGCGGACCGGATTCTGACTGGGAGACAATAAGCCAGGCATTTTTTGCTGCTATTGCAGGGGCAAAAAGGAAAGTTTATATCGTTACACCTTATCTTATGCCACCCATCCAGATAATCAACGCACTTATAACTACAGCCTTGAGCAATGTTGACGTACGAATTATTATACCGGGGAAGTCAGATGCAATCATTCCCAGATGGAGTTCATTTTCTTATATTGAACAGCTTTTGGAAGCCGGCATCAAAATTTATTTCTATAAATCCGGATTCATCCATAGTAAATATATAATCGTGGATGATATTTTTTCCAGTATTGGCACTACTAACCTTGATTTCAGAAGCCTGGAGACCAATTTCGAAGTTAATGCATTCATATATGATGAGGAATTTACAAAACAGGTCACACAAATATTCAAAGCTGATATGCATAACAGCCGGGAAGTAAAATTGTCAGAGTGGTCTAAACGGCCATGGAATGTAAAACTCAGGGAATCACTGGCTCATATTGTCAGTCCGATGCTTTAAAATAATTGCACCGGCAATTCATAATCAGAAGGGTAACTTCTCTAAATCCTGATTTCCTCCCGAAAGAATTATTCCGACTTTCTTATTTATCACATCAACCTTTCTTTCAAGTATGGCAGCCAGGGGAACTGCAGAGGATGGCTCAATAACTATTTTCATCCTCTCCCATACCAGTCTCATCGCCTCAATTATTTTTTCCTCCGAAACAGTAACAATATCATCTACCTTATCCCGAATTACAGCGAAATTCCTGCTTCCCAGAGAGGTCAGCAAACCGTCAGCTATAGTCTTCGGATTAACAGAAGGAACCAGTTTTCCGGAACGGAATGAACGGAAAGCATCATCAGCTCCTGCCGGCTCAGCAGCAATTACCCTGCATCCGGGAAGTAATTTTTTCACAGTTATTGCAGTACCACTGATTAATCCGCCCCCGCCGACAGGTGCCATTATTACATCAAATTGACCTGCTTCCTCAATTAATTCAAGAGCAGCTGTGCCCTGGCCGGCAATGACATTAAAATCATTATATGGATGTACTTCAGTTGCTCCTGTTTCGGCTATCACTTTAGCCAGGGTTGATTCGCGTGATTCTAAAGTTGGTTCACAAAAAGTTATAATTGCTCCATAGCCGGCAACAGCCCGCTTCTTGATTTCGCTGGAGTTAACGGGCATGACAATATTCGCAGCAATTCCCTTGATTTGTGCAGCAAGCGCAAGGGCAGCTGCATGATTTCCGGATGAATGGGTGGCTACTCCGTTTTTCATGTCACTGCCGGATGCAGCAAGGGTAAAAACAGCATTGCAGGCGCCTCTGAATTTAAAGGCTCCCGCTTTCTGGAAATTTTCACATTTAAAAAAAATACCAGAGCCTGTAATTTTATTTATACTCTCTGAGGTCAGAACAGGAGTGTGGTGAATATAACCTTCTATCAGCTTACGTGCTCTCTCAATATCTGAAAATTCAGGAATAAATTGCATATCTGTTAATTCAAGTTAGAATAATTGTTTCAATACCTTTTCTTATCCTTCTTATTGTCTCCTCTTTTCCAAGTAACTCACAAATCCTGAATATATCAGGCCCCTTATTTTCACCAACCAGACACAACCTTAGCGGACTCATAACTGAGCCAAAGCTCCACTGCCTGGCATTTATAAAATCTGAAAATTGTTGCTTAACTGCTTCTGCCTCCCATTTCTCCAACCCGGAAAGCAGACCGGCAATTTCAGAAAGTTTTCCGGAGGTATCCTCTTTCCAGTGCTTTTTTATTGTTCTAAGATCATAAGAATCGGGAGCAACAAAAAAATAACTGCTATGTTCCCAAAGGTCAGAAACAAATTCGCACCTCTCTTTTATTTCAGCTATCACTTTCTCTGCTTTTCCATCTGTCTGTCTGATTCCTTTTTCTTCGAGTATGGGATTAAAAAGTACTGCAAGTTCTTCTGCGGTTTTTTTCTGAAAATAGTGTTTATTAAACCACCTGGCCTTATCAGGATCAAAACGGGATCCGGATTTTACAACCCGGTCGAGGCTGAAAAGCTGAGTCAGCTCATCCAGGGAGAAAAATTCCTGCTCAGTACCCGGATTCCAGCCCAATAAAGCAAGCAGGTTTATAACCGCTTCAGGGAAATAACCATCTTCACGGTAACCGTGATAAAATTCTCCTGTCTCAGGATCCTTCCATTCAAGAGGAAAAACCGGGAAACCCATTTTTTCACCATCTCTTTTACTCAGTTTGCCTTTGCCATGTGGTTTAAGGATCAGTGGCAGATGGGCAAACTGAGGCCTGGTACCCTCCCATCCAAATGCACGGTAAAGCAAAATATGGAGGGGCAATGATGAGAGCCACTCTTCACCCCGTATAACATGAGTGATTTCCATCAGATGGTCATCTACCACATTGGCAAGGTGGTAAGTAGGCATGCCGTCGGATTTAAACAATACTTTATCATCAAGGCTTTTAGTAGTGTTGAATGTTACCTTTCCCCTGATTATATCCTCTTCTGTAATATCTTCATTTTCAGGCATTCTAAAGCGAATCACATAAGAATCACCTCTGCTTATTTTCTCCTCTGTTTCAGCCGGCGAAAGCCTCAGTGAATTGTTCAGTTCATTTCGTGTGTTTATACCGTAAGAAAAAACCTCCCCTTTTGATTCTGACTCTTTCCTTAAATGTTCAATCTCTTCAGGGGTATCAAAAGCCAAATATGCATTTCCTGAATCAAGGAGCATACCGGCATACTGTTTATAGATCTCCCTTCGCTCACTTTGCCTGTAGGGGCCGCAATCACCGCCGAAACCCGGACCTTCGTCGGGAGTCATTCCACACCAGTTCAAACTTTCCACAATGTATTCCTCTGCTCCGGGAACCAGGCGTTTCTGATCAGTATCTTCAATTCTTAAAATAAAATCACCTCTGTTATTTTTTGCAAACAGGTAGTTGAATAAGGCTGTCCGTACTCCACCTATATGAAGAGGTCCTGTGGGACTCGGAGCAAAACGCACCCTTACTTTTCGGTTATTCATCATTCAATTTTTTGGTTATTGCAAAGATATCTTTTTCTGAATATTTTTTAGCTCACGTTGCCATACTTGTTAAGAAGACAGGATCTCTTTTGCTATCATACCGAATTGATAATAAATCTGTACCGGTGGATGTTCTATATTCACAACATAATGATTAAATTTGTATGTATAAGTAATCATCTGCATAATCAAACGGTTATAACATTTTATTTTTAAATCATGGATCAGCAATTAATTAAAGATCTTCAATCTGCTCTTAACGAATTAAAGGAACAGGGTTTATATAAATCAGAAAGAATAATAACCTCAACACAGGGACCGGAGATCAGGATATCTACCGGAGAATCTGTACTGAATTTCTGTTCAAATAACTATCTGGGACTTTCAAATCACCCTGAAGTGGTAAAAGCAGCACAGGATATTATGAATGACTGGGGTTTTGGATTATCATCAGTCAGGTTCATCTGCGGTACACAACAAATCCATAAGGAGCTGGAACAAAAAATGTCTGAGTTCCTCGGGACAGAGGATACTCTGTTATACTGTGCCTGTTTTGATGCAAACGGAGGCGTTTTTGAACCTCTGCTCGGGCCGGAATCAGCGATAATTTCAGATGAACTGAACCATGCCTCAATCATCGACGGGATCAGGTTATGTAAAGCCCGCCGGTTAAGGTACAAACATTCCTCCATGGAAGATCTTGAAAAATGTCTTAAAGAGGCAGCAGATGCAAAATACAAAATGATTGTCACAGATGGCATTTTCTCGATGGACGGAGATATGGCCAGGCTTCCTGAGATCACGGAACTGGCGGATAAACACAATGCACTATTGCTGGTAGATGACTCACATGCAACCGGGTACATAGGGAAACACGGACGGGGAACTGCTGAATATTATGGATTGACGGGTAAAATTGATATTATTACTACCACTTTTGGCAAAGCAATGGGTGGTGGAAACGGAGGATGCGCTTCCGGGAATAAAGAGATAATAGAAATGTTGCGCCAGAGATCACGCCCCTATCTGTTTTCAAATACTCTTGCTCCTGCAACAGTGGGAGCTACAATAAAGGTATTGGAGATACTCTCAGGATCCGGAGACCTGCCGGCAAAAACAATTGAAAATGCCCGTTACTTCCGGTCAAAAATGGAGGCAGCAGGATTTGACCTGGTAAAAGGAAATACTGCAATAGTTCCTGTAATGATTTATGATGAACCCCTTGCTGTCAGGTTTGCTGATGAACTCCTTAAAGAGGGAATATATGTGATTGGATTCTGCTATCCTGTGGTACCACGCGGTAAAGCAAGAATACGGGTACAACTGTCAGCAGCCCACACAACTTCGCAAATTGACCTGGCAGTTGAGGCATTTATCAAAACAGCGAAAAAACTGAATATTATATAATAAGCCAAATTATAACATATTGACTATCTGCTGAATGGAATTATGGCATTGCCATATGGATATATTTTTCCTGATAATCAAAAATCAATAACTGTTTCTTATTGTGATCATTTCAACGTCCTCTCTCAAATTATTCACCAGCTTTTGAAATTTTTTCGGTTTCTGGGCACGAAGCTCTAAAGTAAGGCTTCCATTATTGCCTCCGCTAACTTCAAATTTTCCGATTTCCACCCGTTTACCACTTCCATAAGAATCAATATTATAAACTGGTGTAATGTTTCTGCCTGATATACGGTTAAACTTAGAGAAGTCTACAGTAAAACAGCCCTCACTCTCCCTGATAAAATATTTCTTCTTTTTATTATGATACCCAACCTGCAACCGGCAGTCAATTCTGTCGAATCCCCTCATAAATTTGCCGGACTGCTGGGGAAGATTGATCTTTATTCTGTATAAACCTCCTGAAAGATTTGAGATTGTCAGCTTTCCATTATCTCCTGTTGGCTGAAAGAGAACCGGCTGGCCACTGCCCTCCTGTTCTATGTAAACTTCGGCGCCCGGGACAGGCCTGCCCGGTGAAAAGAAAATCCCTATTATAGTAATAATGCTCAAAATTAATGTAGTTTTCATTTTTGTAATAATTTTTATTTATTGCAAGATAATCAAAAGGTTCAATTATCTACAATATTAAATATGATTCTTCTCTTTTAATTTATCTTTGCACAAATATTGCACCATAATGAAGAATACTCTATTTGGCAAGACTCTTACTGAACTTCAGGGGATCACTGAAATGCTCGGATTGCCAAAATATAATGCAAAACAGATATCAGACTGGCTTTACAAGAAAGATATAATATCGGTTAACGAGATGACAAACCTTTCTGTAAAAACCAGGGAGTTGCTTAATGATAAATATGATACAGGAATAACACCACCTGTCAAAGCCGAGACAAGCAGAGACGGAACAAAAAAATATCTTTTCCAGACTTCCGGGGGTAACCATATTGAAACAGCAATGATACCTGAACGGGAACGGATAACAGTTTGCGTAAGCACCCAGGCAGGATGTAAGATGGGTTGTATCTTTTGCATGACGGCCAGACAGGGATTCCAGGGTAATCTGACGGCAGGGGAAATTCTGAACCAGATAAAAAGCATTCAGGAATCAAACAAGGTCTCCAATATTGTATTTATGGGAATGGGTGAACCATTAGATAATCCGGATGAGGTGCTTAAAAGTATAGATATATTAACATCTGACTGGGGATTTGCCATGAGTCCCCGGAGGATAACTGTCTCAACGATCGGAATAATTCCCGCAATGATCAGATTCCTTGAAGAGAGCGAAGCCCATCTCGCAGTGAGCTTACATACTCCATTCAACACAGAAAGGCAACAACTGATGCCTGTTCAGGCAAAATATCCGATCGAAAATGTTGTTTCAGAAATCAGAAAATGGGATTTCGGCAGACAGAGACGAGTCTCTTTTGAATACATTCTTTTTGAAGGATTTAACGATTCTGCAATACATGTTAAAGAGCTATCGAGGTTGCTCAACGGTTTAAAATGCCGCATAAATCTTATCCGGTTTCACCCTATACCCGGATCTCACCTGAAAAGCCCCGGGGAGGAGACAATACAGAATTTTAAAAATCAGCTGAACAGCAGAGGCATACTGACAACAATACGAGGATCCCGTGGCCAGGATATAAATGCGGCCTGCGGCCTGCTTTCTACAAAAGAGATTAAAATAACATAAGCTTATCAACGAAAATATCCTGAAATCCAGCCTCCCCCTCAAGGTTAATATGTTCTGTTACAGAAAGTATTTTATCCATAATATTCCGGTCATCAAATAAAAACATCTTAGCGCCCAGAAGTGCTGTATTCCCGAATTTAATTATTTTTTCTTCTGTTGTTTCTATCAACCCGGTTTTAATGACATTCTCAATATTCAGGAAGTTACCAAAACCTCCGGCAATATAAACCCGCGACACCACATTGTAAGTAATGCCCGCTTTTTTTAGTAAAATATCCAGTCCGGCCGCAATAGCAGCTTTGGCAAGCTGAAACTCACGTATATCCTGCTGGGACACTGCTACACCTGAAGTAAGTTTATAAGAAGTTTCCCCGGAATTAAATTCTCCGAATATCCCTATCTCCCCATTCTGCAAAAGAATTGAGACGATATCGATCAGTCCGCTGCCACATATTCCTTTGGCACTGACGTTACCGATAACATGGCAGCGGAGCATACCATTCTCATAAGAAACCGATGAAACGGCCCCTGTTGAAGCCCGCATTCCCTGGCTTATTTTTCCTCCTTCAAAGGCCGGTCCGGCAGCAGTTGAAGCACATAATATTTTTTTACGGTTACCCAAAACAATCTCACCATTTGTACCCAGGTCTATTAAAATAGTATATTCGTCATTATCAGCCATATGTGTCGCTGCAATCCCTGCAAGTATATCGCTGCCTACAAAACTGCCTATCGAAGGCAAAAATTTAATTGAAGTATTTTCCGGCAGGTCCCACCCTGTTGAGGATGACGGGAAAAGCTGAACTCCGCTATTCTCCGACTCAAAAGGATAAAAGGAAAGAGGCCTGACATCAATGCCTGAAAAAATATGGTGCATAACTGTATTACCAACAATTACTACTTTGGAAACAGTAACCTTATGCCTGTACAGAATTAACTTAATAACTTCACCTATCCTGTCCCGGATAAGGACCTTCATAGTTTCATGGTTGCCATCAAGACAACTTTCAATCCTGGATATAAGATCCGAACCAAATTTTGACTGTGGATTAACAAATGATACTGAATCAAGAATCTGTCCGTTACTTAGATCAACCAGCTGAACAACAACAGTTGTTGTACCCAGGTCAATGGCAAGTCCGAAACCTGTCTGAGGAACAAATTCAAATGTGCTGTTATCGGCCAGGATAATATTTTCAAATTCTGACACCTCCAGGGTAATATCAGATTCAGCAACACAACAACATGCAAGACGCCAGTCCCCGCCCAGGTTGAGCTTTTTTAACTTATCCTTCTGGAACTTATCTGCCGTGAGTTCCCCTTTCAAAAGCCTAACACGGCACCGGCCGCAGGTCCCTTTGCCTCCGCACGGAAACTCCACACCAAATTCATGAAGAATATCTGTCAGGGGAGTTCCTGCATTAACTTCGACTGACTCGCCAAGAGGATGAAGTGTAATGGTACATTTTTTCTGCATTCTCTCAATATTAAGCCGGTAGTAGCCGGCATTGTCTTAAAATCAACTTAAATTAACATTTTTTGCTAATATTGTATAACCAAAACGAACAGGAAATTGTATAAAATTAGCAGTATATTTTTATTAACGTGTATAATGTCTTTCGGAAAATCAATTATTCCGCCCTTCCCGTGGGACAGAGCGATTGAGATACATAATAAAGCACTGACTGTGGATACTCATTGCGATACGCCAATGCTACTGCTCGATAAAGGTATTGATCCGGGCAAAAGGAATGAACCTCCCATAAGCAGGGTTGACCTTGTAAGGATGAAAGAAGGTGGCCTGGATGCTATATTCTTTGCGGCATTCACGGGTCAAAAAGAGCGGACACCCGAAAATATTGAAGAAGCATACAGGAGAGCCCACAGGATGATTGATACAACCCGGGATATGTGTGAAAAATACAGCAATATGGCTGAGATAGCCACTACTCCGCAGGATGCATACCGGCTTGAAGCTATTGGTAAAAGGGCTGTTTACCTGGGTATGGAAAACGGATTTCCTATTGGAACTGACATTGAAAGAATAAAAGAGTTTTATGACAGAGGCATTCGCTATATAACTCTCTGTCACTCATTAAACAATGATATCTGTGATTCATCGACCGACAGGAAAGGCCCGGAGCATAACGGTGTCAGCAGATTCGGGGAGGAGGTAATAAAAGAGATGAACAGGCTTGGCATTATGATAGATATATCACATATTTCCGACAGCTCATTCTTCGATGTTATCCGGCTTAGTAAAGCTCCGGTAATTGCCTCCCACTCAAGTGTAAGATCAGTGGCCCCACATCCAAGGAATTTAAGTGATGAGATGATTAAAGCGCTGGCAGCAAAAGGAGGAGTGATACAAATTTGTCTTCTTGATGATTATGTAAAAACTCCTGATGTAACTACTGAGCATTATAAAAAGACTAATGAATTAAGAAAAATTTATAATGAACATTATGATTCATGGAGCCGGGAAGAAAAAAATGAATTCAGGATTAAGTGGGACAAAATTCATGAAATATATCCCAAAGAGCTGCCTTCAGTTGCTGACCTTGTAGATCATATAGACTATGTTAAAAATCTTGCAGGGATAGATTATGTCGGCATCGGCAGTGACTTTGACGGCGGGGGCGGATTAGCTGATTGTGCCGATGTGAGCCAGTTTCCAAATATAACCAGAGAAATGTTAAATCGCGGATATACAGAAGATGAGATCATAAAAGTATGGGGAGGAAATTTCTTCAGGGTATTCAACGAGGTGGAAAATCTTTCTGATATTTAACATTAAAGACTCTTTTAATTAAAATTTCACTACAATATACTTTCAAGAATAATTTTTTTTGAAATCAATGATTTTTTTTGATTGCTGTTGACCTAATTAAAAAATTAAAGGTCATTTTTGTAAGAAATTCATTCATAAAAATTAATTGTATGCCAAAGCGGAAAGACCTCAATAAAGTTTTAATCATCGGTTCAGGACCAATTATCATCGGACAGGCATGTGAGTTTGACTATTCAGGCACACAAGCCTGTAAAGCACTGCGTTCACTCGGTTATCAGATAGTTCTTGTAAATTCAAATCCGGCTACTATTATGACCGATCCTGACATGGCGGATTATACCTATATTGAACCGCTCAACGAATATGCCCTGACAGAGATCATTAAAAAGGAACGTCCGGATGCCCTGCTCCCAAACCTGGGTGGACAAACAGCGCTGAACCTGTCATTACAGCTCGCTAAAAAAGGAGTTCTCGATGAGTACGGAGTTGAGGTTATAGGAGTAAATCTCCAGGCAATTGAAAAGGGTGAGGACCGCACTGAATTTAAAAACTCCATGGCACGGTTAGGGATAGAGATGCCCCGCAGCACAGCAGTTACTTCAGTCGGTGATGCAGAAAAGATTGCCGAGGAACTTGGTTATCCGGTGGTTATCAGGCCGGCTTATACAATGGGCGGCACAGGTGGCGGACTGGTTTACAATATTGAAGAATTAAAAATAATTGCTGCCAGGGGAATTGCTGCCAGCATGGTGGGACAAATCCTGATTGAAGAGTCAGTACTGGGATGGGAGGAACTTGAACTGGAGGTTGTACGTGATGCCAAAAATCAGATGATAACTGTCTGCTTTATCGAAAATGTAGATGCTATCGGGGTACACACCGGAGACTCTTTCTGTACTGCCCCCATGCTGACAATTTCAGAAGAACTGCAAAAACGCCTTCAGGAGTATTCCTATCGTATAGTTGAAGATATAGGTGTAATCGGCGGTACTAATGTACAATTTGCCCACGATCCGGTAACAGACCGTGTAGTGGTGATAGAGATCAATCCCCGTACATCCAGGTCGTCAGCGCTGGCATCCAAAGCCACAGGATTTCCTATTGCTCTTATATCTGCCCTTTTGGCCGGTGGACTAACTCTCGACGAAATCCCTTACTGGAGGGAAGGGACATTAGATAAATACACTCCCTGGGGTGACTATGTTGTGGTGAAATTTGCAAAATGGGCATTTGAAAAATTCGACGGACTTGAGGATAAGCTTGGTACCCAGATGCAGGCAGTAGGTGAGGTCATGAGTATCGGCAAAAATTATAAAGAGGCATTTCAAAAAGCTATCCGGTCACTTGAAACCGGCCGCTACGGACTTGGTTTTGCAAAAGACTTCAACAAAAAATCGACTGAAGAGCTTATGCTCATGCTTTCTGAACCTTCCAGCGAACGTCAGTACATTATGTATGAAGCCCTGCGGAAAGGAGCGACAATTGAGCAGCTGCACAAAAAAACTTATATCAAAAAATGGTTTATTGAGCAGATGAAAGAGCTGGTTGACCTGGAAGAAAAAATTCTCTCTTATAAAGGTTCAGATCTGCCTGATGAAATTTTCATCCGGGCAAAACAAGACGGATTTGCTGATAAATACCTCTCCAAATTACTTAATATTCCGGAAAAAGATATTCGGGGCCGAAGGAAAGGCCTGGGACTGGAAGAGGCATGGGAACCTGTGCCGGTTAGCGGAGCTGATGCCGCTTATTATTACTCAACCTACAATGCACCTGATAGAAACGAGACTACCGGAAAAACAAAAATTATGGTTCTGGGCGGGGGACCGAACCGGATCGGACAAGGTATTGAATTTGACTATTGTTGTGTTCACGCTGCCTTTGCAATACGCGATGCCGGCCATGAATCAATAATGGTTAACTGCAATCCTGAGACTGTCTCTACCGATTATGACACTTCCCATAAACTGTACTTTGAGCCACTCACTGTTGAAGATGTGCTTAGTATTTATGAAAAAGAGAATCCCGCAGGGGTTATAGTTCAGTTTGGGGGACAGACCCCTCTGAACATTGCCGGTGAACTTGAAGCAAACGGAGTAAAAATTATTGGCACAAGCCCTGAAACGATTGACCTGGCAGAAGACAGAGACCGGTTCAGGCAGATAATGCAAAAACTTGGTATACCGCAACCGGCATCAGGAATGGCCAGCAACCTTGATGAAGCAATTGAAATTGCTAAAAGGATTGGATATCCGCTTATGGTACGTCCTTCTTATGTGTTAGGCGGCAGAGGAATGAAAATAGTGCTTGATGAAGAAATGCTTCGCCAGTATGTTACTGCAGCTGTTGATGTGACTCCCGACAGGCCGTTGCTAATTGATATGTTCCTCGAAGATGCTATTGAGGCAGAATCGGATGCAATTGCTGACGGCGTTGATGCTTTTGTACCTGCAGTGATGCAGCATATTGAATATGCAGGAATTCATTCAGGAGATTCAGCATGTGTAATTCCGCCTGTTATAATCAAAGATGAACTGATTCATACTATTGAAGACTATACCCGTAAAATAGCTATTGAGATGAATGTAGTCGGACTGATGAATATTCAATATGCTATTTATAAAGATGAAGTATATATTCTGGAAGCTAACCCGAGGGCATCAAGGACGGTACCGCTTGTTTCCAAAATATGTAATATCCCTATGGCGAAAATTGCTACAGAGATAATGCTGGGGAAAACACTTTCCGATTTCAACCTTAAAAGAAAACCTCTGAAGCATTTTGGTGTTAAGGAGGCCATCTTTCCGTTCAATATGTTCCCTGTCGTTGACCCTGTCCTGGGCCCCGAAATGAGATCCACAGGAGAGGTACTGGGGATAGCTGATTCATTCGGACTTGCATTTTTTAAATCACAGGAGGCCACTAAAACACCGCTTCCCCTAAATGGAACGGTATTAATTACAATAGGTGACCGCGATAAGGATAAGATAGTTCAAACGGCCAAAAATTTCAGGGATATGGGATTTAACTTAATGGCTACTGAAGGGACTAAAAAATTCCTTGAAAGCAATGGTATTGAGTCACAATTCATCAATAAAATATATGAAAACAGGCCAAATATTGTTGATGCAATTGTAAACAAAGAAATTGACCTTGTGGTAAATACACCTGCAGGAAAAATGAGTGAATACGATGACTCATATATCAGGAAAACTGCAATTAAATTTAATGTCCCTTATATTACAACTACTGCTGCCGCTTTTGCTGCCACACAAGGCATAAAAGAGCGCCGTAACGGAGCTTATCATGTGAAATCATTACAGGAGTATCACAGCGAAATTAAATAAACAGAATACTAATAATTATCCATAAATTGATATATTGCATTGTTCATCTGATAAATAATGGCAGAAAGACATTTTTATGAACAGGTAAATTACACCATAGAATATTTGGCATATAACTTTTTTAAATTTTAAATCACAAATATTTAAATCTTCTAAACATGAAAATGACATTAACATTACTTATAATTTCTTTAGTGACAGTTACAAAAATTTATAGTCAGAACCCGGAAAATGTTGTTACTGATCTGATCCTTTCCGGTTACTCCGAAAAAATTTACACATCCGAACCTGTAAATGATCAGCAACTTGATCTGATTTTAAAATGCGGGATTAAAGC
>LSQX01131777.1_pt2 | contig 23768 bp, 27 predicted proteins | sample 654561 | NCBI WGS metagenome assembly LSQX01 (sample SAMN04489861, study PRJNA283612) | anaerobic digester metagenome | isolation source: 4 biogas reactors fed with cattle manure at either 37C or 55C with and... | place: Denmark: Kongens Lyngby | collected 2014
AGAAATATCCCATAGAAAAATGCAAGGGTAGTAGCAAAAAATACAATGAATTAGAGGATTAACATGGCGAGCATCGAGAGCACTAAATTTGATAAAAAAGCATCTGAAAGAGTTTCAAAGCTTGAATATGGTAATAAGTGGCCTGTAGTTTATGTTATTAATAATGAGGAAGAAGCATATATTGGAGAGACAGTAGATGCTGCAAGAAGGACTGAACAGCATCTAAAGATTGAAGAAAGAGCTATCCTTAATAATATTTCAATTATTAGCGATGATACATTTAACAAGTCAGTTATACAGGACTTAGAAGCTTTTTTAATTAAATATATGTCAGCTGATGGTAAGTATAAATTACAAAATGGTAATAATGGAATTAGTATTCACAACTACTATAATAGAGACTATTATGAAAAAGGTTTTAGCGAGATATGGGAACAATTGAAAAATAGTGATTTAGTTGTAAATGACTTAGATATTATTGAAAACTCTGACCTTTTTAAGTATTCTCCATATAAAGAATTAACTACGGATCAATACAAAGTAGTTGAAAAAGTATTAACTCAGTTAGTAGAAGATAATCAAAATCATATTGGTACGACATTTTTAATCAATGGTTGTGCAGGTACAGGTAAAACCGTTCTAGCAGTTTATTTGATGAAATTTTTAGCAGAAGCAGGAAATCATGTTTTAAAATACGAAGAGGTAGATGATCCTGGAATTAAATTTATAAATGAGATTTGTGACGAATTAGGAGGATTAAAAATAAAGCTAGTAATACCACAGCAATCTTTAAGAAAAACTCTTAAATCGGTTTTTAATAATATTAGAGGGTTATCTGCGGATATGATTATTGGGCCATCAGAAGTCCCTAATGATAATTATGATTTATTAATAGTGGATGAAGCCCATAGATTAAGACAGAGAAGGGCTTTGTCACAATACCCAGCATTTGATAAGAATAATAAAAAACTTGGTTTAGGTAATAGTGGTACGGAATTAGATTGGATATTAACCTGCAGTAAAGCACAATTGTTTTTTTATGATGAATTCCAGTCAGTTAAACCTTCTGATGTAAATAGTAAGGATTTTGACAATTTATTTAATAGAGATAATTATCAAAAATTTGAGCTTATATCTCAATTAAGATGCAAAGGTGGAAATGATTATATAAAGTATATTAAAAGAGTGTTTAGTGATAAGCCGCCTAAAGGTAAACTGAATTTTGGCAATTATGAAGTCAGAATTTTTAATGATATAAAAGAAATGGTCGAATTGATTAAACTGAAAGATGAGGAACATGGCCTAAGTAGAGTAGTTGCAGGTTATTCATGGAAATGGGTCACAAATCCCAAATACAAGAAGAAGTATCCTGACAAAATGCAAGAATATGATATTGAAATAAATGGGAATAAATTTATCTGGAATACGACAGATGTAGATTGGGTTAATTCTGAGAATGCCATTAATGAAGTGGGCTGCATTCATACTGTACAAGGTTATGACTTGAATTACGCAGGTATAATTATAGGCAAAGAGATAGATTATAATCCCATTACCAATAAAATTGAAGTTGATAAGAAAAAGTATTTTGATCAAACAGGCAAAACTTCTACTGATGGTTATGAATTACGAAATTATATACTTGATATCTACATTACCTTATTATCCAGGGGGATAAAAGGCACATATATATACGTATGCAATGAAAATATGGAGAATTATTTGAATAAATATTTTTAACCAGTTAAAAGTATGCTCTTTGATGAAGGATTCAAAATCTATAATTAAACATCTATAATAAACAGAAGAGACGGTCAAACATTTTTGGAGTACTTCAGTTTGCCAGTCTCTGGTAGTATATTATTTAGTTTTACACTTAGGCTGATAGTTAAGCATAACTAGTCCAATCAGACATAAGCTGATTCCAATGACCTTATTAATTCCTAACACTTCATTAAAAGCAAGCAGACCTACTATGACGAGTATTACTGCCACTATGATGCCATTTACTAGTGGCCCAAGACTTATATCCCATCCAGTCCTGTAAAGCAGTATAAAGCCGAATTCAAGGCCTACAATGGATAGTGCAAGCATAGGCACTGCATAGTTAATATTACCTAGGCTGCTTATTATGCCTTCACCTTGATTTGTAAGCATAAAGTATATAAATGAAGATAATGCGGCTACTATGTATACTATTAATAGGTTAAGGAAAGGATTAATGTGTTTTGACATAGACTTAGAGCATAAGTGATATGTTGCTGTTGTTGCTATTACTATTAGTATTGGTAAATAAAACATATTCTCTCCTCCTTATAATCCCAAAACGATTAGACCTGAGATACAGACTAAAAGGCCAAGCACTTTTTGCATGCTTACGGATTCTCTATATATCATAATGCCTATAATTGCGAGCACCACTGCTACTGAAATGTTAGTAAATGTGCCAGCTACTGATATATCCCACCCAACTCTATATACTATTATATTCCCAATCTCAGAAGCTGTTATAGCAACTCCCATTATGATAGGAGCCTTTGACAGTTTAAAGGGTTCTTTTTCAGTTTCAATATCTGCGAATAAATTTAATTTTTCTGTTATTAAATAAAAAAGAAAACAAAGTAGTATTCCAATTGAATAAGCTATTACTATTATGGCTCCTTCATTTATATCTGTTGGAACCTGTTTTGCTGATACTTGATATAGCACCGTAGATGTTACCGTTATTATTAATGGTAATATGTATAAAAACTTCTTTTTCATAAAAATCTCCCTTTCGGTACATTATACATTATATTCTTTAAAAAATGTTTAGTAATATTACAAAACTAAAGACTCTTTTATGTAGGAAGCATAACGGAAATAGTGATAGCGCTATCTTGCTATATTTTAAGAAATACTAATTTTAAATTAATTATAGATTTAGAAAGTATTTGTATTTTTAGGTTGGCGCTGACACAGAATAGATATACGCTTAAAATTATAGAGGAGTAATATTTGAAGTGAAAATTAGAAAAGATCTTAGAAAAAAGGAATAATGCAAACACATTATTCCTTCTGTTAAAATTTAATTATTTAATTTATCTATTTGGCTCACTTGATATGCCTCTTTAGTTATCGTCAGGGAGGATTATTTCTCCATCTACATATACAACCGCACGCTCTTCGCCTTTTTCATTGGTTAAGAATATCAGGTATAGATCTTTGTATTCATCTAATTCATATTCCATATCTTTGCTGTTTAATATGTAGCTAATCATTATAATATGGTTTTCTGGCATACTGCCGTCATATTTATCGATTTTGCTATCAGTAACTTCTCCACCATATTCATCAAGATAAGCAGAAGTAGCATCTTTTACAATTTCCTTTTTACTATTACAACCAGTTACAGTAAATAGCATTAGAATTACCAATAAAACTAAAAATCCTTTTTCCCTCATGATCTAGCCTCCGTTCAGATATTGTACTGGTTATTATACAATATGAGAGGGTAGATGTCCAACAGTTCCTTGTCAATATTTTATGGAAATGACAGAAAGAAAATTCCAAGCAAGTTTTAGCAGATGCAGGCAAGACATATTAAAAGGGTAGTTCATAAACTACCCTTTTAATATGTCCTTAAGGAATTAATATTCCCCCATCGGCAGATACAACTGCATGCTCCTCGCCATTTTCATCAGTTAAGAAGATTAAGTATACATCGTTATAGTTATCTAGTTCATAATCCATATCTTTACCGTTTAGTATCATTCTAATCATCATGGTATGATTTTCTGACATACTGCCGCTATACTTATCAACTCTGCTGTCAGTTATTTCGCCGCCATACTCATCCGTATAAGCCGTAGTGGCATCTTCTACAATTGCCTTTTCACCACCACATCCACTTACAGTAAATAGCAGTAGAAATACCAATAGAACTGTGAATACTTTTTTCCTCATAATATCGCCTCCATTCATATCTTGTTCTAATTATTATACAATATGGGAGGTTAGATGTCCATAAGTTCTTCATCAAAAAAATATTGACAAGGAAATATATTTACTGTATACTTTGATAGTCAAATTATTTAGTTTGATATTCAAAGTATATGGAGAATGTGTGATGGTAGGTAAAATAGTAGGAACAGGAAGATATGTTCCGAATAATGTTCTAACTAATGAAGACCTTTCTAAAATGGTTGATACCAGTGATGAATGGATAGTTGAAAGAACAGGAATAAAGACAAGATATATAACGGAAGATGATACTACATCGTCCATGGCTATAAAGGCATCAGTAAAAGCAATGGAAGACAGCAAAGTGGATCCTATGGATATTGACATGATAATAGTGGCAACTTTAACGCCAGATGTTCTGGTTCCCAGCGTATCATGTTACGTACAAGCGCATATAGGAGCAAAGAATGCCCAGTGTATGGACATTAATAGTGCCTGCACAGGGTTTTTAATGGCATATCAGATAGCACAATCATATATTGAATCTGGTAGCGTTAAAAACGCTCTTTTAATTGGAGCAGAAAATTTATCAGCAATAACAGACTTTACTGATAGATCAAACTGTATAATATTTGGAGACGGAGCAGGAGCATGCGTGCTAAGCCCAGCAGAAGGCAGAGTCATATCGATAATGCGCACAGACGGCGAAAGAGGAAAAGTACTTGAAGCCGAATCAAGAACACCTAAGGACTGGAAAGAAAGAGAAGAGAAGAAACTCACATACATTAGGATGGAAGGGCAAGAAGTATTTAAATTTGCTACAAAGGAAGTCCCAAATGTAATTAATGAGATTCTTGAAAAGGCGGAAGTTAAAAAGGAAGATTTAGATTACCTTATACTTCATCAGGCCAATAAAAGAATAATCGATTTTATCATAAAAAGATTAAAGATAGATCCATCTAAAGTACCAACGAACATAGCAAGATACGGAAACACATCGGCTGCAAGCATACCGCTTTTGATTGATGAGATGAACAGAGAAGGAAAATTTAAAAATGGCCAAAAGTTAGTTATCGCCGGTTTCGGTGGTGGACTTTCGTGGGGAGCATCATACATAGAAATAAAGTAAGTTAATTTTAAAGAAAAAAGGAGATTAGAAAATGTTAGAGAAGATGAAGGAATTAATTGTAGACGGACTTGGAGTAGAAGCAGATCAGGTAAAAGTAGAATCTAGATTCTATGATGATCTAGGAGCTGATTCATTAGATTTAGTAGAACTAGTAATGTCTTTCGAAGACGAATTTGACGTAGAAATACCTACAGAAGATTTAGAAAAAATACTTACAGTAGGAGACGCAATAAAATATATCGAAAGCAAGAAAGAAGCTTAAAATGAAGACAAGAATTACAGAATTATTGGGAATTAAATATCCCATTATCCAAGGCGGCATGGCTTGGGTAGCTGATTATCATCTAGTATCTGCAGTATCAGAAGCAGGTGGACTTGGTGTACTTGGAGCTGGCGCAGCTCCTGCTGATTGGGTAAGAGAGCAGATAAGAAAAGTAAAAGAAAATACAGATAAACCATTTGGCGTAAACATCATGCTACTAAATCCTGCGGCTGAAGAAATTGCAAAGGTAGTTGTAGAAGAAGGCGTAGCGATGGTAACGACTGGAGCTGGTAATCCTGAAAGATACATGAAAATGTGGAAGGAAGCCGGTATAAAGGTGTTTCCTGTAGTAGCATCAATAGGCCTTGCCAAAAGAATGATAAGAAGCGGTTGTGACGGACTAATAGCAGAAGGAACAGAAGCAGGTGGACACATAGGAGATCTAACGACTATGGTGCTTGTTCCACAGCTTACAAGTGAATTCGATATACCCGTAGTAGCAGCAGGCGGAATCGCAGATGGAAGAGGATTTGCAGCAGCTTTAATGCTAGGTGCTGAAGGCGTCCAAATAGGAACACGTTTTGTAGCAACATACGAAGCGAATGTCCATGAGAATTACAAAGATGCAATCATAAAGGCAAAGGACATAGATTCTAAAGTAACAGGCAGAAGCACAGGTCACCCAGTAAGAACATTGAGAAATGCTCAAACTTTAAAGTACATAAAATTAGAGCAAGAAGGAACTGACTTTGAAGAAATGGAAAGACTTACAGAAGGCGGACTTAGAAGAGCAGTAATAGAAGGCGATGTTAAGACCGGAAGCATAATGGCAGGGCAAATAGCAGGTTTAATCAAAACGAAGATGAGCGTAGAAGATGTGATACAAAGCATACTTGCTGAAGCAAAGCATACGCTTAAGGAGAGTCAAAAATATGTCTAAGATAGGATTTGTTTATCCTGGTCAAGGAGCACAAAAAGTTGGAATGGGCAAAGACTTTCTTAACCTGGAAATCTTAGAAAAAGCGAAACTTAAAACAGGTATAGATTTTCAGCAAATCATTCTAGAAGAAAATGAGCTTATAGATCAAACAAGATATACACAACCTGCAATGCTACTTGTTGAGATGGTAATAACAGATGAGCTTATAAAAAGCGGAATCGAGCCGGATCTAGCAGCAGGTTTAAGCCTTGGAGAATACGGAGCAATCTATGCAGCAGGCGGGATTAATTTTTATGATGCGTTAAAAGCAGTGTCAGTTAGAGGAAAGCTAATGGAAGAAGCCGTTCCTAGCGGAGTTGGAACCATGGCAGCAATTCTTGGGCTAACAGGCGAAAAAGTAGAAAATGTAGTAAATGAAATAGAAGGAATAACAGTAGCTAACTACAATACGGATACGCAGATAATAGTTACGGGTCAAAAGGCCATGATGGATGAAGCTATAACAAAACTTAAGGTAGCTGGAGCTAAGATATGCAAGGAACTAAACGTATCAGGTCCCTTTCATTCACCAATGCTGATTCCTGCAGGGAAAAAGCTGAGAGAAGCTTTGAGCTCTGTAGAAATATTTGACATGAAGATTCCTTACGTATCAAACGTAACAGCAAAGACCGTAAATGATAAAGCTAGTGTAAAAGAACTCTTGGAAAAGCAAGTTTCTAGCCCTGTAAGATGGTCAGACTCAGTTAAGCTTATGATAGAAGAAGGCGTAGATATATTCATAGAAATTGGGCCATCAAAGACGCTCTCTAATATGATTAAAAAAATAGATAAAAGCGTAAAGATATATAACGTTGAAACAAGAGAAGATTTAGAAAAATTAAGAGGTGAATTAAATGCTTAAAGAAAAGGTAGCTTTAATAACAGGAGCTTCTGGCGGAATAGGAAGAGCCATAGCAATTAAACTCGCTGAAAACGGAGCAACTTGCATCGTAAATTATAATGGTAACAAGAAAAAAGCAGAAGCGACAGCAGAGAGTATAGAGCGCTTGGGGGGCAAGGCAATCTTAAAGAAGGCCGATGTATCAGACACTGAAGCTTGCAAAAAAATGATAGAAGAAATTATAGATGAGTGTGGGAAAATTGACATACTAGTAAATAATGCAGGAATAACAAAGGATGGTCTTCTTATTAAAATGTCAGAACGCGACTTTGATCAAGTAATTGATATTAATTTAAAGGGTGCTTTTAATTGCACGAAATTTGCATCAAAGTATATGATGAAAAAGAGATCAGGAAATATCATAAATATGGCATCAATATCAGGAATTATAGGAAACGCAGGTCAGGTAAACTATTCTGCTTCAAAAGCAGGATTAATAGGAATGACAAAGGCAACAGCTAAGGAATTATCAAGCAGAAATATAAGGGTAAATGCAATAGCGCCCGGATTTATAGAAACAGAAATGACAGAAAAATTATCAGATAAAATAAAAGAGGAATCAGTGAAACAGATACCACTAGGTAGGTTTGGAAAAGCCGAAGAAGTGGCAAATGTAGCGTTGTTTTTAGCAAGTGAGCAGTCTGGATACATCACAGGTCAAGTGATAAGAATAGATGGCGGAATAGTAATATAAGAGGTTTAAAATGAGTAGAAGAGTAGTAGTTACTGGATTAGGAGCTTTAACTCCAATCGGAAATAGCGTAGAAGAATTTTGGGCTGGAATTAAGGAAGGCAAAGTCGGTATTGACAAAATAACGAAATTTGATACTGAAGAATTTAGCGTCAAATTAGCAGGAGAACTAAAGGATTTTAATCCTTTGGACTATTTGGAATTCAAGGAAGCAAAACGAATGGAAGACTTCTCAAAGTACGCAGTAGTAGCGGCTAAAGAAGCCTTTGAAGACTCAGGTTTAAATATGGAAGAAGAAGATCCATACAGAGCAGGCTGCATAGTAGGTTCTGGAATAGGCTCGCTTCAAAGAATGAGAGCAGAGCATTCAACTTTACTTAAAAAGGGGCCTAGCAGGGTGAAACCGCTGTTTATACCTATGATGATATCAAACATGGCTGCAGGAAATGTATCCATTAAATTTGGACTAAAGGGTAAATGCACAAATGTAGTAACAGCATGCGCAACAGGAACTCACTGCATAGGAGACGCGTTTAAAGCAATAAAATATGATGATGCAGATGTAATAGTAGCAGGAGGTGCAGAAAGCACAGTAGATCCATTAGGAATAGCAGGTTTTACCAGCATGACAGCGCTAGCTACAGGAACAGACAGACTAAAGGCGTCAGTTCCCTTTGATAAGGATAGAACGGGTTTTGTTCTTGGCGAAGGCTCAGGAATAGTAGTTTTAGAAGAACTAGAGCATGCTAAGAAAAGAAATGCACATATATATGCAGAATTAGTTGGCTATGGCGCAACTTCAGATGCATATCATATAACATCGCCTGCAGAAGACGGAGCAGGGGCAGCTAAGTCAATGGAAATAGCTATTAAAGAAGCAGGAATTGAAAGTAAAGACATTGAATACATAAATGCTCACGGCACATCAACAAAGCTAAATGACAAATTTGAATCAAGAGCAATAAACACCGTATTTGGTGAAAGAGATGACCTACATGTTAATTCAACAAAATCCATGACAGGCCATATGCTAGGCGCTGCAGGAGCTGTTGAATTTATCATATGCGTCAAATCAGTTGAAGAAGGCTACATTCATCAGACGGTAGGTACTGAAAACATAGATGAAGAATGCAATGTGAACGTACAAATAGGGAGAGGTCTTAATAAAGACATCAAATATGCTCTTAGCAATTCACTTGGCTTTGGAGGCCATAACGCAACTCTTCTTGTAAAGAAATATGAGGAATAACTTATGAAAGTAGATAATATATATAAATTAATAGAAGAAGTATCTAAACTTAATGTAACTTACTTTGAGTACGAAGAGGAAGGTTCTAAAATTTCATTAACATTTGCACCTAAAACAGTAGTAGTTAAGCAAGAAACTGAAGAAGCGGAAGTAGCAGTTTTTGAAAAGCTACAAGGTAGCATCATAAAATCCCCTATAGTAGGAACGTATTATGAATCGAGTACAGAAGGTGGAGAACCCTTTGTAAAAGTAGGCGATGTAATAAAAAAAGGAGACGTAGTTGCAATAATAGAAGCTATGAAACTTATGAATGAAATAAAAAGTGAATGCGAAGGTACGGTAACTAAAGTATTCATAGAAAATGGCGACCCAATAGAATACGGGCAGCCGCTGTTTGAAATAGCTTAGGAGGCACCATGTTAGGTATTAAAGAGATAAAAGAAATAATTCCACATAGACACCCATTTTTGATGGTTGACTATGTAACAGAATATGAACCAGGAGTATCTGCAACAGGATACAAGGCTGTAAGCTTTGTTGAAGACTATTTTCGAGGACATTTTCCTGATGAACCTGTAATGCCTGGCGTCCTTATTGTGGAAGCACTAGCTCAAGTTGGGGCCATAGCTGCACTTTCGAAGGATGAAAACAAAGGAAAAACTGCTTACTTTGCAGGAATAGAAAAATGCAAGTTTAAGCAAAAAGTGGTTCCAGGAGATTTGTTAAAACTGGAAACTACAATAGTTAGAGAAAAAGGACCTGTTGGAATTGGATCAGCAGTAGCAAGCGTTGATGGCAAAGTAGTCTGTCAGTGTGAGCTTAAATTCATATTGGGGAAAGATAATGATTAAAAAGATATTAATAGCAAACAGAGGCGAAATAGCTGTAAGAATAATTAGGGCATGCAGAGAGCTTGGAATAGAAACGGTTGCCGTGTATTCAGAAGTTGATGCTGAAGATCTTCATACTCAGCTAGCTGATTCAGCTATATGTATTGGTCCTGCTTCAGCAACTGAAAGCTATTTAAATATGGAAAAAATAATAAGCGCAACAATAATAAGCGGAGCAGATGCAATCCATCCTGGCTTTGGATTTTTATCTGAAAACAGCAAGTTTGCAAAACTTTGTCACGATTGCAATATCATATTTATTGGACCAAGTTATGAGGTAATAGAAACTCTAGGAAATAAATCAAACGCAAAGATCACAATGAAAAATGCAGGAGTGCCTGTAATCGAAGGTTCAAAAGAGGCAGTGACAGATGTAGAGCAAGCTATTAATGTTGCTAAAGAAATAGGATACCCTGTGATTATAAAGGCAGCGCTAGGTGGCGGCGGCAAAGGCATGAGAATTGCTAATTCCAGTGCAGAATTTAATACTGCATTTAGCAATGCTAAGAAAGAATCAAAGATGGCATTTTCCGATGAGAGAATGTATATAGAAAAATATATTCAAAATCCAAGGCACATAGAATTTCAGATATTAGCTGATAAGTTTGGAAACGTAGTCCACCTTGGAGAAAGAGAATGCTCTATACAGCGAAATCATCAAAAACTACTTGAAGAGGCACCGTCATCAGCGATAGACGATAGCCTTAGAAAGAAGATGGGTGAAATAGCAGTAAAAGGAGCAAAGGCAGCAAAATATGAAAATGCAGGGACTATAGAATTCTTACTAGATGAAGACGGAAGTTTCTATTTCATGGAAATGAATACGAGGATACAAGTAGAGCATCCTGTAACAGAAGCAGTAACTGGAATAGATTTAATAAAAGAGCAAATAAGGATTGCAGAAGGTGAAGTGATGGACCTTACGCAAGATGATATAAAGATAAGAGGCCATGCAATAGAGTGCAGAATAAATGCAGAGGACCCTGAAGAAAACTTCAGACCATCACCTGGAGAAATCAAAGAATATCATATGCCTGGAGGAAACGGAATAAGAGTAGACTCTGCTTTGTACCCAGGAGTAAAAATAAGCCCGTATTATGATTCTATGATTGCTAAGATAATTGTACACGGTAAAGACAGAAAAGAAGCTATAAGAAAGATGGATAGCGCTCTTGGAGAGCTAGTAATAACTGGTATAAAAACGAATGCCCATTTCCAGCATAAAATAGTAACACATAGGAATTTTAGAAAGGGCAATATAACTATAAGATTTATAGACGAAATGTAGGTGAAATATGAATTTAAAGGAATTGTTTAAAAAAACAAAGACAAGGAATACAGCTGGAGACGAGAATGTTAAACCGGAAGTCCCTAATGGACTTTTTGTTAAATGTGAAAAATGTGGCTCTACAATATCTAAAGAAGACTTGGAAGACGATTTGTCAGTATGCCCTAAGTGTAATTTTCATATGCCCATTTCGGCAAAAAAAAGAATTGAAATAATAACAGATAAAAATAGTTTTTTAGAGTGGGAATTTCAGATTGAGACAAAAAATGTATTAGATAGTTCTGGATACGATGAAAAACTAGAAATGATGAGAGAGAAAACTGATCTTTACGAAGCTGTAATATCGGGGAGCGCTGATATTGATGACAGAAAAGTAGCTATAGTAGTTATGGATTCAAGATTTATGATGGCCAGTATGGGATATTATGTGGGCGAACAGATTACAAGAACGATTGAAAAAGCAACTGAAGAAAGACTGCCCGTAGTAATATTTACAGCATCTGGCGGCGCTAGAATGCAAGAGGGAATAGTTTCTCTAATGCAGATGGCAAAGACATCAGCTGCGCTTAAAAGGCATCACGATAAAGGTTTATTGTACATAACGGTACTAACTCACCCTACTACTGGAGGAGTTACAGCAAGTTTTGCTAGTTTAGGGGATATAATATTATCAGAGCCTGGAGCTTTAATAGGGTTTGCAGGTCAAAGAGTAATAGAAAGTACTATAAAACAGAAACTGCCAGAAGGATTTCAAAGTGCAGAATTTCAATTAAGAAATGGATTTGTAGACAGCATAGTTGAGCGAAAAGAACTGAGAGATGAAATAGGAAAAATATTAGGCTTACATGTGAGAACTAAGCCTAATAAGATATATTCAAAGATACATAGAGACAAAGCGGTTAATAAAAAAATTAAACAAAAAAACACACCGTGGGAAATAGTTAATTTAGCAAGAGATAAGAATAAACCAGTAGCAACAGAATACATAAGCAAGATATTTGATGATTTTATTGAATTTCATGGTGACAGATACTTTGGAGATGATTCAGCCATAGTGGGAGGAATTGCTAAATTTAAAGGTAAACCTGTTACTGTAATTGGTCAGGCTAAAGGAATAGATACAGCCACAAATGTTTACAGAAACTTTGGAATGCCATCTCCACATGGATATAGAAAAAGTTTAAGACTTATGAAACAGGCCGAAAAATTTGGAAGACCGATAATATGCTTTGTAGATACGCCTGGAGCTTACTGCGGTATTACAGCAGAAGAAGGCGGACAAGGAGAAGCAATAGCTAGAAATCTCTTTGAGATGTCAGGACTAACTGTACCGATTTTAACAATAATAATCGGTGAAGCGGGAAGCGGCGGAGCCCTTGCTATGGCAGTATCAAATGAAGTATGGATGATGGAAAACTCTATGTATGCAATACTATCACCAGAAGGATATGCGAGCATATTATGGAAGGATGGAAGTAGAGCATCGGAAGCTGCAGAAGAAATGAGATTAACTCCTAAAGACCTTATGGAACTAGGCATAATTGACGACGTTATTAAGGAGCCATCTAACTATAAAAGAGAAAAGATAAAAGTAGTTGCCAAGGTAATGGAGAAAAAACTACTCGGATTTTTAATGGATTACGAAAGCTATAGTAGAGATGAAATTAGAAAAGACAGATATGAACGTTTTTCCAACATGTAAGCTTTGATTTTTTTAGAATCATAGAGTATAATAGGTTTGGAATTAATGAAAGGTGTATTATGGATGCTCAAAAAACTATAAATGAAGTGCTTGTGACACTTTTTAACGAAATATGGCAGCTTGAAAGAGCTGCTATTATTACTGAAGAATTTAGAGATATCAGTAATAACGATATGCATGTTATCGAAGCTATAAATTTAGGTGAAGGCAATAGTATGACTAAAATCGCTAAGAAGCTTAGTATTACTGTGGGATCACTAACGATAGCTATGAATAACCTGGTATTAAAAGGATATGTAACTAGAGAAAGAAGCGAAAAAGACAGAAGGGTAGTAAACGTAAAGCTGACAGAAAAGGGTGAAAACGCTTATTATCATCATGAGAATTATCATAAGCAGATGGTTGAAGCTGTAATAGATTATTTAGATGAAGATGAAACTGAAGTGCTTATAGGATCCTTAAAAAAACTGATGTATTTTTTTAGAAATTACAAAGAGAAATAAAGAATAAAGCTATACCTTTTAAGCTGAATGATATGACCACTGTCAAGTAGACAGGGTAAATATATAAAATAAATATGTTTTACCACGTCAACTTGGTGTGGTTGTTTTTTTATACAAAGATTAAATGTTTATTGTAATGAGCGTTGCTTAAATATTGCGAAGGTATTTACCTTATGGTAAAATGAATTATAAACTATTTCCGATTTGTGAGGTGATTATATGCTAAGAGGCAATAATATATGCAAAGTATATGGCAAACAAAATGTTCTAAACAATATTGACATTAAATTAAATAAAGGAGAAATAGTGGCTCTAATTGGTATTAATGGAAGTGGTAAAACTACTCTTTTAGATATTTTGGCATTGGCACAAAGAAGTGATAGTGGGAATATATACATAGATGATGAACTGGCTTCTGATGATAATAAAGACAAGATGAGAAAGAAAATAGCATACGTTCCACAGGACGTGGCATTGTTTGAAGAGCTTTCAGTTAAAGAAAATCTCCTCTGCTGGTCTAAGCTTTCAAAGGAAGAAACTTTAAAAAGAATAGAAGAATTAGAACCATATTTTAACTTACAAGAGATGTATTCTAAGAAGATAACTAAATTGTCTGGTGGAATGAAAAGAAGAATAAATTTTGCCGTGGCGCTTCTCGGTGAATATGATTATATGATATTAGACGAACCACTAGCAGGAGTTGACCAAGAAAACACTGACAGGATGGTGGGGTTTTTAAAAAATGAAAGAGATAAGGGAAAAGGAATATTAATTACAGGTCATGAAAGACTGCTTATAACTACTTATGCAGACAGAATAATTAATTTAGATTAATCAAGGAGTCACTATGGGTCTTTCGAACTTAATAAAACTTGATATTAAGAGACTTTTTTCGAGTAAAGGTGTTGTACTTTTATGTGTATTGTCACCTTTATTAGTATTGTTAATCTTTTTTTCAGTAGTTTATCCAAGTTTTATAATAACTGGAACAGAGATGACCCCTTTTGGAATAGTAAACGATGAAGACTCAGAGGCAGTGCAAAGATATGTCGATGCTATATGTGGCAGTGAAGCTTTAATTAATGTTGCAACACCTTATCCTGTAGAAAGTCTAGAAATAGGCCGTCAAATGGTTGATGATAATAAGATAGCCATTCTGGTTCATATACCCGAGGATTTTTTTGTTAAGATGAAAGCATGCGAAGATGTTGATATTAATATGATAGGGAGTAAATCCCATAGTTTTGATGTAGATATGGTGGGAGTAGCTTTAGAAACTTCACTGAGCACTGTAGGAAAAAGCCAAAATATTTTAGAATATGTAAGAAAAGATGCAATAGAAAAAGGAATACCTGAATATAAAGCGAATGAATTTGTTTTAGATTTTACCTATTTTAGTTTAACGCAGCAGATGAACAGAAGAGCAGTAATTGGTATGGAAGGACCGCTGTCTAAGACAGGAGAATTCTTCCCCTTCGAATATTACATAGGCGTAGTGTTTGCTCTATTTGCAATGCTTGGAATGTTGCCTATTATTCAAATTACTGCTAAAGATAAATCCGGAGCACTAATTAAGAGAGGCCTTTTTATTGGACATTCTCCCATGAACTTTTATATAAGCAGGCTTATATCGGGAGTTTTAATGATAACGCTTATTCTATTCATGCTGCTACCGACAAAGCTACTTGTAGGAGAGCTTGGATATGTATTTGGCGTGGCATCTTCTGCAAACATTTTTATAATTCTTTTAGGTGCATTTACTATAGCTTTATGCATAGCCTCTATGGCGATAATGATAGGATCAATATTCTCCAATGTGGAGGCGTCTCTTTGGATGGGGTTTTATGTGATAATGATTGTGGTAGCCTTTAGCGGAATATTCTTTAACAATTTAGAAAACTTAGCTGTTTTAAAAAGCATAGGCGAGTATATGCCACTTAGATTATCAATCGGAATAATAACCAACATATTGTTTGATTTTAGCACAGAACAGTATTTATACGACATAGGTAAAATAGTCATATTAACGGTAGTATTTGTAATAATTGGTAGACATAACTACTTAAAAAGGAGTGCTTAATCATGAGATGGCAAAGACTTTATAAAGCGGAGCTTCTAGTCTCATTAAAGGATGTAAGCTCTATAATAATTATTATAATAGCAATAATAGGCTCTCTTATAATAGGTAGTTATCAAAGCACTGAAGCTGAAAGAAATCTTAGTGTGGCGATTGTAAACTTAGATAAAGGCGCGTTAGGTCAGAAGCTGACTGAAAACCTGGAAAATGAAGAAGGCATTAATACCATACTAGTTGATTTAGAACAAGCAAAGAAACTACTTAGAAAAGACGACGTAGAAACCGTAGCTATAATCGATGAGAACTTTACAGACGAAATAGAAAAAGGTAATTATGAAGATGTAGTAACCATAATTAATTCTTCGTCATCTAAGTATCATGCGACAGTAATTGAACCACTTATAAATAACATTACCGTAATTTGGATGCAAAAGAGACTTTTAGTGTCAACAAAAGAGTTTTACGGCGAATACGGTCTTGAATTTTATAATGAGGTTGAATATCTTGAAAAATGTGAAGATATCAGAAAAAATGGATCCAATATCAAACTAAATAAGATGTTAGTAGAAGATACTAAAGGGACATCAAAACTTTCTAGCTGGATAGACTTGTCTAGCGCATGGTATGCTGTTTTTGTTCTTTTCTATTTCATAATCAGCGGAACCTGGATGCTTGAAATATCTAAACGTAATTTAAGGTCAAGAGCAGAAAGAGAAGGGATGAGCCAGGCTAAGATGTATATAGCAATAAGCCTTGCTAAACTTACTTTGGTTTTCTCGGGTTATTTAATAGTACTGATAGTATCCATTGGAACTGAGGAATCATTTGTTCATCTAATAAATAATTTGATAGGAATGCTAATATATCTTGTGGGCATATTAGGTTTTTCTTTAACGGTTACAGTATTTGCCAGTGGACTAACCTCACTCATGCTGCTAGCACCACTTCTTACTTTTTTAACCGGAACTTTATCGGGTTTAATACTTAATTTGCCAAGTTGGGCATATATGTTTGAAGTGATATCTAGGATACTACCAGGAAGATGGTACCACAGCGCCCTTCTAGATAGCCCGAATTACTTGATTGGAATAGCTTGCTCTTTACTATGGTGCCTTTTGGGGTATATACTAAGTAGGTGCAAAAGTGTTGACAAAAAAGGCTATAAAGCTTAACATTAACAAATATAACGAGGAGGTGCAAAATGCACAATTGTAGAAAAATAACTAATGATATGTACTGGGTTGGAGGTAATGATAGAAAGATTAAACAGTTTGAAGGATCTATACCACTAACTAATGGTATTTCATATAACTCATATTTTGTCGATGACAAAAAAACGGTTCTATTAGACACTGTGGATACAGCAGTAGCACAAATCATGTTTGATAATTTGGAGCATCTACTTAAAGGTAGAAAGCTTGACTACGTAATAATAAATCATCTAGAACCTGATCACAGTGCATCGCTAGCTGATTTACTCAGAAAATATCCTGAAGTTAAGATGATAGGTAGTGATAAAATAAAAGCTATGGCTAAGCAGTTTATAAGCTTTGACATAGAAGATAGATTCAAACAAATTGAAGAAGGTGAAATCTTAAATACAGGTAGGCATGATTTTACTTTTGTTAAAGCACCTATGGTGCATTGGCCAGAAGTTATGGTTACATATGACAAAACAGACCAAATAGTATATTCTGCAGATGCATTTGGTACATTCGATGCTCTTAGCGGTAATATGTTTGCAGATGAATATGATTTTGATAAAGAATGGTTACCTAAAGCTAGACTGTATTATTCTAATATAGTAGGTAAATATGGAATGTTTACTGAAATGCTATTAAATAAACTGGAAGAAATACAGCCACTTATGATTTGTCCACTTCATGGGCCAATAATTAGAAAAGATATTGATAAATACATAGAGGTTTATCATAAATGGGCGACCTATACTCCAGAAGTTGAGGGAGTACTTGTGATATATGCTTCAGTGTATGGAAACACCAAGGATGCTGCGGAAATAGTAGCAGGAAAATTGGCAGATCTTTGTGTTAATGATATGAAAGTATATGATGTGTCTGAAACGGATCAAAGCATTATTTTGTCGGATGCTTTTAAATATAGCCATATCCTAGTAGCATCAGTTACACATAACGGTGACATATTTGTAAAAATGGAAAGTGCTCTTTTAGATATAAAAGCTCATAATCTTAGCAACAGAAAAATTGCTATAATTGAAAATGGATCATGGGGACCAACTAGCGGAGACCTTATAAGAGCAATGTTTGAAGAGTTACCTGGCATGACCTTTATTGATGAAAAGATTACGATAAGATCTTCAGTAAAAGAAAATCAATTAGATGCGCTACATAGATTGGCAGAAGCTATCTCCAAATCTGTTAAAGGTACTAATGAGCAGACTTGCCAGAAAACAGAAGAGGAAAAACCAAAAGAAAAGCACGTTTGCACAGTATGCGGATATGTTTTTGAGGAAGAAAAATACGGCAAATGGGAAGATCTCCCGGATGATTTCATATGCCCTATATGCAAAGTAGGCAAGGATAAATTTGTCGTTAAGTAGATAAACAATAATTTTGACATGATAATTAAAGTGTTATAGCAAAACAGCTATTTACCAATTATTTCAAAATGGTTTTTTTCAAATTTAAGAATATTATCATCTCTAAGTTTTGATAATTCATTGGACATAGCGCTTCTGTCAACAGACAGATAGTCGGCTAACTCTTGCCTGTTAAATGGTATAGTAAAAGTATCGCTACCTTTTGTTTTAGACATAGTCATAAGGTATGACATTAACTTGTCTTTGGTAGTCCTTTTAGCCATATGACTTATTTTACTTGTTAAATAGATATTTTTACAAGCGATAAGTTCCATTAGATTGTTCATTAAAGCTATATGATAACCACAAGCATTGGAGCAGATTTTTGTAATGCTTGCAATTGGTATGAACATGATCGTGCAGTCGCTTGTAGCTATAGCATCAACGGCTACTTTTAATTTAGAGGCGGCAAAAGATTCTGCAAAATGATCAGATGGACTTAATTTAGAGAGTACATTCTGGTTACCCCAGAAATCAATCTTAGAAATTACGACATTTCCTTTTAATATAAAACATATAGAACCAGTAAAGTCGCCTTCACGCAATATGTATTCATTTTTTTTGTAGTTTTTAGTTTTAGAATCTAAACAAGTTAACATAGAAGAGATGTTATTCTCATCGATGTCTTTAAAGATTTTAGATTTACTTAGTACTTTTAGATATTTCATAGTCACCTCATTTTGTTGTAATTACAACGTACTTTTAATTGTGAATAAAATATAATACATATTAATTAATATGTCAAGGAGGAAATAGCATGAATTGGAAAGATAAAATTGAAGAATTTGAAGTTGTTGATGTACGAAAATCAAAGAAAGTTTTTTTACAAGGATTTTTGAACAAAGCAAAAGCCCTTGAGGTTGGTCAATGCATATGCGTTGTGCAAATCTTTGAACCTAAACCTTTATATAAATCTATGGAGAAAATGGGCTATGAGCACTTTTGCGAAAAAATATCAGCCAAAGAATATCGCACATATTTCTACAAGAAAAATAACGATTCTCATGACGAAATTCACGAGATGCCGCTTAAGCCCACAGCTCTATTAAATTATAAAAACATAGATGATGACTTAATAAGCGTAGGTGTTGATTTTTGGCAGCTCATATGGGATAAAGAAGAATCTGCCATTGATTTAAGAATAAAGCTAATGCTTTCTCTTTCTAATGCAATTGGAGCAGGTAGATATAGGCAGGCTTCAAGAGAGTTAATTAAAACTTATTCATTAGGAACTAAAGTAGCGGAGCTAGACGAACTTTTTGCACTATTTGTATGGAACCAGGGATTTGGAAATTTCTCATCTGAGATTATGCCATCAGCACCGTTTAAAATATATCAGTTGATTAAAAACAAAGAAAAAGAGGGGCTCGGCAGAGAAGAAGTTGTAAAAGAACTTTTAGAAAAATTTGGCGAAAACAACCCCGATGTAAAAAATTAAGAGGTAGATATGAGAAGAGTAGATAGAGAGATGCCAAAGGAATTTGCGTTAGAGGTTCTAGATAAGTGTGAATTTGCCATTATTTCTATGGTAGATAAAGATAAACCTTATTGCGTACCGATATCAATAGCAAGAAATGAAAATGTAATATATTTTCACAGCGCTAAAGATGGAAGAAAAGTACAAATTCTCAAAGTAAATCCCAAGGTTTGTGTGTCAGCCGTGGGAGATACTAAGAGAGCTAAAGATAAATTTACTACTGAATACGAATCAGCAATAATAGAGGGACTCGCATCTGAAGTAACAGATGATGAAGAAAAAATACTTGTGCTTAGATTAATATCAGAAAGACATACACCAGAAAATATGATTAACTTTAAAGAGGCTATATCAAAAAGTCTTTTTAGAACGGCCGTTTGGAAGATTGAGATGGAAACAATTTCCGGTAAAAGAAAAAAATATGATAGTGAAGACAAAGAAATGAAATATGGACGAATGGAGTAAGTGACTTCTATTTCATGGAAAGGAGGCAATATTTATGGATGAGCTTTATAAAATGATATTTAAAAGAAAATCAGTCAGAAAATATTCAGATGATTTAAAAATCTCTGATACAGAGCTTGAAGATATAAATAAGAAGATAAAGGAATTAGTTCCTTTGGTCGATTCAATAAAAGTAAAATGCGTTATTGCGCCAAGAGAAGAAACCACTTCAAAACGTGGTGAATACTGCTTGCTAATTTACAGCGAAGAAAAAGACAACTATTTACTTAATGTAGGGTATATGTTTGAGCAATTAGATCTGTATCTGGCATCTAAGAATATAGGCGTTTGTTGGTATGGCTTGGGAAAGGTAAAAGCTGATTACAAGGAAAAACTAAAATATGTAATAATGCTTACATTAGGAAAAGTAACTGATGATGATTTCAGAAAAGACTACACAGAAGCTAAAAGAAACGACACTCATGATGCGTGGACAGGAGAACACATTGACGATATAGCTGAGATGGCTAAATATGCTCCTAGTGCGTGTAATAGCCAGCCATGGAAGGTAATATGCGAAAAAGACACTTTGAAGGTGTACCGCTCAAACAAGAGCAAATCACTTATACCCAAAAGATTCCTTTCTTACTATAATTACATAGACATTGGAATTTATCTGTATTTTTTGGAGCTAGTTATGAGTCATAACAAGATAGAATTCAAAAGGATGCTTGTGGCAAATGCAGAAGATTCTGATATGCTACCAGTTGCAACATACGAATTAAAGTAGCTAATCCCAGCTGCTTTTTTTAATGATTGTAAAAGGTGTCAAGATTAACATAATTAAAGAAATCATCATCATGGCTTGCATGATGCCAAAGGTGCCTGCAACGTAACCGATGATAGGCGCCATAACTATAGTGAATAGTGACTTTAACTGAGAAGAAAAACTGAGTATGGTGGCTCTTTCATATTTTTCCATATTATAATCTATAATATCAACGTATATGGGTTTTCTTAGATTGAGTAGTAGATACATAAGAACGAATAATACCAGTACCAATATGACCTGATTGATTAAAATTGATAGAAGTAGAAAAATTATTGAAAGACTTAAATACAAGGAGTTAAGCCACCAGTATCCGGTTTTAAAGCATCTTAATCTGAAAGAATTTCTAGAAGCTAAAGCGCTTAATATGTGTATCAGAAAATATGATATGCCAAGTATTATCTTAAGGTTGTTTTCTGATGATATGCTACTGATTACGAGTATGCCTGAGCCAATAATTATAAACTCAAATATGGGTTGTATGAAATCTTTTGTGCAGGATATCATAGATTCAAACACGCCGTTAGAATAGAGAAGCGTTCTAAGTCTTTTTTTAGCCTTGAGATTAGTTATTGATCTTTTAACCATCGATGATACTGAACGGATTCCAGTGTTACAAATATCCGATTTATCAAGGTAATTAGGATAAGTAGCAATTAGAATAAAATCAATAATATATGGAACTATTGAAACTAAAAAAATATATGATGACTTAGGTAAATATATGATTATGAAGATACCAAGTATTGCGCTGATAGCGCTACCTAGCTGTGAAAAAGATCTAGTTCGTCCGTATATATATGTCTTATGATTTTCCCAATTCATTTTTTCTATATATGTATATATCATGGCCTTATGCGTACCTGATCTGAAGGCTTCACCAAGACCAAAAAAGCCCATCGCAACTGCAGCCAATAGGAAACTAGTGCTTAAGGAGAAAAAAATGAACGAAATAATATAAAATAAAAAGCAGGTGCAAAGTTCTTTTTTTCTGCCGAAGTAATCCGCAATTACTCCTGATGGTACTTCAAATACGTTGACCATTATTTCCTTTATTGATATAAGAATTCCGACTTCAAGCAAGCTTATGCCATTACCCATTAAGTACACTAAAAGATAAGGTTCAAAAAACGTTAAGTTCTTTAAAAACCCATATGCTGAAAACTTTTTAATTTGAGTATCTTTAATTATTGCTGATTTCGTTTGTATGTTCATAAGTTGATGATACTCAATGCCTATTGCAATGTCAACTGTTGACATTTTTAATATATTTAAATATACTCTGACTTGAGGTGCGATATGAAATACGATGTGATAATAATTGGAGCAGGAGCTGCAGGGCTTTTTCTGGCATCTAAATTAAAAGTTAATAACGGCTTAATAATAGATGGAAATAGCTCCCCAGGTGAGAAACTCCTTATCACAGGGCAGGGCAGCTGTAATATAACAAATGGATGCGATATAAAAGAATTTCCCAAAAAATATGGAGAAAATGGAAGAAAAATAAGACGTCTCTTGTATAAATACAGCAACGTTAAGTTAATGGAGCATATGGAACACTTGGGAGTTCCTCTCTTTCAAAGAGAAGATGGTAAGGTATTTCCCAAATCCCTAAAAGCTTCGGATGTTTTAGATGCACTTTTAGATACTGCAAAAAATAATGGGTTCAAAATTAATTTAAATGAAAAGGTAATAAATATAGAAGACGATAACTCGGTGGTAACTGAAAAGAAGAAGTACAAATTTAATAAATTAGTAATAGCTACAGGAGGAAAGTCTTATCCTGATACTGGAAGCGATGGGTCAATGCTTGATATACTCAAAAACAAAGGCATTGAAGTTTTAGAATTAAAGCCAGGCCTAACACCTATATTTGTAGAAAATTATCCATACAAAATAGCATCTGGTGTTTCGTTTAAAGACATTGAAATAAATATAGATGAACACAAAACAAAAGGAGATGTGCTTTTGACACATAGAGGGTTTTCAGGTCCTGGAATACTCAGAATATCAGAGTTTGCAATGCCAGGTAAAAAACTCACGTTATCTTTTGTTAAAGATATCAAATATCCTAAAACTGAGGGAGTATCTAAAAGCGTATTAAACTACTTAACAGATTATCTCGATCTTCCTAAGAATTTTATAAAGGGGACACTATTAAAAGTGGGGATAAATGAGGATGATAAAATGTCTTCAGTAGCCCTAGGCAATATTAAAGCTACGATAGATGAACTAAAAAATATGGAGTTTTCTGTAAGTGGAACAGGTGGATTTGCCCAGGCAATGGTAACTGCAGGAGGAATATCCTTAGAAGAACTAGACTTATCTACTTTTGAAATGAAAAAAAGAAAGAATGTATATGCTATTGGAGAGGTTACTGATATAAGCGGCGACACAGGAGGATTCAACTTGCAATACGCATATTCAAGTGCTATGGCAGTTGCTCATACTATTCATTCAATTGATGTTAATAGCGTTTTCCCGCGTTAAATACAATTACCCATGAAATAATAACCAATACTATAGACATAATCGACTTAAAAATTATTTTTTTATCTTTAGTCTTTTTATAAAGTCTATAGTTTAAAACAATTGTTTGTATAGTAATCACTGGAACAAAAACATAATATATGATTAAAAGAATAAGAATTTCATGATCAGTAATAAAAAGATAAGCTCTTAGAGCCATTAAAAAAAGAATTAAGATATACAAAGAAAACATTCAAGGGTTTTCACTAAATTTAGATGGAGAAGGAACGACTTTCTCTTTTCCATGAGTTAATCAATT
>LSQX01120571.1_pt1 | contig 23759 bp, 20 predicted proteins | sample 654561 | NCBI WGS metagenome assembly LSQX01 (sample SAMN04489861, study PRJNA283612) | anaerobic digester metagenome | isolation source: 4 biogas reactors fed with cattle manure at either 37C or 55C with and... | place: Denmark: Kongens Lyngby | collected 2014
CGGCCTCGGGATGGCGCAGCATTTCGCGTGCAATCATGGTACCGGCTTCACCGGCGCCGACGATCAGGATATTTTTGGGCTCGACAAAGGATTTCGAATTTTTATAGCCGTGGTGCTCATGATAAAGCCTGAAAAGCGCTCGGGTACCGCCCAAGGCAAGCATCGCCAAAAAAGTATTTATTATGGGAATGCTGCGCGGCACGCGCAAGGAAGTGCCGCCTATGAAACACAGTCCGGAGACGGAGAAGCCGAAAATTACCATGGCCTTAAACAGAGTCACCAAATCGGGAATCCCGGTGCCTCGCCATGAACGTAAAGGGAGCTTGTAAACAACTTCGACGAAAAGCAAAGAAACGACTGTTATGAAAATATAAGGAGGAATTTGATTTCTGTAAGAAAAGAATCTTCCTTCAAGCCGCAAGTAAAATGCCAAAAAAGCACATACAATACAGGCTAATAACAAATCTATTGCTAACTTTGCAATGTAAGTCTTTCTAAAGATCTTCATTGCTGACCACCAAACCTCAGGCTACAAATTTGGGGCAGTAAATCCTGCTAGACAATAACCAGGGCATTTACTCCCCCACTTCACGCAATCATTTTATCTTACTTTGCCCATATTTTACAACTTCAATTTGTCTCGGCTTGATTTTACCCGCCAATAGGGTCAGACCTTTAATCTTGAATTTTATTTTAACACGATAATTTGTAAGAAAAGCATTTCTAGGCAGGCAAAGGCTCAATCCTCAAAGCTAAACCTTCACCAACCCTCAAGTTGGGAACTAAACCAATAATTTTTCAGGTCGACGTCTACGGTCATCAATAATATAATGTTAAAATTACGAAGGATGGAAGAAAATCAAAAATAAAGACCCCATTGGCTCTTTGAAATTTTGAAAACCGTTATTTAACGGCTTTTATTACCGTGCTTCCGAAGGCGCCGTCGAGCAGGTCAAGATCGCTTGCGTCGATTTTGGCATCGCTTCCAAGGAGTGACCGTATTACGTCTTTCGTATATATGTGTTCCAAGGAGATAGTGATGTCTTTGAACCCGATGTCAGCGAGCATTTGGTTTAAATCATATACGAGAAGGGAGCCGGCAATGCAGGATAGCCAAAGCTCCGTTATTTGCCTGATGCGGTCCGGCACTTCTTTTAAGGTCACAACATCTGCGATCGAAAGGTGCCCACCCTTCTTTAGAACCCTGTAAATTTCGCTGAAGACCTTTCGCTTGTCCTCAGATAAATTGATGACGCAGTTTGAAATTGTCACGTCAACAGTCTCGTCGGGCAGAGGGATTTCTTCAATATAGCCCTTGATGAACTCCACGTTCGTGAAGCAGGTCTTTTTCTTGTTTTCATTAGCGAGGGCGAGCATGTCGTCTGTCATGTCAAGACCGTAAACTTTTCCTTTGTCTCCCACGATCTTTGCTGCCAAAAATGCGTCGATCCCGCCGCCGCTTCCCAAATCAAGCACTACGTCGCCTTCCTTTAGCTCGGCAAATACCAGGGGATTGGCACACCCTTGAGAAGCCACCAAGGCTTCCTCGGGCAGCCCGTTGAGGAACTCCTCCTCGTAGATGAGTGGTGCGTTTGCAATGAGCCCACAGCAGGAACCCTTGCAGCAGGAAACATTTCCCTCTTTTGCATTCTTAGCTATCTCGCCGTAAAAATGTTGTATCTGTTTTTTTATGTCTTTGTCTTCTGCCATACCTACAATCTCCTTCCTCGCTTCTAATGACATCCTAAGACTTTTATTAATTATAATATACCAAGAGACTGCTGAAAAATCCTATAAAACATATCGTTTCAACCATACTTTATGTTGGGATGTTGGGGCTATCATTAATCTTGAATTTTATTTTAACTTAATTACCTGGGGCCGTCACCGTGTTTTTTAATGGCAGACCTCATTATGATTATTTCCCGATCTATCCCTGTCACACCATCAGATTAAGCGGTCATTGTTTCCCTGCTTTGTGCTTCTAAGCAAATTTGCCAATTGCCAAAATCGCCAACTAATCGCCAACTAATCGCCAATTCGTTTAAGAACATAATGGGCATTTCTTCCTTTGCCCTTTGATAGCAATATTCCCTTTTCAACTAATTCGTTTAAATCTATCCTTGCACCCTCATCAGAAAGTCCCGTCATTTCGCGATATTCCTTGTTCGTGACCTTCCCTCTTTCCTTCACATACATAACTGCCTTGATTTGCCGTTCGTTCAAACCAAGACGGACGAGATGATCTTCGGTATAGATGTCCTTTCTAAAAGTAACCAAAAATCCTACTGTAACTTCTTTGAAATCAGGCAATGGGATGCCATGCAGCTTACATAGTTCGATTATTTTTATAGTACCGCTCCCATATTTCTCGATGTACCCGATATCATAGAACACTTGGGCAATTTGCCTAAGAGACACCAATGATGATAATTCCACCTTTTGTATTAGCAAAGGCACTAACGGTTTCTATCGTTTCTTTGTTAAAACTTTCCTTAAACTCTACTATGTCGGATTCGCCCTTTTCTATTAATTCCACAATTTTATCTTGGCTCATTTCACTACCTCTCTTATTTTTATACTGATATGACAGACATTGCTTAATCCTTTCGGTCTTTCGCGATACATCTTACAATATCAAGCAAATTAGCTAAACCCTTCGATTTTTGTAAAAAAGCCCGTAAAACCTTCACTTACCCCAACGCTACGTCCAAGATCATCATCACGGTAAAACCTAACATGGCGGCCATAGTGGTTATGTTCGTTTCACCGCTACGTTGTGCTTCAGGGATGACTTCCTCGACGACTACAAATATCATCGCTCCCGCTGCAAAGGCAAGCGCGTAAGGAAGGATGGGCTGGGCTATCATGACGGCCTTAGCGCCGATGACGCCTGCTATGGGCTCGACCATGGCAGAAAATTGCCCCATCATGAAGCTTTTATATGGCGAAACGCCCTCGCGGCGCAGGGGCATGGATACGGCAAAGCCCTCGGGGAAGTTTTGAAGCCCGATACCGATGGACAGAAACCTTTCTTATGTCATAACAACTCGCTATATTGCATCACACACTCACTAGAATTTTGTCAATTAGACAGTCACTCCGCCCTTTTGTAATCGTCTTCTATCCTAATTATGTCGTCTTCGCCAACGTATTCCCCGTTTTGAACCTCTATTATCTCGAGTGGGATTTTGCCGGGGTTTACCAGACGGTGTGGTGTACTTTTTGGTATAAAGGTGCTTTCTCCTTCGTAAACGTAGATTTCTTTACCGTCAACGACTGCGAGGGCTGTGCCTCGCACAACTACCCAGTGCTCCGTCCTATGATTGTGATACTGCAGGCTCAGCTTGGCGCCCGGTTCTATGACGATGTGTTTTATCTTAAATCTTTCACCCTGGTGCAGTATCTTGTACGTCCCCCAGGGCCTGGCATTTATCGGAGCTTCAAAAGCTTCACGTCTACGCTGCTCTTTTAAAAAACTTACGATGTCCCTGACAGCTTGAGAAGAGCCTCTTTTTGCAACGAGCAAGGCATCTGCTGTGTCTGCTATTATGAGATCGTCAACATCTATGCCTACGACGAGCCTGTCATTTGCGTACATCAGGTTGTTTTCGCCGTTTACGATGTGGACGTCGCCTCTTTTTACGTTGCCGCCCTCGTCTTTTTCCATTGCCTCGTACAAGGCATCCCAGGAACCAATATCCGACCAGTCGCATTCTAAGAGTACGACTGCCACGTCTTTTTCTTTTTCCATGACGGCATAGTCTATGGAGATGGAGGGTAGGTCTTCGAAGCTTGAGATTAAGCTGTCGTAACCTTCAGCCGCAGGTATGCCTATTTGGGGGATGTCGTTTTTTAGCGCTTCTAGCATCCTTTTTGCCTGAAATAGGAAAAAGCCTCCGTTCCAGAGGTAATTTCCACTTTCAAGGTAGGTCTTTGCTTTCTCTTCGTCGGGCTTTTCGACGAACCTTGAGACGATTTTATAAGGCAAGCCGCTGGATTTTTCTTCATCGATTTCGATGTAGCCAAAGCCCGTATCGGGTCTGGTGGGCTTTATTCCAAATACCACTATATGACCCTGTTTGACAGCTTGGCAGCCCAGATTTACGGCCTCTTTGAATGCTTCGTCATTCTTTACTATGTGATCGCTGGGGGATACGAAAATGAGGTCTTCAGGGTTTGCGCCACTTTTTAGTAAAAACGCCGTGCCAAGGGCTATGGCTGCACATGTATTTTTCGCTATGGGTTCAAGTATTATGGGGTTGTGATCGAACTTGACGACCGTCTTCATTTGATGGCGAAGGAGAGCACTGCATTTGTCCGAGGCCACGATGTAAAGGTTAGAAGGATTAGTTAAGTCTGCAAGCCTTTTTGCCGTCTGCTGAAAAAGACTTTCTTTCCCTGCTATGGGCAAAAACTGCTTTGGTAGTTCTTCCCTCGACCACGGCCACAGGCGAGTACCGCTTCCCCCGGCGAGGATTAAAACGTAAAGGTCCTTCATTTAGGTTACACCTCCAAGCTAGTAAGCGCCCTTGCCGGAAAGGGCTACAGGAACGGTGCGGGCAAGGATGTATAGGTCAAGCCACACGGACCAGTTGCGAACGTAGTAGGCATCGAGCGCGACGCGTTCCTCGTAAGAGACATCGTTGCGCCCCGATACCTGCCATAATCCCGTTATTCCCGGTTTAACTTTAGCATAAAGGGAGTAGCATTTCCCGTATTTTTTTATCTCACCTTGGACAATTGGCCTTGGGCCGACTATGCTCATCTCTCCCTTGATGACGTTAAAAATTTGAGGCAGTTCGTCCAAACCAGTCTTGCGCAAAAATTTGCCAAGGCGTGTAACGCGAGGGTCATTGCGCAGTTTTTGGTCCCTGTCCCATTCATCTTTAAGCTCCGGATGCTTTGCTAAAAATTCCTCTAAAACGACCTCGGCATTTTCGACCATCGTCCTGAACTTCCAGGCCTCGAAAGGCTTACCGTCCTTGCCGTACCTGGTTTGTCGGTAAAATACGGGCCCCTTGGAATCCAATTTTATGAGCAAGGTAATTAAGGGAATTAGCGGTGCGGAAATTACCAAGGCAACTACCGTTACAATTATGTCCACAAGGGCTTTGGCGATCTTGGGCCCGAGGCGCAAAAGCTGTTGGCGCACTTCGATGCCCAGGATGCCTCCTAAGTCTTTGGGCAAAACGCCAAAGCTTGCAAAACCAAAAAGGTCAGGAATGTAAATGACATGATGAAAAGACGAGGCACTTTCTTCCCAAACCTTGAGCAATTTTTTTCTGTTTAAACCGGGCATGGCCATTATTGCCCATTTTATATTGCACCTTTTGGCAAGCACCGGGGCAAGCTCCAAGCTTCCCAAAATTGGGACACCTTCTATGGACTCGCCCTGTTTTTCGGGGTCGTCGCAAAGGATTGCTACGGGTTTTATCCCCAGGGCTTTACTTTTATCTAATATCTTGACGATTTCGGCTCCTGTTTTGGCGGCTCCCATTATGACCGCCGAAACTCCCCACCAGTCCTTTTTGCAACACCAATGCCGCACAGCGGCGCGTCCCAGCGGCACCAAAATTAAGGCGAAGGCACAGGTCATAAGAAATATAAAGCGAGAATAGGTAAATCCGACCCGCGAAAGGAATATCCAAAGGGAAAGGATTGCAAAGACAATAGACGTCGCAATGGTGGTTCTCCGCAACTCCTCCACGGCGCTAACACCAACACCTGGGTAAAGCCCTGACATCATGTAAGCAAGTGCAAATATAAAAACTGCGGGCCATACTTCTACATAGACGCCGGACACAAGTGCGCTTGAAGGGGATATAAAAGTGGGCATCCATTTTCGTAAAAAATAAGCAAGCACGACGGCCAAAAAAATGGCTGCAAGATCGCTAAAAAGATACAGGCCAGACATGATCCAAGCTTCCGTGCTTAATTTGTTTTCTTTAATAGAGGCTAAAATATCTGCTTTGCTCATGCCCCAGAGGTCCATGTTTAGCTTATCTTCTTTGACATCAAACAAATTTAACAGCCCCCAGGCGAAAGATATTCACGTTTTCAAGCAAGCAATATTACTTTAATTCGGCACCATCAAAGGTAGTTGCGAAAGAACATGGTTTCGCCATGCCCGCTAGCATTATAGGCCATAAGTCGTCCAATCTCATCACTTTGGCCAAAGATTAAATTACCTTTGAGAATTAAATGCCTTCCATGCATCGTTCACAAAGCTTGAAAATTCTTTCCTGAAGCGGTCTTTTGAAAAATGCAAGACCTTTCTTCGTATTTTTGCCGGGATGAAGTGGTCTTTCATGTCTTCAAACCGATTTACCGCTCCGATGATGCTTGATGGTGTTTGGGCGTCAAAAAATAGGCCAGTTTCGCCTTCAATTACCGTCTCAAGCGCTCCGCCTTTGCCATAGGCTATGACAGGCGTACCGCAAGCTTGAGCTTCCACTGAAACAATGCCAAAATCTTCTTCGGCAGCAAAGACGAAGGCCTTGGCACGTTGCATGTAATCTCGAAGCACTTCAAAGGGCTGATATCCTAATAGCACAACGTTTGATGCCGCCTTAGATTTGACCTTGTCGAAATCCGGACCGTCGCCTATGACGTATAAACGTTTGTCAGGCATTTGAGAAAAAGCTTCTGCTATGAGGTCAATCTTTTTGTATGGCACCATGCGCGAGGCTGTCAAGAAAAAATCTTCCTTTCGTTCGTATAATGTGAAGGAATCTACGTCAACGGGAGGATATATGACAGTCGCTTCCCTTCGGTACACTTTCCATATTCTTCTGGCTATAAAACGCGAATTAGCAACGAAATGATTAACTCCGTTGGCAGTCCTCAAGTCCCATACACGAAGCTTGTGAAGTTCCCTTTTTGCTAGCCATCCTTTTATTCCTCGGTCTAAACCGCTTTCTTTTAAATACTGGTGTTGCAGGTCCCAGGCATATCGCATGGGAGAATGGACGTAGCTTATGTGAAGCTGGTCAGGTCCTGTTATCACGCCCTTAGCCACGGCGTGTGAGCTTGAAATAACAATGTCGTAACCAGAAAGGTCTAACTGCTCCACCGCCAAGGGCATGAAGGGCAAATAGGTTCGATACTTTTTCTTCGCAAGGGGAAGCTTTTGTATGAAAGATGTCTTCGCTGGCTTATCCTTTAAAAATCCTCTTTCATTTTGGGGAATAAAGTCTACAATGGCAAAAAGATCCGCGTCGGGAAAACAATTTATGATCTCCTCCAACACGCGTTCTGCGCCTGCATATGTGACGAGCCAGTCATGAACGATGGCAACCTTCATGGCTAAAACGATGAACTCCCGGCAACAACAGCGTGAGGATAAGGATACGAAGAAATTATATGCTTGCCCCAACGCCAGTACATGTTAAAAAGTTCGATGAGGTATGCCTTATCTTGCCACGTTACACCACTGATCAATGCAACTTTAGCCATTGTATATCTTTCCTCTCGCAACTGTAGTTAAATTTATTCATCTAGCTTTTTCCGTCAAGCAAATCAAAGAAGGGCTTATGCAGATTGGGTATCACGTCTCTCGTGCAATAATTTATGCTCATATGCAATATTTTCCCAATCAAATAATTTTTTGATATCGCGTGTTTTTGATATTAAATCGTCTTTGTAACCCTTGTCGTAGAAAAACTTATCAATATTTTCGGCTAATCCGGATACGTTGTTCGGCTCAACCAAATAATTCCGGAATGTGTCATACAAATCAACCGAGGTAAGTTTAGTGTATGTAGATAAAACAGGGGTGTCATGAATAACCGAAGCTATAAAAGTAGATCTTCTACATGTTATACCATCCCTAAAGGGTAATACACTTAATTTAGACCTCATGAGATATTCAGATATTTTGCCGCTTGGCAAATATCCCGTGATATCTATTTTTTCACGGTCTATGTTTAACTTTTTGATCAGATTTTTTATCTTCATGTGATACTCGTCGTCATCGTTTAATTCAGCCAGAATCGCCAGCTTAAAATCATCTTCAGAATATACCTTTGTCAGCGGGATAGCTTTTAAAAGAGTGTCAATTCCTTTGTCTGGTCGGATAAAGCCAAAATAAGTTATTAATTTGCTATCATCATGGCATGTACAATTCGCAGCTTTGTTGGGAAGTATATTTGAACCTATATGAATAATTTTATATTTAGATTTATCAATAAAAAATGGCATAAGACGGTTTATTTTATTTTCTTCACTCTGATCAGTCAATATAATATCATCGCTGAATAAAATTAAAGGCACGATTGATATTTTCCTAAGGATATGAGACTGACTAAATTCATGAATCGTAGTAACAATGCGTAATTTATTGGACGAAAAAATTTTAATAATCTTGTTAAATAACGGCAACAAATTCGTACCTATCTTGTATCCATACCCCTTTGTTGGATATTGTATGTGCACAATGTTTATGTTGTTGCTTTTGCAATATTTAAATATCTCCTTTATGCAACTTAAGCCCCAGTTAGTTATTATCGGCTTTATCTGATCATTTCTAACGACCTCCCTGTTGGCAGAGGTAAGCACATCCACATCTATCCCTATATCACTAAGATAACTTACCAATACATCAGTATAATCCCCAACACCGCATTTCATGTTAGGATATGATCCGGATATAATCGCTATCTTCGTCACCATAATAGATGCTACAAACTTCCTTTCTGAATTCTTTCTGAATTTTTATGCCACCTGTTTTTGTATTATTTTACTATACTTGAGTACTGCCCATGCGTATTAACCTATCACCTCATGACTCTTTATCGGCGACCTATCTTTTACTTGATAAGCGAGATTGCTTACCATAGTCACAGTAATTTTCGGATGTGCGGCCTTACGAATGGGCAAACGCTCTCCCTTAGTTTCGGTATTATTGCTATATACAATGCCCAGTAACAAAATAATATACAGCTTAAACAGATCAAGCGAGTCGTTGATGAGAAATTGTTGACATAGGGTGTTATTAAAATATATATGATTACATTGAGACCCAAGCCCAATCCAAGCCACGACAATGTTGGCTTTAACGCTTCAAAAATTTTTAGTGCGCGAACTGTGAGAAAAAACAATATTATGGAGTAAGCGCTATTTGCAAGACCCAATGTCATGGGACCCAAGCTCTTGTAAAATGTCAATTTAATTCCGATATCGATTAGCACAGAAATGCTAATGTAATGCATGACCTGTGTATTGCGAAGTTGTGCATTTAATATCCTAATAAAATAATATGACAATATGTGAGCCCACACACCCATCGAAAAGCCAAGTAATATTTTCGCAGTGACATCCACGGATTTTTGGTCAAATGCTCCTCTAGCGTATAGGATATGAACAATATCGACATTGTTACATGCTACAAATAAGGAAATCGGAATCGTAAAGATCAAAACGATATTAGCTATCTGCCCCACCTTTTGACGAACTAAATCTGAATCCAGGCCACTTAAAGTAGATAACCCCACCATGCTCAAGGGAGCAGCAATTAAAATCACTCCAGTTTCCGTGACAAACTTTGCGTAATCCACCGCGGCGATAGCCCTACTTCCAATTAAGGATGCAACGATTCTTTCAGTTGCTATGGTTCCCTGCATAAAAAGAGGAACTATAAGGACGGGCCGCACAGAGTGCCAAAAGGCCCCGAAGGTTTCTTTTGCCAAGTCTAGTGACAAGCTTGTTTTAAAACGCAATAATCTAAGATGATACAAACCATATAAAAGCCACAGTAAATAAAATAAATATGCAAAAACAAATCCCCAAGCTAAAAATAGGGGATTTTTAAAGTAAATAGCAAGTAACGAACCGGAAATTAACCCAACACTTTGTATAGTAGAACGTAAAGAAGCAGTCAAATACCTTCCATGAGCCATTTCAAGATAGGCCATAAGCATTCCCAGTATATATAAGGGGACTGCCAATGCCATGATACGAAGCATGGAAGCCGTTAAAGCCTTGCTCGCATCATCCATCCCAGGAGCCACAATCTTAACCCACCAAGAAGATCCCAAGTAAAGAAACAAGAAAATGATCCCTGCAAGCAGTAAAAAAAGTAATATAATGCCATCCAAAAAAGCTGCTGCTTTTTTGGAATCGCTTTTTGCATACCTAACATAGAGGGGAACAAAGCCAGCTTCTAAGCTATTCGTCAAAAAAAGTTCAATAAGCATGAGCATGGCGATCTGTGAAACGCGATAGGCCGCCACATAAGTTCCGGTACCAAATAAAGCCGCCATTAACATTTCTCTTAAAATACCGACGAGCTTACCGATAATGCTACCCGAAGAAAGCATCAAAAAGGCTTTAAACAACAATTTTCCTCCTAATAATACAATAAATACCAAAATTAAAGTTGCGACCTTTCAGCTATTTTTTCATACACTTCATATGTTTGTCGCGCTGTATTTTCCCACGTAAACTTCGCAGCTTGCACTAGGCCGGCGGATTTCAGTTTTGATGCCAAAACTTCGTCGGCCAATATTTGGTACATAGCTTCAGCTATTTGCTCAGGCGAACCAGGGTCTACTAAAAGCGCAGCGTCTCCGGCGACCTCAGGCAAAGAAGATACATTTGAAGTCACAACTGGGGTGCCACAGGCCATGGCTTCAAGGGGTGGCAAACCAAATCCCTCCCACAGAGAAGGAAAGACAAACACATCAGCCCCTGAATATAAAATAGGTAATTCTTCCTGGGGTAAATATCCAAGAAAGCGAATTTTGTCTCTAATCGTTTTATCGAGACTTTGGTATTTTTTCTCAAAGGCCCTGTTCTTCCATCCCTTTCCTCCCGCGAAGACTAGGTCCGGGGCTAAATTAAAGCTCATTTTTTTGCATAGAAACGAGTAGGCTTCAAGCAGACTAACAATATTTTTTCTAGGCTCTAAAGTGCCCAAGAACAGGATGTATTTTTTAAGGAAATGTTTAAGCTTAAAATTTTTTATCAAATTTCTGTCCCTAGCTGGTTTATAAACGTTATGGTTTAAACCAAGAGGTACCACTGTTATCTTTTCTTCGGGATAATTATAAAATGTCACTAAATCGTTTTTTGTGCTCGTCGATGGAGTTATAACTGCATCTGCAAACTCAAGAGAAATGCGCAAACAGGCCCGGAGAATAGCGACAGTCTTTAGTCTAACTGTTTGAGGATAACGCAAAAAAGCAAGATCATGAACTGTCAATACCGTTTTGGCTCCCCTAACTGGGAAAGCTGTATAATTAGTAAAATGAGCTATATCAGCCTCGGGTAAAAGCCACCATACGGCTCTTTTCCCCAACAACTTCGAGAAGAGTGCAATGATTGGTCTTGGTAATGGAGCATAAAAGTTATATGATGTCATATGCCTAGCACGCCACTCTTTTGGGAAATCAGGCTTGCCTGGCTTGAAGGTAAACGAAAAAAGCATAAACTCATCTTCGCTAAATCTTATAAATTGCTCTAATAAATTATAACAATACCATTCAACGCCTGTTTTTAAATTGAGCAAGGGAGAACAATCGAAGGCAATTTTCATGACAACACCTCATATAACTAGTACCTACATCTTATTTTTCAAAGAGATATTATAAAAAACAATCCTACAGATTTTATAACTTGACGTTCAGTCCTTCGTCAAGATAATATAATTGGCAGATTGTAGAGCACCGAAAAATCAAAGAGTTTTATAAGTCTTCAGGCTTTCAAATTGGAGTGAAGAACGATAAAAGAACTTTTATGTTTCTTCGCCGTTTTTTTCATTTTACTCCATCCGGTCTTTCAAGCACAATTACAGGCCATGTCTCCATCCAACGGGGGTATTACAGGCCTTTGGGAATACCCAACTGCCGAAATCTTAGATGACGGGCAAGGAAGGTTCGGCTACACCGATGCAAATCCCTACATTACATATTACCTTGCCATGGGTTACCTTCCGAATGCAGAACTCAACTTTCGAATCACTCACGTTGCAAATGTCCCTCTAAACCGAGAAAAATATCCGCGTTTTGGCAGCTATAAAGACCACGAGTTCGACGTCAAATATCTGCTTTTACCCCAGGAAGGCTTAAGACCAGCCACAGCCGTTGGCATCATGGACATAAGCACTACTGAGCATTTTAAGTCTTATTATATAGTAAGCACTTATAAAATTGGCGACTTTGCCTTTACGGGAGGCTGGGGCTCAGATCGCATGGGAGGTAAATTTTGGGGAATATCGTGGCAACCTTACGACTGGTTAGAGTTAAAGGGCGAGTATGGATCCATGGACTACAGCAAAGACATATTCAGCGGAAAACGCCCCATAACCATAGTCGATGCCGATTACAACTATGGAGCCGTTATTAAAACTTCCTGGGCCGACATAAGCGTGAGCTACCAACGAGGAGACGAGCTGTGTATTGCAGCGTACCGTCCATTCGATTTGCGAGATCGCCCCATCTTTGGCAATAAAAAGCGGCCCTATCAAGATGCCCCACTGAATAATCTAAAATCCTGGACAGAAGTCGATACGCTAGATCTGATCAGCGAGCTTTCTGTGGCCATTCCAAACAGGCTTGGAGTTAGAAATGTAGAGGTCGAAGCTGACGGAAACAACAAAAATCTGCTGATAAGCTACGAAAACATAGGATACAGTTCAGAAGCCGAAGCCATGGCAAGGGTATTATATTTGGCTTCACACATGATACCATGGGATACCAACACTTTAGTGTTAAGGGCTTGCGTTCGCGGAAAACCCGTAACTAACATCGAAATCCCAGGTGAACACTGCGCGCTTTTGAGGTTAAACGCCCTTAGAAAGGAATACGCGCAAGAAGCAGTAGCCTACTGGGCAGATCCTTCTTTAAAAGAAAGCGATGAAGCTTGGAATTGCAAGACGGAGCAAATAGCATCGGATAAGGGCGAACATATTTACAAGGCTTACATTGCCTACGAGCCCAGGATCCTGCGGTCAGATCATGAAGATTACGACGCTCGCTGGAGCATCGATGTGGCTTATGAATGGAAGTCTACCCATGGTCAGGGAGGCATCTTTGACGTTCGCATTCCCGTAAAAAGACATGGCAAGGAAGAAGACTTCGCTTACGAGCCGTGGACCAACGAAAAGACGAGGATCTGGCAAGCAGTCTTTAGCAACGTGGAGCGCATCGACAAAAACACATTCGAGCTGTATGAAGCCGGTTGGCTGGACGCCCTGTGGTTTGGCGGAAATTATTGGAAGCGGACTTATTTCGATAATGGCCGTTACTTCACGGGTTTAAGGCTTGGGTTAGTTCACGAAAGGGACCCTGAAGGTTTTGCTTCTTTGGCAGATGACCCCATCTGCTTATATCATGACGGTTGCGAGGGTATAGACTTAAAAAACGATGGTTGGATGGGAGCTGCCCTATTTCAGGTCGGTTATCACGAACCGCGTTACGACCTAGATCTCATGTCAGAAATTGGAAAATTCGTCGACGATGACGATACAGGCTTTAAATTGTCCATGATGAGACACTGGGATGATGTCGGGGTGGGTTTTTACGTAACGCGAGCTAAAAGGTCAAGGCCCGGAAAGGACTATTCCTTCGTCGGAGTCGAATTAGAAATACCTACGAACATATTTTTTGGATCTGACACGAATTATATATGGAATCAGGATATAATAATGACTGGCGGTTGGCCTTATTATACCGGTAGAGTTCCGTGGCATTGGAAGGATCCCGATTTAATGTGGGGGCAACTGAATCCCGACAGATTGATAAAAAATTTATACGAGCGGCTAGAAGAAGGCCAAAATATATCAAGGAGATGAGATTTTTTAAAGCAAGAGGGAGGCAATAGGTATGTACCGAAAAAAGTTAAAGTTTGTTCTTATCCTTTCATTCGTTGTTTTTATGTGTTTGATGTTGTTCGTCCTCACAGCCCAGGCACAGGAAGGTGTAACTTCAGCGCCGGGTGGACCAGTACAAATCCCAAGCGGAGGCGCTGATCAAGCTCCAGGCTTGCCACCGAGCCTTCAAAACATTCAAAATATACTGCAAAACGCGGCGCCAGAAGCCCCCATCCCACAGTCAAGCGAGCCGGTACCTCAAGTTGAGGTAGAAGCAGAAACTCCCGCTCCGGCCCCATTACCGGAAGCGGGAGAACCGATGACGCCAGAGGCCTTTAGCGCCCTCTCTGACGCCCAGCTGGACCAACTTTTTTTAAGCACCCCCGCTTCTCAGGTCATGCGAATGCTTCCCCGATTTGGAATAGATTTCTTCAGGCAGGTTCCCTCTACGTTTGCTCCCGTGACTGCCGTTCCGGTAGGCCCTGACTATGCGATAGGTCCAGGCGACGAAATTCGAATCTCCCTTTGGGGCATGGTAGAAGGACAGTGGAACGTCACGGTCGATCGCGATGGCAATTTAGACCTTCCCCGCGCCGGAGTCATAGGAGCAGCTGGTATGACCTTTGCTCAGTTGCAAGATGCCATCGAAAAGGAATATTCTCGCTACTACACCGATTTTGATTTAAACGTGACCATTGGACGGCTTCGCACTATTCTGGTTTACGTCGTCGGCAATGCAAAAAGACCGGGTGCCTACACGGTATCTTCCCTTGCCACCTTGGTTAACGCCTTGGTCGTATCAGGAGGGCCCAACCAAACGGGCTCGATGCGTAACATACAGGTTCGTCGAAACGGCGAAATCGCGACTACCTTTGACATGTATGACATGCTCCTTAAAGGCGACACTTCTAACGACATTAGGTTGATGCCGGGTGACGTCATATTTATCGGAGAAGTTGGACCCTTAGTGGGCGTCGTAGGCAACGTGAAAAGGCCCGGGCTTTACGAAATAAAAGAAAAAGTAAAGCTTGGAGAACTCATCGATATGGCAGGCGGCCTTACAGGACAGTCATTTAAAGGGCGCGTTCAAATCATGCGAGTTGAAGATCGCCAATACCTTACTTTGCTTGAAGGCGACTTAGATACATTGGGCGCAGATTTTATGCGAAAGTTCGCCGTACAAGATGCTGATATCGTGCGCCTCTTCCCTGTAGCTAGAAGCACGAGGATAGCGCGCATAACTGGACCAGTTGCTACCCCAGGCGAATACGCCATTGAACCGGGGGTAACCAAGCTTTCGGAAGTCATAAAAAGGGCGGGCGGATTGAGCTACATGGCATCTAACCAGGCCGAGGTAACGAGGGTAATAGTTACGCAAGATGGCCCCGTCACTCAACATTTGCACATAAACCTGGAAAAGGCCCTGAGAGGTGATCCGCAAAACGACATCCCTCTGGAAATGAACGACTATATTTTCGTCAGGACCGTGCCGGAGTGGGATTTATACGCCACCGTCACCATTTCCGGTGAAGTTAAATACCCGGGGGTCTACACGGTGAAAAAGGGCGAAACTTTGTCTGATCTTATAGAGCGTGCAGGCGGCTACACGGACCGCGCCTTCCTGCCGGGGGCCATATTCACCAGGGAATCGGTTCGCGCCTCACAACAGCGCAGCATAGAGGAAATGGTCCAGCGCTTGGAGCGAGAGCTTTACACGGCAAGCGCCGCAGGCACTGCTTCTTCCGTGACAACTGAGGACGCGCGCTTAGTCGAACTGGAAACGCAGCAAAAGCACAGGTTGCTTGACGTATTAAGGCAAACAAGGGCCACAGGGCGGGTGGTAATAAGGCTTGAAGATCCGCCGACGCTTCTTAAAAAAACTCCCTACGATCTAGTGCTTGAGGAAGGCGACCGCCTCCACATACCACGCGAGGCTCAAACCGTTAACGTCGCCGGCAACGTTCTTAACCCCTCTTCGTTCATATATGAACCCTATACAACTCACCAAGATTACATTGGAAAAGCCGGCGGCTATGGGACCAACGCAGATAGAAGCAGGGTATATATCTTAAAAGCCGACGGCAGCGCGATGCGCGTAGGAAATTTAAAAAAACCACCATACCTCGACCGTGGCGATACGGTAATAGTTCCAGAAAAAATACAGGTCGTATCGGAACTTAGAAGGACAAGGGACATAGTAGATATCGTCTATAAGACAGCTATAAGCGCAGCTGTAGTCGTGGATGCATTCGACTAAAGACCAGTTTTTAAATGAAGGTTTGCCCCTCAGCTTGAAGGAGTGAGTTATTTTGGCAGCAGATGAGCAAAAGAAAGAAAACCAAAACTCAAATACAGGAGAACAGGTATTCGTGCCCAGTGAACAGTACTATCAATACGAGGAAGACGAGATCGATCTGATCGACCTAGTATTGGTGTTGGCCAAACACAAAAGGATAATAATTGGCATCGCCTTCCTGGCGGCTCTGGTTGCTCTAATAATTGGGTTTATAATGACGCCCATTTACAGAGCAGAAACGCGCTTGGTGCCACCACAGTCGCTTGCCGGGCAACTTCCTGCTAGTATAATAACTCTCTTGCCTCCAGAGTTTCGTTCATTGGCAATTCAGTCTGGCGCTATAAAAACGACGGCGGATCTGGTCGCTGGAATTGCGAAAAGCCGCACGGTACTTGATAGCATAATTGACGATTTCGACCTTATGGAATACTACCATGTTGAGTCCAGGGAAGCTGCACGACGCACCCTTTCGGGCGCAGTTAGCACTAGGGTGGACGAAAAGACAGGTTTGATAACGATAGCTGTCGAGAGTAAAGAACCCGTTTTAGCTGCCAATATTGCTAACACTATAGTCATTAAGCTTCAGAATTTGCTTCAAAATCTAGCCATCACACAGATATCACAACAAAGGCTTTTCTTGGAAAACCAGCTCAAAGAAGCCCACCATGCCCTAATGCTGACTGAAGAAGAGGTTCAAAAATATCAAATGGAAACCGGTTTACTTGACGTGGACGTTCAGATGAAAGCGTTAATGGATGCCATCACAAGTATCCGGGCTCAAATAGCCGTCAAGGAGGTAGAGCTTAAAGCTGCCAGGACTTTCGCAACGGCTCAAAACCCGGAAATTAAGCGCCTTCAGGCAGAGTTGGCCGGGCTTAAAAAAGAACTTAAAAACTTAGAGGCTAAGGCGAGTAGCGACAACCCAAATCCCATTCCCGCCTTCAAGGAAATTCCGAAAGCTGGAATAGAATACGCAAGACGTTTGCGGGATCTCAAATTTCAAGAGACCTTATACGAAACGCTGCTTCAGCAATATCAAGCCGCTATCATGGCCGAGGCAAGCGAAGGGATGGTTCTCCAGGTAGTCGACCCTGCCATACCCCCTGAGCTTAAAGTAAAGCCAAAACGAAAGCTCATGATCATTGTAGCAGGTTTTCTGGGATTATTTGTCGGGATATTTGCCGCCTTTGTCAAAGAATTTATAGACAGCTCTTCAAAGGATCCGACAAGCGCCGAAAAGATAGCCCTTCTTAAGGCTTATCTCCGTAGGATTTAAGTTTGTCAATGGGGTCGGGTCTTTAATCCTGAATTTTAATTTAACATGATAATTGGTGCCTTTTCGGCTGTACTAACCACGCAAAGCCTAGGATGCTGCTTATAAGTTGACCCAAAGGGCTTGTCTTTAAAAGTTCATCCATCTCTTTTGCCTTTCAAGTTCCTTAATGTTTCTTTTAAATTCCAACAGCCTCTCGGCATCTTCTATGATCATGAGACCTACGTAGGGAGTGCCTTCTGAAAAGGGCTTCCCTCCTACTATGATAACGCGGGGCCTCTGCTTTTACTCTACCCTACCCCAACGCCACGTCCAAGATCATCATCACGGTAAAACCCAACATGGCGGCCATGGTGGTGATGTTTGTTTCGCCGCTGCGTTGCGCTTCGGGGATGACCTCCTCGACGACTACAAATATCATGGCTCCCGCCGCAAAGGCAAGCGCATAGGGAAGGATCGGTTGGGCTATCATGACGGCCTTAGCGCCGATGACGCCTGCTATGGGCTCGACCATGGCAGAAAATTGCCCCATCATGAAGCTTTTATATGGCGAAACGCCCTCGCGGCGCAGGGGCATGGATACGGCAAAGCCCTCGGGGAAGTTTTGAAGCCCGATGCCGATGGCCAAGGACACGGCGCCCGCCAAGGAAGCCGATGGCAGTCCGTAATGTAAGGCACCGAAGGCGACGCCCACGGCCATGCCTTCGGGGATGTTGTGAAGCGTTATGGCAAGCACCAAAAGCGTGCTTCGCTGCCATGAAGTTTTAATCCCTTCGGCGTTGGACCTTTCAAGTCCCATGTGGAGGTGGGGGAGGATCATGTCTATAATGCGCATAAATACCCCACCAGCCAGAAACCCGATGGCAGGTGGAACCCACGACGGTATTGGCTTTCCTTCGGACATCTCAATGGCAGGCGCAAGCAAGGACCAGTAGCTTGCCGCTATCATGACGCCCCCGGCGAAGGCAAGCATGCTGTCAAGCAGCTTTTTGCTCACCTCTTTGGTCAAAAAGACTGCCGCAGCCCCAAGGGCCGTAACTCCCCAGGTAAAAAGCGTAGCGACAAGCGCCTGCGTGACGGGACTTAAGTTGACGAATGCTTGTGTCAAATTCATCGCATCCTCCCCCATTTGCGCATAATTGATTTAGTTTGACGTAATAAATATAGCATGGCCCTTCAAATTAAAAAAGGAAAACCAATAGGGTTAACTACTGCACCGGCATGGATAATTGTTATAATGTCCTTAAGGAGAGAAGGTCAAAAAGGATATGATGGATATGGATACTTTTACCGCCGGTTGGAGCAAAAGGCTTAAGGCCGAAAAGGACCGTAAACGTAAGCGAATGCATGAAGCCATCATCGCCGTGTATAAATGTGCTCGCATACTTTACGAAAAGTACGGAGTCAGCAGGGTTTATTTGATTGGGTCTCTTGCCAAACCAGAGGATTTTCACGAGAGATCCGATATTGACCTTGTGGTAGAGGGACTCCCGTCACGCCTTTATTTCAAAGCGCTTGCTGAACTTTGGCGTGAATTGCCTGCCGGCTTGGAATTAGACCTGATACCTTTAGAAGATATCGACCTTACGTTCCGGGAACGAGTACTTAAAGATGGGGTGGTGATCAATGGCTAGATTTGCTGCATTAAAAGCAGAAATTGACTATGAACTGCATAACCTGAAACAATTGTCTAAAGAACTGGACGATATCCTTTCTGCAACAGAGGAGGGTTCAATTGCCAGAACACGTGCAGTTGGTAGCTTGCTTCACGACTTTTACAGCGGGGCCGAAAAAATTTTTCGACAGATTGCTGTAAAGATAGATCAAGATCTGCCTACTGGTGAAGGTTGGCACATTCAGTTGCTCAAAAGGATGGCAATGTCAATAGAAGGGATTCGACCTCAAGTAATTGACGAAAAGTTAGAAAATGATCTCGAAGAATATCTCCGTTTTCGCCATCTTTTTCGGAATATATACGGTTTTGAGCTAAAATGGGACAAATGCCAACCTTTAGTGGAGAAATTAAAATATTATTATCAAGGAACTGGAAGAACAAATCGTCAAATTTAAGTCTTTTTTGGACTCCATTGAATCGGAAAATGAATAGTCGATAGAGCCGATTACCCCATTACGACAGTATGCTCTTGTTTGCTTGCCTGTGGGTGGCTTGGCATCATGAAGATCAAGGGTATGGTTGCGATAAAGGCCACACCTATGCCGATAAATGCCAGTGCATAGCCACGTACAGGATCGCCGACAATCTCTACTACGAGCGTTGCCAAGGTGACGCTTACGGCTCCTCCAATTTGGCGAAACATGCCTCTGACGCCCCGGCCGATGATCCAGTTGTCGCTTCCAAGGTCTGCTTTGGCCTGCTCGTCCATTGGGAGAGCTTGAAGAGCTTGTCTCAAGGCCTCGGGATCAAAGGCTTTGTTCGCCAAATCACCGTAGACTTCTACTCCCACCACGTCGAAATGACCAATGAAAAGAACGGTATCCGATACATCTGCGGATGACCGAACCAAGGCGACCACCAAACATCGCTTTTCGTCAGGGCCTGGCACTAAATTTAAGTGGCTCGGATGTTTTTTGAAATAACTTTCCAAGGCAAGGCTTTTGTATATGAACCTGGCGATCTCGGTTTCACCCTCCGACCCTGTGACGCTTGGAATGCGAACGAGCTCCATCAGTTGCCTATATATGCGCTCCTCCATTTATTCATTTATCCCCTTTGTAAAATCCGCCCCCTCCGCATCCCCATCGGAAAGGGCGGTGTTCTATTAATAATTATGACTATTCCTCATAGAATACCTTGAAATTTAGGTCGACTTCTCCGATGTTCATGTATCTGGCGCGGTAGTCCCTCAAAAGAGAAAGAAACTTCGGCGTCAATAGCAAAATTGCAAAAAGGTTGATGAAAATCGGAACCCCGATGGAAACATCGATAAACATCCACACCTTATAAGTAGAAAGCTCTTAAACATAAGCATAAAGTACCAATAAGAAACCCTGAGGGGGATAGGTAATTTTATTGGCCTTCAAATTCTTCCTAATTTATAGTAATAACCTATAAGCCATGTAATTTTCAATAAATTTGCAACTTTCAACTTCTAAGCAAAGGCCTTATAAGACAGGTTGGCCCTCCCGTATATAACGAGTCTGAAGAATGCATACAGAGAAAATAATAACAGGATACAGGGCAACCGTTGACCATGCTAAGGTTGGCTATCCGATCAGAGCACTCACATATATGTACACCAACTTTAATAATCCTGACCAGTACATCTTGGGAGAAATCGATGCCATCCCCGAAGTCTTATGGCGTTGGAGCATTACAGGGGACAGTGATTATTGTATCGAGGTAGTTGCACGATCAATCGAAGACCTGGGACGCGTCCTCACCGAACTCGCAAAACTTGGGAAGCTTTCGACTTGCGTCGCTCTAACATGGAGAGACAAAGGAACTATACCCATTGAAGTCGATGATTCAGAATGAGAGATGCACAATCCGTAGTCAATCTTTGGGCTTCTCTGCTAGCATAATTGATTGCAACAAAAATACACTTTTAGGCGCAAGGTTTGTCTTTTATTGGCCTTGTACAGCAGACAAATGTTCATCATCGACAATAAAAAATAAAATTAGGAGAAAGACAAGTTTTGTCTCCCATAATATATTATTAGCAGGCAACTTACAAATCTATTTTAATCAAAGTAGAGATTATATTTAGTTGTTACTGCTTTCTGTAAAAACTAGAACATTATATCAATTTCAATTCGACAGAATTGAGTACTTTATTTGACTAATTTATGGTACATTGATTTTTAATCAGTAGCTAAATTGCTCACATTTCTTTCTGGGGCTATGCTTTCACTATGACTATGATGTATATGCTCTAACATCAATTTACGTGCTTGGTCAGGATCGCGCCTTGCTATTGCATCTAATATTTCCCAATGCTCGAACTGGAACTGCTTTAAAGCTTCATCTGTAAATGTTTTGAAAATAGCTCGTTGTAATATGAGCTCTGGCCTTATTGCATCCAAGAGAGATAAAATAATTTTGTTTCCAGCAACTTCTGCCAAAGTCTGATGAAATTTGCCATGGACATCAACATCAGGAGTTTCAGATTCTTGCAAAAGTATTGCTTTCAACTTTTTTATATCCTTTTCACTTGCATTTTGAGCTGCTAAGTAAGCAACTTGTCCTTCTAAAGCTTTGCGTACTTCGACCAAATCGGACAAGTGTTTCGCATCAAAGAATAATTTAACAATTTCATTTGTTTTAAGATACTGTAATGCGTTCTGTGAGACATACCGCCCCCGCCCCGGCTTCGACTCTAAGATACCAATTAATTCCAATGCTTTTAGAGCCTCTCTGACAGCATTTCTGCTCACGCCAAAGCTCTTTGATAACGATATCTCGCCAGGTATCTTTGATCCGGGCTTTAACTGATTTGTCCTAATCGCCTCGATAATTTGCTCAAGGATATTATCATATATAAGCCTTTTGTCAGCTTGCAAAAACATACATTCACCTCGCTAAACACATTTATATATCATTTCAATTTTTACGAGGGTGCACCCCAAAACAATTATACACTATGCAAGATTACTAATTTCCTCCACTGAGAGCTCATCAAGCCCTAACTCAGCAAGCGTCGTACCTTCTTTTAAATAGTCCACCTCATGAAGATGAGATGCAAGTCTAATAGCAATTTCAACTATAGGAACATCAAGCCCTACTTTTTTAGCCAAAAGATACGCAGGAACAAGAACCTGTGGAACATCTTCGGTAAGATATCTACCTTTAATATTATGTCCAATCAAATCATAATAAGGCGATTCAGGACTATGCACATATTCATAATAAGAAGTTGTATCATTCCAGCCATAATATAATTTTAGCTGCTCTAAGGTATCTATCAGGTCAATTCCGTAAGCTTTTCCAATTGCTAAACGCTCATCATCCATTTTTTTCATAAGTTTGGATATTTCTGGCGTAATGCCGTCTATGTAATGACGAAACGTTTCTGGATTTTGTTCGATGGCACCGTAATTCAGAAGCACTGGCAAAGGATGCAAGGTAAAATTGCTATTGCTTAAGTCTATAGCGAGTATTTTATCACATTCCAGCATTTCAACATGGGGACTAAAAATGTCCTGTAACAAATCAAATACTTGTCTCAAATAGCCATATGGGCTTGTAGCTATATGTAGCTTGTCCTTCTTTTTAAAAACCCTTACTTCATTATACTTAGTTATACGACAAGCATACGGTAATGAAGCTGTTTCTGTAACAGATATATCAACTGAGACCCCCATATCATTTAACATCTTTCGGAGCTTAAAGCAGCCATAATTACCAGGCATTATTACAACATGTTGCCCGTTTTCCAAATGTGAAATCATTTTCTTAAAAATGGGCTTATGAGCAAAAGCAGGCACTACGACGAACACTGCCAATGCGCCTTTCATTGCTTCAGCAATATCCATCGTAACCTCTTTAATATTCCCCTCCAGAGTGATGTCTCCTGATAAAAACATGCGCTTCTCTTGTTTAATACGCTTGTAATCATCCGTTTCTTCCAATGGTTCCCACATTACGACATCATAACCCTTAAATCCAACCTGCGCACATACTGCTCGTGCTCCATTACCACTTCCTAAAACAGCAATCTTCTCTTTTTTCACAGAAATACCTCCAATGCCTTTCTATTTTTTAATAAGAGATTCATACTCAGGAATCATAGAGATAAACAACTCATAATCGATCAAACCGTAATCATCCAGCCTAGAAGGGTCCATGTCAAAATAGCTAACACTTAATGATAAACGCTCAATAGATTTTTCTATAGCTACGACCGAGCGGCAGCATATCGTTTTATAAGGGCCAATAAGAACAACTGTACGATAAGGATTGACCCACAACCGATCATTCCCAGCAAGCGGATGACCATAAAGGCCATAACCTATATGAACATACTTTCTTGCCTCGTAAAGAACCTCCATAGGCGATCCTTCTACTGGAATAACATTTTTATATGAAGAAGAAATAACTCGATTATTGTTTGAAATTATAATCATAATACAATCTAATTAAATAATGTTTGCTCGGATATCGATGTCGTTAAGGCTTTCAAAGCCTTTTCTAAAAGGCGCTTACGAATTGCCAACTCGTCTATAGGATTTTTAGTAGGATCCCCTACAGGATGAGGGATAGCAATTCCCTGAATTATTCGGTTTGCGCCAACCGTCAATGCAACCGGTGGTATAGCCGTAATAAGGACGGCAGGTAATCCCACTCTTTCAATTTCTCTGGCAATCGTTGCACCGCAACGAGTTCCAGTCCCTCAAGTAGACGTTAATATAACTCCATGAAC